>ERZ779877.1710-NODE-1710-length-17900-cov-3.082264_pt1 | contig 17900 bp, 16 predicted proteins | sample MGYA00511556_ERZ779877 | MGnify/ENA primary metagenome ERZ779877 (study PRJEB29588, sample SAMEA2159338) | human gut metagenome | biome: human gut; feature: human-associated habitat; material: faeces | place: Denmark | collected 2008/2010 ...
GGCGGAAGCATCATCTCGCAATGGGGCACCTATCATCAGAAAGAAAGCTTCCTCTACGAGCATTTTGACGACATCTGCGACATTCTGGCCCAATACGACGTGGCCGTCTCGCTCGGCGACGGCCTCCGTCCCGGCTCCATCTACGACGCCAACGACCGCGCCCAGTTCGCCGAACTGGACACCATGGGGGAACTCGTGCAACGGGCTTGGGCAAAAAACGTGCAGGCCTTCATCGAAGGGCCGGGGCACGTGCCGATGCAGAAAATCCGCGAGAACATGGACCGGCAAATCGAGAAGTGCCACGAAGCACCTTTCTATACGCTCGGCCCGCTGGTGACCGACGTGGCTCCGGGATACGACCACATCACCAGCGCCATCGGGGCTGCGCAAATCGGTTGGTACGGCACGGCCATGCTCTGCTACGTCACCCCGAAAGAGCATCTCGGCCTGCCTAACAAGGAGGACGTGCGCACGGGAGTCGTCACCTACAAGATAGCCGCCCACGCCGCCGACATCGCCAAGGGCCATCCCGGTGCCACGGTGCGCGACAACGCCTTGAGCAAGGCGCGCTATGAATTCCGCTGGAAAGACCAGTTCAACCTGGCGCTCGACCCCGAGCGGGCTTTGGAATACTACAAGGCCGGCAATCACTTCAACGGGAAATATTGCACCATGTGCGGCCCGAACTTCTGCGCCATGCGCATCAGCCAGAACCTGCGCGACTGCGAGTTTGATTCGGAAGAAGAAGCACGCCTGCACCAGGAACTCTGACGGAGCGCGACCCCGTACGAGGGCGCACCTCTCCCCTTGCCAAGCAAAAGAAGGGGGAGCAGGTGCGCCCTCGCGCGTTTCGTGCTCCCCCGTTTGTAAAAAGAATGCTTTTTAAATGAAAAACAAAAGAAATATGGCTGCGGCATGCGTGCCTATAGTTTTTTTGCATAACTTTGCAATGCAAATAGCGACATCAAACTCATGAAATTGATTCTACTGACGCCTCCAGACTTCTTCGTGGAGGAGGACAAGATACTTTCCGCATTGTTTGAAGAGGGATTGGACCTGCTTCACCTGCGAAAGCCAGGCACGGAACCCGTTTATTCGGAGCGCCTGCTCACCTTGCTGCCGGAAAACCATCATGACCAAATCGTCGTCCACGACCACTTCTACCTGAAGGATGAGTTCAACCTGAGGGGCATCCATCTGAACAGCCGGAATCCCGAAGCACCGGCCGGCTACAAGGGGCACATCAGCAAATCTTTCCACCAATTGGACGAACTGAAAGCCGAAAAGAAAGCTTTCAACTACGCCTTCCTCAGCCCCATATTCGACAGCATCTCCAAATCCGACTACACAGCGGCCTTCGACATGAAGACCCTCGAAGAAGCCTCCGCCCGCGGCATCATCGACAAGAAGGTCATGGCGCTCGGCGGCATCACGACGGAGAACATGGCCGTGGTGAAAGACCTGGGATTCGGCGGCGTGGTGATACTGGGCGACTTATGGAACCGGTTCAACATCCATTCCACATTAGACTACAAGGAACTCATCAACCACTTCCGGAAGCTGCGCAAGGCTGCCGATTGAGTAACAATGGACTAAAGCTACTTTTAAATAAATACGTTATAGAGAAATGAGTGCAAAGAATTCGTTTATGGTCTTTTCCGGCACAAAATCCAAATATTTGGCCGAAAAGATTTGTTCCAGCTTAGGATGCCCGCTCGGCAAATTGGTCATCACCCATTTCGCCGACGGAGAATTTTCCGTTTCCTACGAGGAGTCCATCCGGGGCCGCGACGTGTTCCTGGTGCAGTCCACTTTCCCAAATTCGGACAACCTGATGGAACTTTTGCTCATGATCGACGCCGCCAAGCGGGCGTCGGCCAAAAGCATCATTGCCGTGGTGCCCTACTTCGGATGGGCGCGACAGGACCGGAAAGACAAGCCGCGCGTGTCCATCGGGGCCAAGCTGGTGGCCGACATGCTGAGCGTGGCGGGCATCGACCGGCTCATCACCATGGACCTGCATGCCGACCAGGAACAGGGGTTTTTCGACGTCCCGGTAGACCATCTCTACGCTTCCAGCGTGTTGCTGCCGTACATCAAATCACTGAACCTGGACAACATCGTGATTGCCGCTCCTGATGTGGGCGGCTCGAAGCGCGCCAGCACTTATTCCAAATACTTGGAGTGCCCGCTCGTGCTGTGCAACAAGACGAGGCCCAAACCCAACGAGGTGGCCGACATCCAAATCATCGGCGAGGTGAAGGATGCCAACGTCATCCTGGTGGACGACATGGTGGACACGGCAGGCACCATCACCAAGGCGGCCAACCTGATGATGGAGAAAGGGGCGGCTTCCGTGAGGGCTGTCGCCACTCACTGCATCATGTCCGGCCCGGCATCGGAGCGCGTGCAGGACTCTGCCTTGGAGGAACTGGTGTTCACCGACAGCATCCCCTACTCCAACCGTTGCGCCAAAGTGAAGCAAATCAGCATAGCGGATATTCTGGCCGAAACCATCCGGCGCGTGGAGAACGATGAGTCCATCAGCTCGCAATACCTGATTTGACCTCCGACATTGAGAGATAACCACAAAAGGCCGCCGCGGATTTCCCCGTCGGGAATCCCGGCGGCCTTTTTTAAATCCTTATAAAGAAAAGATATGAAAACAAAGCAACTATTCATGCTGGGCCTTATCGGCCTGTTCGCGTCTTGCTCCTCGCAAAACTGCAAGATCAGCGGCACTGTGGAAAACGCAACGGACGGCGACACGCTGTTCCTGGCCCGAATGAGCGACGGCAACTTCGCACCGAGCGACACCATCATCGTCAAGGACGGGAAATTCTCCCTCGAGACATCTTGTGATTCCACCATCATCGCCAGCTTCTTCTTCCACGACAAGCAGAACGACGCGGTGTACAGCAACATCTTCTTCATGGAACCGGGAAACGTGCAGCTTTCCATCGGTCGTGACGGAAAGGTGGCCGGCACGGAAAACAACGACATCTACCAGGAGCTCTCCGACTCCATCTTCGGTATCCACGAGAAAATGAACGAACTCTGTGCGCAGCAGGCACAGGCCGACTCGGCTACGGCCGAACTGGCCGACAACAGCGCGCAACTCATGGCGTTGGACCAACAGGCCAATCAGGTGCTGAAAAGCTACGTGGAGAAATACATCGGCAAGCCCTGCGGATACTTCCTCCTGCTGTCTTGCTACGATTTGTTCGAACCGGCCGAAGTGTTGGAACTGGCCGGCAAGGTGCCTGCCAACTATCAGGGAAGCAAGCCCCTGCAACTGCTCAAGGAAGAGGCTGACAAGAGCAGCAAGACATCCAATGGGCAGAAGTTTATCGACGTCACCATCCCGTCGGCCGACGGCGGACAGCTCAAGCTCTCCGACGTGGTTAAGGCCAATAAGCTGACACTGGTGGATTGCTGGGCCAGCTGGTGCGGACCCTGCCGTGCCGAGATGCCCAACGTGGTGGAACTCTATAAGAAATACCACGGCAAAGGGCTTGAAATCGTGGGTATCTCCTTCGACGAAGACGAGAAGGCTTGGAAGAAAGCCATCAAGGACATGGGCATGACTTGGTTGCAGGCTTCGGAACTGCAGTCGTGGGACAACGTGATGACCGCACAATACAACGTCACCTCCATCCCCTATACCATTCTGATTGACCAAAACGGCACCATCATCGCCCAGCAACTTCGGGGCGAGGAACTGGAAAAGGCCGTGGCCGAATATCTCGACTGACGGCGGGCGCGTCCCGCAATGCCAACCGGGCGGCAAGGACTTGGTGTCCTTGCCGCCCGGTTGCTTTTTTATGGCCATGCCCTGTGAGGCCTCTCATTCCAGCTTGAACTTGCCGCCCTCGGCGAAATACTTGCGGCAACCGAAGCGCCAGTTCCGCCCGTCGTCCGCAGGCTCATAAGAGCCTTCCAGATAGAAGCCCGGAAGCCGGACGCCGCCCAGAGTGTAGAGCGGAGTGAAATAGTCGGCGGGCAGTTGACGCACCTTTTCCCGCAGGGCCTCGAACTCCGGTCCGGTTTCGGCCGAGCAGTTCAGGACTTCTATGTCGTATCCCTTCCCGTTCTCGCTCACCAGAAAGTCGTACACCTTCGGGTTGCGGCTGTCCTGCCTCGCGCCGTCCACCCCGTTCACGTAGCTGCCCAGCGCGATGGTGAATTCAGGCAGGTAATTCCCTATTCCCACACGTCCCATCGCCGGGGAAAATCCCTTGTCGAAGGCCACGTCCCTTGCCTTGCCATTCCGGATGCAATGACTCGTCTTGACCCGTCCGCCATCCACTTCCAACACACTGAAGAAGTTCGACACCCACCAACCCATGCAATATTGGGGCTCGCAGCTGTAGAACGTGCCCGAAAGCCCTTTGGCGTACACCTCGTCCAGCGCCTCGTCGCGGAAGCTGCATTTTTCGCTTATCCCCTCCGGCCACTCCTCGCGCCGCAGTCCTTCGATGCTGTCCAGACGGAAATATTCGGGGCAGCCTTTGGGCGTGTAATACTTCCGTCCGTTTTCCTCCTTCAGCAATCTGTGCGTTTGCCGGGTGGACCAGAAGCACTTGCGGTCCACGCCCTGCCTGCCGTCTGTCCGTAACGGTGCCGGATAGAGCATGCAGATGCCGTTCACCAAGTCCTGCGTGACGTTTGGCACCGCGATTTCCTGCCCTTGGCATTCCCGGAACCGCTGGCGCATGTCATCCACCGTTACTTTCTCGCCCAACGGCTTCACGTCGGATGGAGAAACCAACGACGGTTCATCGGAATAAGAATAATAGGCTTGCCCATAGGCTGCGCCGCCTCCCAATGCGGCCATTGCCCAAAAGCACAAAAGCGCCTTTGTCCGGGCTACCCCGAAACGTCGGGTACGGCATTCCGCCTCCCTGCTTCGTCTTGAAAAGGAAATAACTGATGCTTTCATTGCCGTATGATTTAAGTGAATAAAAATCAATATGACAAATATATCTGTTTCTCCGTTAATTTGGGAATGACAAGTAGTTAAAAAAAAATAAATATGTCAGTTTTGCTCTTAGCTCCCTCCGCCTTTGGAAACTATGTTTGTCCGGTCGATGCGGGACAATCTTGCGCAAAGCACAGGACGCTTTGCCGCAAGGCAGAAAAGTACTTGCCGCAAAGTACTCGAGTACTCTCCGCAGAGTACAGCGACGGACTCCGCAAGAAATTCATTCGCCTGCCGCAAGAAAGGTAGTCGGAAATCGGACTGCCGTTTTGCCCATCCGAGGACATGTATAAGAAGGTCCTTGATAAAAGTACTATATCTCGCTGATTTAAATATAGTTGCAGCGTGAAAATATTCCGCCTGAAACATGAACGAGAAAAACGGCAAGGTAAAACATGCCGACCGGAAGGTCGCCATCATCGGGCCAAACGATTGCACAGCCGGCAACAGGCAGCTATACGAAACAAAAACGCCGGAATCCCGAAAGGAACAAACAATGGAGAAGAACTGGCCCTGTAAAAATGCCGGAACCCGCGCCGTTCCATATAAATTCTGCTTGTGAAGACATCCGGTTCTTCAAAAAAGTCAACTCCGCGCCCCGCCGGCGGCCCGACGGAATAAAAAAAACGCGCAAGAAGATACTTCTCAGTATAATCTTGCGCTTGTAAGCTGTTTCCTTACTTAATTCAACCTATATAACTGCGGAAGCTGGGGGATTCGAACCCCCGGTACGGTAAACCCGTACGTCAGTTTAGCAAACTGGTGGTTTCAGCCACTCACCCAAACTTCCTTGCGCTGGAGAACTGCATTCCGCCGGCGGCGGGCTTGCTTTCTCAATTGCGATGCAAAGGTAGCTCCTTTCCTTTAAACATGCAAGCCTTTGCCCTATTTTTTTTCGATGAAAAGGGAAAAAAATGAAGCTTACCCCCAAGTTTGCCATACCAAGCGGGCCAGATAGACCAAGTAAACGGCCATCAAGACTCCCCCTTCCCATCGCTCTACGACATGCCTGGTGCTTGAAAAATACCACAACAGCAGGAGTCCCGAAAGCATGACGATCCAATCGAACGGCAGGATGCCGCCCATCGGCATCGGGGAAAGCGTGGCGCAACATCCCGCCACGAGAAAGATGTTGAAGACGTTGCTGCCCACCACATTGCCAATGGCGATGGACGAACTGCCCCTGCGGGCTGCCACGATGGACGTCGCCAGTTCCGGAAACGACGTGGCCATGGCCATGGCAGTCAGTCCCATGCGGCTCTCGCTGATTCCTGTGGCTGCGGCCAGTTGCGACGCCGAATCCACAAATAGTAGTGCACCGGCCACAAGGGCCACCAGCCCGAGCGCAATGGCCACCGCGATGCGTGCTCCCGCCTTGGCGGCCGACTGCGCCACATCGGCAGTTTCGCGTTCTTGCGGATGCCGCCCTGCCGCAACAACCGTATAGGCCATGAATGCCACGAAGAAGCCCAGCAAAAGCAACCCGTCGGTGCGCGAAAGCGTGTTGCCGCCCGTGGCTCCGTCGAGCAGCGCGTCGGACGAGGCCACCATCAAAGCCAATGTGGCGCACAGCGCGAAGGGTATGTCCTTTGACACGGTGGACTTGCTGACGGCAATGGGGCTGCACAAGGCCGCGCAACCCACCACGGCCAGCACATTGAAGATGTTGCTGCCCACGAGGTTGCCTGCGGCCATGTCGGCATGCCCCGTTCCCACAGCCGTGAGGCAAGTGGCGAATTCGGGCAACGACGTGCCGAAAGCCACGAGGGTCAGCCCAATGGCCATCTCCGCGACATGGCATTTCCGGGCCCAGCAGATGGCCCCGGAAACCAGTTTGTCGGCACCGAACAATACGAGTACGATGCCGACAACAAATAATGCTACTGTCAGAAACATAAGCTTTCCGAGCCTTTATTCCCGACGCCCAAGGAATATCATCACATAATATAATAAGGTGGCCAACGAGCCTAATGCTGCCACCACATAGGTGTAGGCGGCAGAACGCAAGGCCGTCACGGCCGCGCCATGGTTGCGGATGTTCGTCACGCCTGCGGCGCTCAGCCACTTCACGGCCCTGCGGCTGGCATCGATTTCCACGGGCAGCGTGATGAAACTGAACAAGGTGGTGGCGGCAAAGAGCAGGATGCCGAGGAACATGATTTCAGGGAAGGCCTGCAACGTGAACATTCCGATAAGCAAAATCCACTGCACCCAGTTCGAGGCAAAAGAAATGATGGGCACCAAGCTGCTCCTCATCCGCAAGGGAGCATACGCGTGTGCATGCTGCACGGCATGGCCGCACTCGTGGGCAGCCACCGCTGCCGCGGCCACGCTGCAGGAATCGTAGACGTCCTCGCTCAGGTTCACCGTCTTGTTCACCGGGTTGTAATGGTCGGTGAGCGAACCGGGGGTGCTGGTCACCTGCACGTCGTAAATCCCGTTGTCGTGCAACATCTTCAAGGCAATGTCGCGCCCCGTCAATCCTCCGTCGACGGGAATTTGCGAGAATTTCTCGAACTTGCGTTTCAAATTGGCCTGCACAAGCCAACTGGCCAGCGCCACTCCGATGAAAATAATCCAATACAATGTCATACAGTTTTTTATTTTAATGATTTATATATGAGCATGAGCATCAAAATCCGTGCCAACGGCTGCAAAAATAAGGAAGAATCGCTGAATAACATAAATAAACCGTGCAGAAGGGCTTTCTTTTTTGAATAATTAGTATATTTGTATATTACTTATAGACTAAATCCATCAAACGTATGAAAAAAAGTCTGATACACCCCTTGGTTTTCATGGCAGCCGCGGCCGGCTTGTGGGCCGGTTGCTTCGACGGGCAACAGGGCGGCGGACAGAAGGAAGCCGGAAGAAGTGAGACGGGGACGACTGTCGCGCCCGACACGGCCTTCTACGGGCACTTGGGGGAAGGCACGGGCATGAGTTGCCTGGAACTTGTCACAGAAAGCGGGGATACGCTGGTGTTGAACAAAACAGACGAACGGACAGGCGACCCGGGACGCATATTGGGGGAAATCGCCAACTATACCGACCGCTATGCCATCACAACGCGCAACGACGGGCAGAGCGTGCTCGTAGCGCTGAACGTGAGCCAGCTCGTGCAACGGGAATGGGCCTCGGATGCCGACAGCCTGCACGCCTTCCGTCTGGAAGCCGACGGGAAAGCGCAGGCCTTGCCCGCAGGGACGCACGAAGACGGAGAATGGGGCTTGTACAACTGTCAACTGGTGTTGCAGGAGGGACACAGGCTGAAAACGGAAGGAAAAACGCGAAAGGACACGCTCGACATCCTGGAACTCACGCCGGATTCGCTGGTGCTGCAAGATGCACGCACGCACGTTGTTGAACGATTCCACCGCACAACACAAACGGACGACCATGGCAACCGGTAAGAGCAAAATGGTGAGATGCCTGGATTGCAGGCATGGGAAATACATGCAATGGATGAAAAACCCCATCATCTGCGAGTGCAACTGGACGGGGGAACGCTACGTGGCCGAAGCCCGACGCCTCTGCGCCCGGTACGAAGAACGGACAAGCCCGGAGCCTCCCGCGGTCAAGCATTACGACCACTATTAGGAGAAGCACCGGGCCCGTGCGCAGGATGGCGGCGGCTCACTTGGCCGCCACGCACTCCACTTCCACCAAGGCACCTTTCGGCAATGCCTTCACGGCAACAGCCGAACGGGCGGGGTAAGGTGCCTTGAAGAAGGAAGCATACACTTCGTTCATCGCGGCAAAGTCTGCCATGTCGGTTAAGAACACGGTGGTCTTCACCACGCTCGACAAGCCGAGGCCTGCCTCCTCCAGCACGTGGGCGGCATTGATGAGTGCCTGACGCGTCTGTTCCGCCACGCCTCCTTCCACCATCTTCCCGGTATGCGGGTCGATGGGAATTTGCCCGGAAGCGAAGATGAACCCGTTGACTTCGATGGCCTGACTGTATGGGCCGATGGCCGCAGGGGCCAAATCAGAATGCAATACTTTCATAAAACACTTTTTTAAGTTCGTGCAAAGGTGCGAAAAAGAATCTGAAAAGCCATCATCAAAAGGCGCTTTTATGAAAGGGGAAAAACATTCTGAAGGACAAAAAGGCGCAATAAAAGGTAAAATCAGCCCAATTCTTTGTTTTTTTCCTTAAATCCGCTTCGCGGGATGTTTTTTTTTGTATTTTTGTGCAGAAGTTTTCGAAGGATGCTTTATTAAGAACTATTAGTTGAATCAATAAAGGAAAAGTGAAAATGAAATTAAAGAAGATTGCAACAGCCTTGAGCCTGGCTGCAGTATGCCTCCCGACAATGGCCCAATACGAAGGAACGACCGTGTACGACCGTATCGGCCATGGGCAAGACAGTATTACGACGTTAGGTAATATTGTCGCCTATAAGGACAGTTACAAGGCTCAGGATTATCTCGGGGCTTACGAACCGTGGAAAGCTGTGTTCACCAAAGCCCCCTGCGCCGAAGTCAGCACATACGCCTACGGCGCCATGATCTTGGCCAACGTGTTGGTCAAGGAGCAGGACATGACAAAGAAGAAGGCTTATTTCAACGAGTTGATGAACTTGTATGACACGCGTCTGAAGAACCTTGACGCCCTGAACTCGTTTACGAGAGTGCAGAGCCGCGCTACCAAAGGCGACATCATTGCCCGCAAGGCCTTCGACTACGCTTACTACGGCGCCGGAGTGGCCGACGGTTACTCGGTGGACAAGGCCTACGACATGCTGAAGGAAGGCGTGGACCTCATCAACCAGGACGGCGCAAAGGAAGTGCCGGGATTCGTGTTGGACAAGTTCTTCGAAATGTCGTACCAGAAGTATTTGGCCGACTCCACCAACTTCCGCGAGCAGTTCCTTCAGGATTATTTGGAAAGCCGCGAGGCGTGCGAAGGCATGCTGAGCTTGGCCAACCAGGCGAAAGACTCTACTGCCGCTCAGAAAATCGTGTCTCAGTATGACCCGACGCTGAACCGCATCGAGACCATGTTCGCCCAGTCCAAGGCTGCCAACCGCGAACAGCTGGTTGCCATCTTCGGTCCGAAAATTGAGGCAAACAAGACGAACTTGGCTTACCTGAAATCGGCTTTGACGCTGCTTTCTGCCAACAATTGCGACGACACGGACATCTATTTCAAGGCGGCTGAATATGCCTATAATATAGAGCCGAGCTACGAGTCCGCCATCGGTACGGCCCAGAAGTACTACAAAGACGGCAAGGTGGCTGAGTCCATCCAATATTACGACAAGGCTTTGGAGTTGTGCACCACAAACCTGAAGATTGCCAATGCGATTGCCAAGACGGGCGACTCGTCTAAGGCATTCACCTATCTGGACAGGGCCGTGGAGTACAATCCTGAAATCTCAGGAAAGGCCAACTTGGTGCGCGCACAAATCGAGGCCACGTCGAAGAACTTCTCCGAGGCTATCGCTTACTGCACGAAGGCTGCCCAAGAGGATGTCAGCATCTCCGGTACGGCCAATCGCTTGAAAGCAAAGATTCAGGAAGTGCAGCGCAAGAACGCCGAGTATGAACGGGCCAACGCAGAATATCAGGCCCAGAAGGCTAAACAGGAGCGCGAAGAAAACTTCTGGAAGGCAGGTGCCCAGTAAGTTACCGGCTCGTGCATCCACACGGATGCCTATATGACACGAAAGCAGGCAAGGAAAGATTAAGTTTCCTTGCCTGCTTTCGTTGTTTCCCGTCCTCCGCACCTTGTGCGTCGCCCGGCATCCGGCAGTTGCTTGTGCCTCACATTCTTTCCTTTTTATGTTGTAAAACATACACGACATGGCCTCATTCTGAATTTTCAATGCTAACTTTGTTTCCGACTAAATTGTACTTTTAAAACGCGAGAAACCTTGAAACTTATTAATACTAATATTAAATAAACTCATCATGAACATGACACAAGAAGGAGACAGACTATATTTGTACTCCATTACGACCGTAGCCATCTTGGGCGGATTGCTGTTTGGCTACGACACAGCAGTGATTTCCGGTGCCGAGAAAGGCTTGGAAGCGTTTTTCCTCACCGCGACAGATTTCCAGTATGACAAGGTCATGCACGGCATCACGTCTTCCAGTGCATTGATAGGATGCGTCATCGGAGGCGCCATTTCCGGTTATTGCGCGTCCCGCCTGGGCCGCCGTAATTCCCTCCGTGTGGCTTCCGTGCTGTTTTTCCTGTCGGCTTTGGGTTCCTATTATCCCGAATTCTTGTTTTTCGACTACGGGAAAGCCGATTGGAACCTTTTGCTGGCGTTCAACTTCTACCGCGTCTTAGGTGGCGTGGGCGTAGGTTTGGCATCGGCCATTTGTCCCATGTACATCGCCGAGATAGCCCCGTCGCACATCCGCGGCACGTTGGTATCCTGCAACCAGTTCGCCATCATCTTCGGCATGCTGGTCGTCTATTTCGTCAACTACTTGATATTGGGCGACCATCAGAACCCCATCATCCTCAAAGATGCCGCAACCGGCGCCTTGTCGGTCAGCCCGGAGTCCGACATGTGGACGGTCTACACCGGATGGCGCTATATGTTCGGTTCTGAAGCCTTCCCCGCAGCCCTCTTCGGTTTTCTGCTCTTCTGCGTGCCCAAGACGCCGCGCTATCTTGTGCTGTGCGGCGAGGAAGAGCGCGCCTTTACCGTGCTGGAGAAAATCAACGGGCGCACGATGGCGAAAAAGATTTTGGAAGAAATCAAACTGACATCCAAGGAAAAGACTGAGAAATTGTTCACCTACGGCGTGGCCGTGATTGTCATCGGCATCATGCTGTCCGTGTTCCAACAGGCCATCGGCATCAACGCCGTGCTCTATTATGCGCCCCGCATCTTCGAAAATGCAGGAGCCGAAGGTGGCGGCATGATGCAGACCGTCATCATGGGTGTGGTCAACATCCTGTTTACCTTGGTCGCCATCTTCACTGTCGACCGTTTCGGGCGCAGGCCTTTGCTCATCATCGGTTCTTTGGGCATGGCTGTCGGCGCTTTGGCCGTGGCATATTGCGACCAGATGGGCATCAAAGGCATCGTACCCGTATTGTCCATCATCGTCTACGCGGCCTTCTTCATGATGTCGTGGGGACCGATATGCTGGGTACTCATTGCGGAAATCTTCCCCAACACCATCCGTGGCCAAGCCGTGGCCATCGCCGTGGCGTTCCAATGGGTGTTCAACTACTTGGTGTCCTCAACCTTCCCGGCGTTGTACGACTTCAGCCCCATGTTCGCCTATAGTCTCTATGGCATCATTTGCCTGGCAGCCGCATTCTTCGTGTGGAAATGGGTGCCGGAGACCAAGGGAAAGACATTGGAGGACATGACGGCGCTTTGGCGGAAACGCAGCGGAAGAACAGCCTGACGTTTCAGCCGTTCCGCGCCTGTCCGCATGATAAAGCAAACGTATCCGGCCGCAGCCTGACAACTGCATGGCCGGATGCGTTTGCTTTATTCTGTTATGGGCAATAGCTGTTCAACTTCGTGCACCAGCTCTTCGAACGTGGCCAAAGGTGAGTCCTTATGGACATAGCGTACGACGGAAGCCGTGTCCGTGATATAGATGCGCGGTATGGAGGAGAAAGCGAACAAGTTGTACACCGCCCTGTCAGCTTGCGCGGAGAAGGGCAACGTCAAGCCGTGCTCCGCCCAATAACGACTGACAGAAGCGGCTTCCTCTTCCCTGCTGACGGGCACAAACTCCATGCGTCCGTTATCCCCATAGCGGTCATACACTTGCTGCACCACGGGCAATTCCTTCCGGCAGTCCGTGCATGACGTGTTGAAGAAGACTATGAATGTCACTTTTCCCCGCAGGTTACGGCTGGCGACCACTTTCCCGTTGTCCATCTCCACAGAAAAGTCCGGTAACGAGTCTCCCACGTGGACGACATCCGCTCGAGGTTCATCGCTCTCTTTTTCACTGATGCAGGCGCAAAACAATCCCAAGCATCCCCATAAGGCATAAAGCACTTTCGTTTTCATTTTTCTTCTCTTAATGAAAAAGGCAAGCCCGCCGGGCTTTACCGTTGAATACTAAAAAAGCTTGCCCATGGTGTTATGGGCAAGCTCATGCAGCACCCCACCCTTTCGAGGCGCCTTATCCTTTAATAACGTATATCCAGCTCTTTCAGTATCGCCGTTATTTTCTCCATCGTCGTCAGCCTCGTAGGCACCAGAGGCAACCGCAACTGGTTCTCAATCATGCCCATGGCGTGCAACATGGCCTTTACGCCCGCCGGATTCCCGTCGACGAACAACAGTTTGAACAATTCGGTGAACTTATGATGGATGACACGCGCATGTTCGTAGTCGCCGTTCAGCGCCATGCGCACCATGCGGCTGAATTCAGCCGGCAGCGCATTGCCGATGACGGAAATCACACCCACGGCTCCCAGCGTGATCAAGGGGAAGGTGATGCCGTCGTCTCCGGAAATCACGTCGAAGTTGTCCGGCTTGTTCTTGATGATGTCGTCCATCTGCGTGATGTTGCCCGACGCTTCCTTCACGGCAATCACGTTCTCGAAGTCGCGGGCGATGCGCAGGGTGGTTTCGGCCGTCATATTCACCCCCGTACGGCCGGGCACGTTGTAGAGCACGATGGGCAGCTCCGTAGCTTCGGAGATAGCCTTGTAGTGCTGGTAGATGCCCTCCTGCGAAGGCTTGTTATAGTAAGGCACCACGGAGAGGACGGCGTCCACTCCGGTGAAATCGTCGTGTTTCAGCGCGTCGACGACGGCGCGGGTGTTGTTACCTCCCACACCCAGCAGGATGGGGATACGTCCGTTGACGCGTTCTATCACCATCCGCTTGATTTTGGCCTTTTCCTCTTCGGTCAGTGTCGGAGTTTCGGCGGTGGTTCCCAGCACGCACAGGAAGTCGGCATTGTTCTGCAGCAGGTAGTCCACGATGCGCATCAGGGCAACGTAGTCCACACTCTCGTCTTCCTTGAACGGGGTAATCAGCGCGACCCCCATTCCCTTCAATCTTGTTTTTATCATGAGTCCTATGAAATAATCTGTGGTTTAGCAGTTCGCAAATGTACTATTTTTTTCGGTTTGAGCTACAAATATCCGATATAAAAAACGTTTTTATGTGATTTTGTCAGGCAAGCAAGTCCAGGAACTCGTTTTCGGACAGAATGCGGATACCCAGTTTCTGCGCCTTCTCCAGCTTGGCTGGACCCATGTTGGCACCGGCCAGGATGAAGCTGGTCTTGGACGAGATGCTGCCCACGTTCTTTCCGCCGTTGCGCTCGATCATTTCCTTGTATTCGTCGCGCGAATGATGCTCGAACACACCGCTGATAACGATGGACTGCCCCGCCAGCTTGTCGGTGTATCCGCTCAGGTCTTCCTCGCTGCGGCTGAACTGCAGACCGGCTTCCTTCAGCCGTTCCACCAGGCTGCGGTTCAGCGGATTGGCGAAGTAGCTGACGATGCTTTGGGCTATTTTTTCGCCGATTTCATCGACACTCATCAGGGTTTCGAGGCTGGCCTGCTCCACTTCGTCGATACTCTTGAAGGAGCGGGCTATCTTCTTGGCCACCGTCTCGCCCACGAAGCGGATACCCAGAGCGAAGAGGACACGCTCGAAGGGTACGTTGCGGCTCGCGGCGATGCTGTTGACGATGTTTTCGGCCGATTTCTGCCCCATTCGATCCAAGTCCTTGATGTCGTCCACCGTGAGGCGGTAGAGGTCGGCAGCGTCCTTGATAAGGCCCAGACGGTAGAACAGGTCCACGGTCTCGGGTCCCAGTCCGTCGATGTTCATGGCCCGGCGGCTGATGAAGTGCTCTATCTTGCCCTTGATCTGCGGCGGGCAGGCCGTCTCGTTGGGACAATAGTGGGCCGCCTCGCCTTCGAAGCGCACCAGCGGCGTGCCGCACTCGGGGCAGCGGGTGATGAACTTCACCTTCTCGCCCAGCAGCATGCCGCGGGCATCGGTGTCCACGCCAGTTATCTTGGGGATGATTTCACCGCCCTTCTCCACGTAGACCATGTCGCCCGGGCGGATGTCCAGCAGGGCCATCTGTTCGGCGTTGTGCAGCGTCGCGCGCGAGACCGTCGTCCCCGCCAGCGAGACCGGGTCGAGCACGGCGTTCGGCGTCAGCACGCCGGTGCGCCCCACCTGAATGACGATATCCCGCAGCTTGGTGCGCTTTTCCTCAGGCGGGAACTTATAAGCCACCGCCCAGCGCGGCGCTTTGGCGGTGCTGCCCAGCGCGGTGCGCTGTTCGAGTGAGTCTATCTTTATTACTGCGCCGTCCATGTCGTAGGGCAGCTCATCGCGGTGCTCGCCGAGCCACTCTATGCGCTCGACGCAGTCACGGATGCTGTCGTACTTCATGTACGGTACAACGGGAAAGCCCATGGCTTTCATCGCGTCAAGCGTCTGAGCATGGCTCGTGTATATATCGTCGGAGCTGTACTGCATATTGAAGCAGATTATATCCAGTTTTCTCGACGCCGCTATCTTTGGGTCGAGCTGGCGTATCGAACCGGCCGCGGCGTTACGGGGATTTGCAAGGAGCTTTTCGCCGTTTATCTCGCGCTGGGCGTTGAGCTCGTTAAATACAGCGCGGGACATATATACCTCGCCGCGGACGATCAGGCGCTCGGGAGCGTTTCCTATCCTGAGAGGGAGCGAGCGGACGGTACGGAGATTTTCGGTGACGTCCTCTCCGGTAACGCCGTCGCCGCGCGTCGCACCGCGGACGAATACGCCGTTCTCATACTCAAGAGACATAGACAGCCCGTCGATCTTCGGCTCGACCGTGTAGCTGTGATGGCCGGGAAGCATGCTGTCCATGCGCTCGCCGAACGCGAACAGCTCGTCAACGGAGAAAACGTCCGTCAGGCTCTCGAGCGGGACCTGATGATGCACCGGCTCAAACTTTGAGAGCGCGGGGCCGCCTATACGCTGGGTCGGCGAATCTGGCGTAATGAGCTCCGGGTGCTCCTTCTCAAGCGCCTTGAGCTGCTGCATGAGCATGTCATACTCATAATCGGATATTGCGGGCGCATCATCCACGTAATAGAGCTTTCCGTAATAGTTCAGCTTGCGGCGCAGCTCGTTTATTTCCTTCTGTACATCCATGGTATTCTCCTACTGCATATTTAGGTATGTATCCGGTACTTTGCCTACGACTACCGTGTCTGCGATGAGCACCTCGGTCACGACCTGCGCGCTCTCGGTGCCCCACGGGATGAGAATATCTATATCGACAATAACGTTGAGGTTAATCTGGTGCTTTGTCTGGTTTATTCCCGCGGTGACAATGCTGTTGCTGAACTCCACACGTGAGGACGTCAGCACGATGATCTGCACCGGGACCGCTGGGCCGCGCCCCATCAGAAGGCTTATCCCTGTCAGATTTCCCGCCGGGATCTTTACCGTGAGCGTATGTGTATCCGTCGCCGCGCCGACTACACGGTCGAGTATCTGCGCGGAGAGCGCATTTATGCGCGCCATGTTGCTGCTGATGGCAGTTATCTCACCGGACGAGTTTTTCTCAAAGGATACGAAATAATCCCCGTCATAGTCACCGCTCGCCAGTATATCGGCTATGGCGCTGTTGACCTTGTCGATCACGATATCGCTTGCGTCGGATACGGCGATCTGACTTGACAGGGTTTTCAGGAACATGACCGCCCCCGACAGGAACAGACACAACGCCGCCAGCGTGAGCAGCAGCGTCAGATTAAGCGCTTTTTTTGCTGAAGTCGGCTCGCTCCCCTGTGTGTAGGTGTATTTTGGGGCGGAGCGATGCCGTCGGCGTATATGCATAGGGTCACCTCCCCATGCATTATATGCTTTACTGCCTGTCCAACATGGCACTGACGGCCATCATAATTCCGAGCTTGCCCGATTCATAGGTCAGTCCGCCCTGCATATATACCGTGTACGGTTCTCTTGCCGGGCCGTCCGCCGACAGTTCAATAGACGAGCCCTGGATAAACGCGCCTGCCGCCATGATGACCGGGCAGTCATACCCCGGCATCTCCCACGGCTCCGGTGTCACGTATGAATCCACAGGCGCACCGGCCTGAATGCCGAGGCAGAAGCGCTTCATGTTTTCGACGGAGCCGAGCTTCACCATCTGGATAATGTCGGAACGGGGCTCCTCGGGCGCAGGGCTTGTCGGAATACCGAGTGCTTCCATCATGGCCGCGCAGAAGCAGGCGGTCTTAAGCGCCTGAGCGACGATGTGCGGAGCCATGAACAGCCCCTGAAACAGCAGACGGTTGTTGCCGAGAGTGGAGCCGCACTCCCCGCCGATGCCGGGAGTCGTAAGGCGCATCGCGGCGCGCTCGACAAGCTCCTTCTTTCCCGCGACGTAGCCGCCGGTCGGGGCAAGGCCGCCGCCGGGATTCTTTATGAGCGAGCCCGCAATTATGTCCGCGCCGACGTGCGTCGGCTCCTTAATGTCCGTAAATTCGCCGTAGCAGTTATCCACCATGATGTTGATCTCAGGGTTCACGGCTTTGACAGTCTCGCATATACGGCCTATCTCATCGACCGAGAGCGCCTTACGGTTATCGTAGCCCCTCGAGCGCTGGATCATCACCGCGGTGACATTCGGCTTTGCCGCGGCCTCAGCAATGGCCGCGTAATCTGGCTCGCCGTCCGCGGCCAGATCGACCTGAGCATAGTTTATCCCATAGAACTTCAGCGAACCGTGGCAGTCACCGGATATGCCGATGGCGCTGCGCAGGGTATCATAAGGCATCCCGGTCACAGCGACTATGGTGTCACCAGGCTTTACAAGGGCGAACATCGCGGCGGTGAGGGCATGCGTACCGTTCACAAAGCCGATGCGGACAAGCGCGGCCTCAGTGCCGAATATCTCGGCGTATATCTTGTCGAGCGTCTCGCGGCCGAGATCGTCGTAGCCG
>ERZ779877.1721-NODE-1721-length-17816-cov-4.055402_pt1 | contig 17816 bp, 17 predicted proteins | sample MGYA00511556_ERZ779877 | MGnify/ENA primary metagenome ERZ779877 (study PRJEB29588, sample SAMEA2159338) | human gut metagenome | biome: human gut; feature: human-associated habitat; material: faeces | place: Denmark | collected 2008/2010 ...
CTACATTCTCTGCTTGCTTCGGCCAGGCATTCCTCGAGCTGCATCCTACAAAGTATGCTGAGGAACTGGTAAGACACATGGAGAAGAGCGGTGCTAAGGCATACTTGGTTAACACTGGTTGGAACGGAACTGGCAAGCGTATCTCTATCCGTGATACACGTGGTATCATCGACGCTATCCTCGACCACTCAATCGACGCTGCTCCTACAAAGACAATACCTTACTTCAACTTCGTTGTTCCTACAGAGTTGAAGGGTGTTGATTCTCACATCCTCGATCCGCGCGACACATACGATTGCGCTTGCAAGTGGGAAGAGAAAGCTAAGGATCTGGCTGCACGCTTCATCAAGAACTTCGCTAAATACGAAGGCAATGACGCTGGTAAGGCTCTCGTTGCTGCAGGTCCGAAACTCTAATTCTAAAACAACAGATTTAGATATCGTTTCAAGTAGGCATGCCACACGGCATGCCTACTTTCTTTTTGTGCATACATCTCATGCCGGAATGTACAGGACGGATATTCCGATACATGTGTTTCTTTAGTCCGCGGATAGGTTTCTTATGCTTAACCGGCTGTGCCAGACACGGTGTCGGCCGTATCCTGAAACTGTCTCAACTGCCTTATAATTAATGTGAAGGCGGTGACAGGCAGTCATGTTAAGGGCTATGAGGCGACGCGCTACGCTTATACCTTATTATATATTATATATGGTGAGTTGCATTATAGTGGTAAATGCTCCGTGATGATAATCGTGTGAAAAAAACATCAGCCGTATGTTCTAATCACTAAACAAACTTAAAAAACACTGCTTTAATGAATAAATAACACAATAAAGCACCTAAAAAAAGTTCTATTTGGAGAATTCTGATTAAATTTGCAGCTAAAAATAAAAGAAGTTTGAGTAGAAAAATGAAAAGAAAGTTGATACCTTTGGCGATTGTGGCCTGCGGAATAATGTCGCTGGCATCTTGTCTTGGCGACGACAGTGGGTTCGTCTATGCTGATGATGTTGCGATAACATCGTTCAAGCTTGGAACGCTCAACCAGTATTTTCACACCTTATCCTCGCACGGACTCGACAGTGTTTATAAGAAAACTATTGACTACGGCGACCGTATTTTTTACATAGACCAGATAAAAGGCGAGATATACAACCCCGATTCGTTGCCTTTAGGTGTTGACGGAAAGAAAGTGCTTTGCAGCATCGGCACGAAGAATGCCGGAACTGTAGGTATAAAGAGCATGACGAGCGACTCGCTCAAGTATTTCAGTACCACCGACTCAATAGATTTCACTGTGCCACGCGACTTCTATGTATATAGCAATTCGGGCTTGAGCTACAGAAAATACACCATCCGTGTGAACGTGCATAAGGAGGACGGTGATGTGTGCGTGTGGAAGAGAATGGGCACGAATGACGCGTTGGCTGCGCTTGAGGGCATGAAGGCTTTTGCCGTAGACGGACGCCTTCTCGTGTTCGGACGCAAGGGTGACAACACTCTCTTATACAGCTCTGTGGATGGAACTGCATGGACAGATATTACTTCTGGTGTAGGCTCTACGCTGTCGGCAGATGCTTATAAAAGCGTTGTCGAGAGTGCCGGATACATCTATTTATATGATAATGGCAAGGTGATGAATACGGCAGACGGACAGTCGTGGACAGTGACCGGCAACGCTCAGCTGAAACAGCTGGTGGCTGCAAGCAGCTATCGTCTTTATGCTTACGATGCCGAAGGACGTCTGTCTGAATCTGACGATGAAGGAGCGACATGGACAACCTCTGTAATCGACGAGTCGCAGGACCTCCTGCCGGATGAGGACATAACATCTGTCTGCATGCCGTTATCTACAAACGCTTCTACGGAACGCGTGGTAATGGTGGGTAACCGCAGCGCAAGTGAGTATCCGTCTGACGCAACTCCTATGATATGGGGCAAGATAGACGAGGGCGCCGAGTATAGCGAGAACCAGCAGTGGACATATTATGATGTCTCTTCAGACAATAAGTACAAGGCTCCGCGTCTGCGCAACATCCAGACTGTGAGCTATGATGACTGCATACTGGCATTGGGCGGAGAGAGCATCAGCGGCTCCTCGCATAAGGCATTCGATAGTTTCTATCGCAGCGCCGACGGTGGAATAACATGGCAGAAAGACACTGTCATGACAATACCGAGCGGACTCTCTGTTAGCCAGAAGTCTTTCGCGATAACCGTTGACAAGAACAACTTCATGTGGTTCGTATGCGGCGGTAGCGGACAAGTATGGCGCGGACGCATCAACCGTCTCGGATGGATAAAGGAACCAGACACATTCATCGAATAATATGAAATGAGGAAAGCCTTCATAACGATTTTTCTGATTGCCTGTTCGGTCTTTGCCGGTGCACAGACTGACGACCAGTATCGCATGGAAATAGGTGCGGGAGTGGGCATGATGTCTTATGAAGGCGACTTCAACGGTAGCATTTTCGGCAATATGCAGCCCATGGCGTCGCTCGTGCTGCGCAGAGTGTTCAATCCGTATATGGGGTTGAAGCTCACCGGAAGTTACGGAAAGCTCAAGGGCTCGTCGAAGGATGTGCAGACATATTATCCTGATTATCAGACGGAAACTTATGATTTCAGCAACACGCTCATAGATATGAGCCTGGTGTATGAATATAATTTCTGGCCGTATGGCACTGGACGTGACTATCGCGGGGCGAAAAGGCTGACACCGTTTGTGTTCGGAGGCATCGGCGCTACTTATGCCTCGGGAAACGATAAGAATGTTTTCACAGCCAACATTCCGATAGGTCTTGGCGTGAAATATAAAATAGGAGAACGGTTGAACCTCGGATTGGAGTGGGCGATACATTTCTCGCTTAGTGACGAACTCGACGGAGTGAAGGATCCTTACGGCATAAAGAGCACCGGACTGTTCAAGAACACCGACTGCTATTCGGCTTTGCAGATAACTCTCACATACAGTTTCATGCCGAAATGCCGCACGTGTCACAACGCTGACGAGTAGCCGGCGCACGACATAAGGCGCAAACCTATATTGCTAACAGTAAAATATCTGATTTATATGCTTGACGTTTTAGACAGAAACAATATCCCGCAGCATATCGCTATAATAATGGACGGCAACGGAAGATGGGCAGCCGAACGCGGCAAACCGCGCAGTTTCGGACATCAGGCCGGCGTGGATACCGTCAGACGCATAACGTCGGAGTGTACCCGTCTGGGCGTGAAGTTCCTCACGCTATACACATTCTCTACCGAGAACTGGAACAGACCGGCCGACGAGGTGGCTGCGCTGATGGGGCTTGTGCTGTCTTCTCTCGAGGACGAAATATTCATGAAGAACAACGTGAGGTTTCGTGTCATCGGTGATTTGAACAGATTGCCGGAGGAAGTAAGATGCAAACTGGCTGAGACAGAAGAGCACACGGCCGCAAATACGGCAATGACCATGGTGGTGGCTCTGAGCTATTCGGCACGTTGGGAAATAACACGTGCCGTGAAGAACATCGCCTTGCGTGTGGCGGCAAACGAATTGTCGCCGGACGATATAGACGAGAAGATGGTGGCAGAGAACCTCTCTACGAACTTCATGCCCGACCCCGACCTGCTCATAAGAACCGGAGGCGAGGTGAGGGTGAGCAATTACCTGTTGTGGCAGATAGCCTACAGCGAGCTGTATTTCTGCGATACCTACTGGCCCGATTTCAACGAGGACGACCTTCATAAAGCCATCTTGAGCTACCAGGGACGTCAGCGCCGATTCGGAAAGACGGGTGCACAGGTGGAAAGCGGCGACAAAGCCTGAATACGGAAAAACGTCGGTTGAAGGCGTGATTTGCCACCGCAAACATTGAAATATAAATAAACTGAAAGATAATAATCCAGGAATGGAGGAGTTTTCCTTATGAAAGGACAAACAAAAAAGCCCTGTTCCGCCTCTTGATGAAAGATTTTAAAAAGCGATTATGAATGTAAGAAAACTGTTGATTGCCATGGCGGCGCTGGTTTGCAGCGTCTTTGCCAGTGCTCAGGACAAAATAGTTTATCCTGACATTTCTTATGCCGGCACGCCGCGGACTGTTACCATCGGCGGAATAACGGTATCCGGAATCGAAGGCTATGAGGACTATATGCTTACCGGTATATCAGGCCTGACTGTCGGACAAACCATATCACTGCCTGGCAATGAACTGACAGAGGCTGTCAAGAAATACTGGAATTACAGATTGTTCTCGGATGTGGCAATCGGTGTCGATTCGATTGTTTCCGACAAGGTTTACCTTAATATCCGCCTGCGTGCCAATCCGCGCGTGTCGGCTGTCAACTATATCGGAATCAAGAAATCGGAGCGTTCGGACATGGAAGAGAAGCTCGGACTGCTCAAGGGATTGCAGATCACTCCGAACACAATAGACCGTGCCAAGCTCATCGCGAAGAACTACTTCAACGAGAAGGGTTTCAAGAACGCTGAGATACAGATTGTCGAGCGTCCCGACGTGACCGACAAGAACATGGTGATTCTTGATGTCATAATCGACAAGAAGCAGAAGATGAAGGTGCGCAGCATCATCATAGAAGGTAACGAGGCCTTTACTGACGGCAGAATCAAGGGTGGACTGTTCCGCAAGGGATTCATATCGAAGACTCACGAGGCCGGAAAGCTCGCTACGTTCCTGAAATCCAAGAAGTTCACTCCGGAACGCTGGAAGGGCGATAAGGAGAAAATCATCGAGAAATACAATGAATACGGTTATCGTGACGCGGTCATTCTGTCCGACAGTGTATGGAATGTTGATGACCGTCACGTGAACATCCTCTTAAAGATAGACGAAGGTAAGAAATATTATCTGCGCGACATAACTTGGGTGGGAAATACAGTCTATTCTTCAGATCTTCTCGCCAGAGTGCTCGGCATGAAGAAAGGCGACGTCTATAATCAGAAACTCTTGAACAAGCGTCTGACTGAAGACGAGGACGCTGTTGGCAACCTGTACTGGAACAACGGTTACATCTTCTATTCGCTTACACCTACCGAGGTGAACATCGTGGGCGATTCAATCGATCTCGAGATGCGTATCATCGAAGGTCCGCAGGCTCGTGTGAGCCGCGTACGAATCAACGGTAACGACCGTCTGTACGAGAATGTCGTCCGCCGCGAGCTCAGAACAAAGCCGGGCGACCTCTTCTCTAAAGAGTCGCTGATACGTTCGGCACGTGAGATTGCGTCGATGGGTCACTTCAACGAGGAGAAGATAAATCCTCAGCCTATTCCAAACGAGGAAGACGGAACGGTTGACATCAACTGGGATCTGGAGCAGAAGACCAACGACCAGGTCGAGTTCTCTCTCGGATGGGGACAGACCGGTGTAATCGGACGTGTGGGAATAAAGCTCAACAACTTCTCCATACGCAACCTGTTCAACAAGAACAAGGAACACCGAGGCATCATGCCTATCGGTGATGGTGAGGTACTCTCGCTCGGAGCACAGACTAACGGTACTTACTATCAGTCGTACAACCTCAACTACTCCACCAACTGGTTCGGAGGAAAACGACCGATTCAGTTCAATGTCGGCGTGTTCTACTCTAAGCAGACAGACGTTTCGAGCAACTATTACAACAGTGCTTATTTCAACAATTATTATAATTATCTGTACGGTTACGGCAGCAGCATCTACAATAATTATGAGAATTATTACGACCCTGACAAGTACGTGCAGCTCATCGGAGCCTCCATCGGATGGGGTAAACAGCTCCGCTGGCCGGACGATTACTTCACATTGTCGTTGCAGCTCGCCTATACGCGCTACATGTTGAAAAACTGGAGCTACTTCCTTCTCACCAACGGAAACTCCAACAACCTCAACTTCACCATCTCGCTCAACCGTGTTTCTACCGACAGTCAGCTCTTCCCGAGCCGCGGTTCAGAGTTCTCGCTGTCGCTGTCCATCACTCCGCCATGGTCATTGTGGGACCACAAGGACTACCAGCACCTCGCAACCAACTCTCAGTCGCCTAATTTCGACCGCGAGCAGCAAGAGAAATACCGCTGGATTGAGTACCACAAATGGAAGTTCAAGGCAAGAACCTTTACCTCGCTCACCGGTGGCAGCAAGCGTCTCGTGCTCATGACACGTGCTGAGTTCGGCTTGCTCGGAAGCTACAACAAGTATAAGAAATCTCCGTTCGAGACATATTATATGGGTGGTGACGGTATGACCGGTTACTCAACAGGTTATGCAGAGGAGACCATCGGTCTGCGTGGATACGAGAACGGTTCGCTTACGCCTTACGGATACGAAGGTTATGCCTACGACCGTATGACCCTCGAGCTGCGCTATCCGTTCCTTCTGGGCAACACGACCATCTATGGTCTGACATTCCTCGAGGCCGGTAACGCATGGAACGACACAAAGGACTTCAACCCGTTCGACATGAAGCGTTCAGCAGGTATCGGTGTCCGTATCTTCCTTCCTATGGTCGGTATGATGGGTATCGACTGGGCATACGGTTTTGACAAGGTGTTCGGCACCAAGGGCGGAAGCAATTTCCACTTTATTCTCGGTCAGGAATTCTGATGCAGAATGTATGATATAAATGTTATTAACAATTAAACAAGGAGGATAGAAAATGAAAAAACTTTTGATAATTGCCGTATTGGCCATGACAGCCATGACTGCTGGGGCACAGAAGTTTGCCTTGATTGATATGGAATACATATTGAATAACATTCCGGCTTACGAACGTGCCAACGAGCAGTTGAATCAGGTTTCGAAGAAATGGCAGGCTGAGGTGGATGCCATCAGCAACGAGGCTGCCACTATGTATAAGAACTATCAGAACGAAGTAGTGTTCCTCTCGCAGGAGCAGAAGAAGGAACGCCAGGAGGCGATAATGAATAAGGAGAAGGAAGCTGGCGAACTGAAACGCAAGTATTTCGGTCCGGAGGGCGAACTTTTCAAGAAACGTGAGAGTCTCATGACGCCTATCCAGGACGAGATTTACAACGCAGTGAAGGAAATATCCGACCTACGCGGCTACTCGCTCGTGCTCGACCGTGCCAGCGACACTGGCATCATCTTCGGCTCACCGAAGATAGACATCAGCAACGAAGTGCTCGAAAAGCTGGGCTACGCTAACTGACGCATGCGACGTGTCGCTATGTTTCGGCATACAAAAGAATTTAAATAAATAACACAATAAACAAAAAAAGAAAATGAAAAAGCTTATTTTAATGTTGATCATGTTTGCCCCGTTGGCAGCATTCGCACAGACACCTAAATTTGGTCATCTTAACACACAGGAAATCATGGCTTCAATGCCTGAACTCATCAAGGTGCGTGGCGAGCTCGAAGCAACGGCCAAGCAGTATGAGAACGATTTGAAGGCCATGCAGGACGAACTGCAGCGCAAGGCAGCTGAGTATGACAAGAACAAGTCAACAATGAACGAGACAAAGCAGAAAGAGACAGAAACAGAGCTCATGAACCTTCAGCAGAAAATCCAGCAGGCTTATCAGGACAACTCTGAGGCATTCCAGAAAGCACAGCAGGAGAAGATGCAGCCTATCACAACCAAGCTGCTCAACGCCATCAAGGCTGTAGGTAAGGCCGGTGGATATGTTTACATCATGGACCTCTCAGCCGGAATACCTTATGTAAGCGACACGCTCAGCAAGGACGTGACCGCAGAGGTGAAGGCAGAGCTTAACAAGATGAAGTAAGCAACACATATTTAAACAATAACCCGACTGTGCCATCATATTCGTGGCACAGTCTTTATCTTTTCTGAATATTATGAAAAAGCTGTTCTTTTTGTTATTATTTTTTGCCGTTGCCACCGTGTCGGGGGCACAGTCACTGAAGTATGGCTATTTCAGTCTCGACTCAATATTCACGGCCATGCCCGAATATGCGGTCGCCCAGAAAAACCTTTCCGACCTGCGTGCGAAGTACGACGAGGAGATGAAGCGCGCCGAGAACGAGTTCAACGCCAAGTATGAGGAGTTTCTCGAGACACAGCGCGACATGATACCCTCGATACTTTACAAGCGCCAGACGGAGCTTCAGGATATAATGGAAAAGAACATTGCTTTCAAGAAAGAGGCCACGCGGTTGCTCGACGAAGCCCGCAAGGATGCTTATGCACCGCTGCGTGCCAGAATATTCGAGGCCGTGAGCCGTATCGGACGTGAGCGTGGGTTCGCCTTTGTGCTCAATACCGACGGCGACGCTTGCCCTTATATCGATCCCGCCTGTGGCGAGAACATCAATCCGTTACTAAGAACAGCCCTAAACATACAGTGATGACACAATCCAACAATATTTTTCCTTCTGTCCCGGGACCCATAGGAGTGTTCGATTCCGGATACGGAGGACTCACTGTGCTTCACGGCATACGCCAGCTGTTGCCGGCTTACGACTACATGTATCTGGGCGACAACGCCCGTGCTCCTTACGGCTCACGCTCGTTCGAGGTGGTCTATCAGTTCACCCGCCAGGCCGTAGTCAAACTTTTCTCCATGGGATGTCATCTTGTAATCCTCGGCTGCAACACCGCTTCAGCCAAGGCTCTGCGCACCATACAGCAGCGCGATCTGCCCGAGCTCGACCCACAGCGGCGTGTGCTCGGCATTATCCGTCCGACGGCGGAGATCATAGGCAACATCACGCGCAGCCGTCATGTGGGCATCCTTGCCACCGAAGGCACGATCAAGAGCGAGAGCTACGCGCTCGAGATAGGCAAGCTCTTCCCCGACGTAGTGGTGTCGGGCGTGGCGTGTCCGCTGTGGGCCGCCATCGTGGAGGCCAACGAGGCCGACAGTCCCGGAGCCGACTATTTCGTGAAGAAACGCATCGACCAGCTCATGCGCAAGGACCCGCTCATCGACACGATAGTGCTCGGATGCACCCACTATCCGCTACTTATGAACAGCATAGTGAAGAACGTGCCCGATGGAGTGCGCATAGTGCCGCAGGGACATTACGTTGCCGAGAGTCTCCAGAACTATCTCGAACGCCACAAAGACATGGAGGCGATGATCACGCAGGGAGGCACCTGCCGCTATTTCACCACCGAGAGCGAGGACAAGTTCAGGGAGAGCGCGCAGATATTCCTTCACGAGAAGGTGAACGTGAACCACGTAGACCTCGATTGATATCTTTTCTCCGGTTTCCTGCTTCCGCCGTCTGTTCCGTGCGATGCGGTCGGATGACTGTGGCTCAACCTTATATACGCAATGCATTCCTTTATTTATCACGGTATGAGAAATATCGGAAAAGTCGTCTGTCGTATTATATCGCCGTATTCGTGCTTATTCTTGCAGCCAACAGCATAGTGCGTCGCCTTTTGCCGTACGACGAGTTGAAGGACGGCAACCTGCTTGTCAATGCTGTGGGTTCGCTTATTCTCACCATACTGTTTGCTGTCGCAGACAGCATCATACGCCATATCCGAAAACGTGGTTGACTCCCCATATTAGTTTTCTTGCCTATCTTGACAGCCGTATATCCACACCGAGGAACTGTCGTTCTTATGTTCAGGACAATGCGTGTCATGCAATATAAACACTCTATAATATGAAAGATATGAAATGGGATGTGCTCGACAGCGAGTACATCGTGCGTCGTCCGTGGCTCACGGCACGCCGCGACAAGGTAAGACTGCCCGACGGCAGGGTGAACGATGAGTATTATGTGCTCGAATATCCCGATTGGGTAAACATCATAGCCATCACCGATGACGACCGCTTCGTGCTCGTGCGCCAGTATCGTCACGGGCTCGGCCGCACCTCGTTCGAGCTGTGTGCCGGAGTGTGCGAGCAGGGCGAGAGTCCCGAAGAGTCGGCACGCCGCGAGCTGCTCGAGGAAACCGGATATGCCGGAGGCGAATGGCACGAGCTCATGCAGCTCACCGCCAATGCCTCGACACAGAACAACATCACCCACTGTTTCATAGCCCGCGGTGTCAGCAAGGTGGATACGCAGCATCTTGACCCTACTGAGGACGTGGAGGTCTATTGCAAGGAGCGCGGTGAGGTGTATGACATGCTCCTTCGCGGCGAGTTCATGCAGGCCCTGATGGCGGCTCCTCTGTGGCGTTTCTTCGCGCTCGACGGCCGCTGACCCGTAAACGCAGGAAGGCCCATTCCGGCGCTGTTTCTGTATATTTATGCAGAACCGGAAGTAAAAAATTTTGACAAATATTTTTTTGAAAATAGAAAATCGACACACGTCGAAAAGCCCTTTATCGGCCTCTTCGGTTCAAACGGCGAGGCCGTTTTTTGTGTTCCGAGCTATCGTTCTACCCACTTTGTTTTGCGAAAACGCCCGTTTTGGCTTCCGATATGGCCTATATTGCAGTGCGATTAAGGCCATATCATCACCCGAAAAAGCCCATTTCACACTCTGATATAGGCTCTTTTGCAAAGCGGTTACAATGCCTTTGAAATGCCTTGTTGCGTAAACCGTTGTATGACAATGCTTTACGCAAACCCCTCAAAACTCGCGTATTTGCGGCCGGACAGGCGGTTGCTCGCAAATATTTGATTCTCGTGAAGTTGACGCCGTATAAATATTCATTTCCCCTTCCGGCTTTTGCATAAATATACATTTCCGCTTTCCTCCTTCCTGCTCGTCTTTTGTCGTGCTTTGTGTCGCCCGTTCCGGTGTTCTCCGTCGCGGTTTTTGTGCCGTCGCGGGGATGCCATTTTGTTTCTTTTAAGTATAATTCGCGGTGTATTCTCGAAAAAAATGTGTAAGTTTGCATTTGAACAAAATCAAAAAAAGAGACAATGGCAAAAGTATATGAGTTTCTGGCCGACGGCTTCGAGGAAGTTGAAGGCTTGGGTCCGGTTGACGTTCTGCGTCGCGGAGGAGTTGATATAAAGACTGTCAGCGTGACAGGTTCAGAGATGGTAAGCACATCTCACGGAGTCACCGTGAAGGCCGACTTGCTGTTTGAGGATGTTGATTTTGCCGACGCCGACCTGCTTATGATGCCAGGCGGACTGCCCGGCTCTACCACGCTCGATGCTCACGAGGGACTGCACCGCGTGCTCAACGCGCACAATGAGGCCGGCAAGCTCATCGGAGCCATCTGCGCCGCACCTATGGTTCTCGGTCGCATGGGACTGCTCAAGGGCCGCCGCGCGACATGCTATCCGGGCTTCGACAAGTATCTCGAAGGTGCTGAGTACACCTCAGAGCTCGTAACCGTAGACGGCAATTTCGTGACCGGTAAGGGTCCGGCAGCCACACTGCCTTACTCTTACAAGCTGCTGTCACTGCTCGCAGGCGAGGACAAGGCTCACGAGGTGGCAGAAGGCATGGGCTTCTACTGGCGCTAATCTGCGCCTTGGCGTCGGACGGTGAAGCTATGATTGACTTCGCGGTCCGGCGCTTTTTGTTTTCTTACAGGTCAACTACAAACAACCTATAACGATGGATTACGTCATAATAGTTGCAGGCGGCAAGGGCCTGCGTATGGGCAGCGACGTGCCTAAGCAATTTCTGCCCGTCGGCGGCGTGCCCGTTCTGATGCGCACCATAAGCCGCTTTGCCGAGGCCGTTCCGGGCTTGGGCATCATTCTCGTGCTGCCCGAGAGCCAGCACGGCTACTGGGACAGTCTCTGCTGCGAGCACTCTTTCGCCGTCAGCCACACCGTGGTGAACGGTGGCGACACACGTTTCGCCTCGTCGCGCAACGGGCTTATGGCCATTCCTGCCGACGCGCAGGGGCTTGTGGGCATACACGACGGTGTGCGTCCGTTTGTGTCGGCAGAGGTGATATGCCGCTGCTACGACGCCGCGCGCTCTCACGGGGCAGCCATTCCCGTGATGCCCGTGACCGACACATTGCGCCTCGTCAGTCCAGACGGCGGTGGACACAACGTGTTGCGCAGCGACTATCGGGTGGTGCAGACACCGCAGGTGTTTCAAGCCCGGTTGCTCAAGCAGGCCTACGGACAGGAGTATTCTTCGGCTTTTACCGACGACGCTTCGGTGGTGGAAGCCATGGGGGTGGAGGTGGAATTGGTGCGCGGCAATCGTGAGAACATCAAAATCACCACTCCGTTTGATTTAAAGGTGGCCGAAGCGCTCTTATCCGACTGAGAGAGATGATGGACCTTGAACACCAGGACGTGAAATACTTGCCGGGCGTAGGACCGAAACGGGCCAAACTCCTGGCGGATGAGTTGCATGTCTGCACATTGCATGACTTGCTTTACTGCTTTCCTTACAAGCATATTGACCGCACGCGGCTCTATTACGTGCATGAATTGACGGCTGATATGCCCTACGTGCAGATTCGGGGGCAGATTCTGAGCTTCGACGTGGAGGGCGAGGGAAGGAAGCGCCGCTTGGTTGCCCACTTCACGGACGGGCAGGGTATCGTGGATTTGGTGTGGTTCAATGGGATAAAGTATGTGATGTCGGCTTATAAGACGCGGACGGATTACATTGTATTCGGGCGTCCCAACGCTTTCAACGGGAGAATCAACATCGCCCACCCGGACGTGGAGCCGGCGGACAGCCTGCGGCTGAATGCCATGGGGATGCAACCTTATTACAACACAACCGACAAGATGAAGCGTGCGGGACTGAATTCGCGCTCCATCGAGCATTTCACGGCAACGCTTTTCGAGAGCTTGAAGTCTGAAATTCCCGAGACTTTGCCGGCCTATTTGGTGAAGTCGCTCCAGATGGTTTCTCTGGACGAGGCGCTCCGCCACATCCATTATCCCACTTGTGCGGAAGACTTGCGCAAGGCCAGCTTCCGGTTGAAGTTCGAGGAACTTTTCTACATCCAACTTAATATATTAAGGTATACACGGGATAGGCGCAACCGCTATCGGGGCAATGTGTTTACGCGTGTGGGGGCGTTATTCCATGGCTTTTATGAGGAAAAGCTGCCCTTTGAGCTCACCGGTGCTCAAAAGCGTGTGATTCGCGAGATACGCCGTGACATGGGGAGCGGCCGGCAAATGAACAGGCTGTTGCAGGGCGACGTGGGAAGCGGGAAAACACTCGTGGCACTCATGAGCATGCTGATTGCGCTCGACAACGGGTTCCAAGCCTGTATCATGGCGCCGACGGAGATACTTGCGGAACAGCATTATGCCACTTTCTGTCAAATGCTCTCCGGACTTCCGGTGCGAGTGGAATTGTTGACGGGCACCGTGAAGGGGAAGCGTCGGCAGGGTATATTGGAGGGCCTGGAACAAGGCGACGTGCAGATTCTTGTGGGAACCCATGCTGTGTTAGAAGACACAGTGCGGTTCAAGTCGTTGGGAATGGTGGTGATAGACGAGCAGCATCGGTTCGGCGTGGCGCAGCGCGCACGGTTGTGGACGAAGAACGTCCGTCCGCCGCACGTGCTGGTCATGACAGCCACTCCCATTCCGCGCACGTTGGCCATGACGCTGTATGGCGACCTGGATGTTTCGGTGATAGACGAACTTCCGCCCGGCCGCAAGCCCATCCAGACCATCCATCAGTTTGACAATCGCCGTGAGAGCCTTTATCGCGGGCTTCGCGCCCAGCTGAACCAAGGACGGCAGGCCTATGTGGTGTACCCGCTCATCAAGGAGAGCGAGAAAATGGACATCAAAAACTTGGAGGAGGGCTACGAGCAATTGTGCCACGACTTGCCCGAATACAAAATCAGCAGGGTGCACGGCAAGATGAAGGCGGCCGAGAAGGAGGCCGAAATGCAGGATTTCATTTCGGGGAAAACCCAGATTCTGGTGGCCACGACGGTGATAGAAGTGGGCGTGAACGTGCCCAACGCGTCGGTGATGGTCATCGAGAACGCGGAGCGTTTCGGCTTGGCGCAGTTGCACCAGTTGCGCGGCAGGGTGGGGCGCGGTGCCGACCAGTCGTATTGCATTCTGGTTACGAAGTTCCAGTTGTCGGCCGACACGCGCAAACGCATCCAGATCATGACGGAGACCAACGATGGGTTTGAAATAGCAGAAGCAGACCTGAAATTGCGCGGACCCGGCGATTTGGAGGGGACGCAGCAAAGCGGGGTCGCCTTCTCTCTGCGCTTGGCCGACTTGGCGCGCGACGGACAGATTGTGCAGTTGGCCCGGAACATGGCGGAATCGGTGCTCGACGCGGACCCCAATTGTGCGGCCGAGAAGAACGAGATTCTCTGGAAGCAATTGGCCAAATTGCGGAAGACGATAGTGGACTGGAGCGCGATATCTTAACCTGAATAGAGAAAATAATACATATTTTTGTTAATTTGCTTGGCCTTTTGTGACGAAAAGGTTATCTTTGCGCTCGTAAGTGTTTAATGAACACCATAAGTAAGTTGAATCTAAAAAAAGCAAAGTCACATGGAGCAAACCTTGGTCTTATTGAAACCTTCTGCCTTGCAGAGGGGGATTGTAGGAGAAATAATCAATCGTTTTGAGAAAAAAGGACTGAGGCTGGCTGGCATGAAGATGATGCAACTCACTGATGAGATTTTGGATGAGCACTATGCCCATCTGCGCGAGAAATCATTTTTTAGGGAATTGAAGGACTCCATGATGGCCACTCCGGTCATTGCCTGCTGCTTGGAAGGCGTGGAGGCCGTTCAGGTGGTGCGCGCCATGACGGGGGCGACCAATGGCCGTGCCGCGGCTCCGGGAACCATCCGTGGAGACTATTGCATGAGTAACCAACACAACATCGTCCATGCGTCGGACTCGCCGGAGAATGCCGCGATAGAGTTGGCGCGTTTCTTCAAGCGCGAAGAAATTTTCGGTTACGAACCGGCCACCCTGAGTTTCAAATACTCGTCAGGCGAGCGTTGAAAGAGAACGAGAACTTATTAAATCAATAATTAAAAGTAAATGTTTTCCAATTTCAAAAGACTTAAGACAGGAGCCGTGGTGGCGTTGGCGCTTTTCAGCTTGCCGGTTGCCGGACAAGACTTGTTGGCCCGCCAAGCCCCGCTGGACAAGAAAATGAGAGCCGTGGACTCTGTCGCCCTGCAGCGTTTGGTGGGTGACGAGCAGCTTGAAAACCCCGCGTTTGGTCTTTATCCCGATTGGAACAACCAGTATGCCCACAAGTACGATGTAGAGTTGCCGGAAGAATATAAGATAGACTTGCGGCATTTCTGCATGCCGACGCCGAGCACGAGGATTACCTCTAATTATGGTTATCGTGCCAGTTTCCGTCGTCAGCACAAAGGGTTGGACATCAAGGTGTACATCGGGGATACCATTCGTTCGGCGTTTAGTGGTAAAGTGCGTATCGTAGACTACGAGAGGAAGGGCTACGGCAAGTATGTGGTAATCCGCCATCCCAATGGTTTGGAGACCATCTATGGCCATTTGTCGAAACATTTGGTGAAAGAGAACCAGATTGTGCATGCCGGTGAACCTATTGGTTTGGGTGGCAACACGGGGCGCTCCACGGGGTCACACCTGCATTTCGAGACGCGCTTCCTGGGGCAGGCCATCAATCCCGCCGAGATGTTCGACTTCGTGGCGCAGGACGTGACGGGCGATTATTACATCTTCCGTTCCGGCAAGAGCAAGGCGGCGGAGGTGGCCAAGAGCTCCACCACGCGCCCGAAGCCTACGGCCAAGCCGCGCACGAAAGTGCATCGCGTGAAGTCGGGCGAAAGCTTGTCTGTCATCGCGAAGAAGTGTGGCACGACGATAAGCAATTTGTGCAAGTTAAATGGAATTACGCGTAAGACGATACTTCGTCCAGGGCAAATTCTTAAATATTCATAAGCATTAGTTTTTAAGAGAAGAGTTTGTCATGCGAATGGCAAACTCTTCTTTATAATGTTCGAAGAAGAGTGATAATCCTGCATGGCATGCAGGGCATCAAGCAGAGGAAAGATGGATACGCAGGAACAATTTGAGCAGATAATGAAAGAGTGTCGCGAACTTTTTGCCAAGAAGTTGCACGACTATGGTGCGGCATGGCGCATCCTGCGGCCTTCTTCCGTGACCGACCAGATTTTCATCAAAGCCAACCGCATCCGCAGCCTGGAGACCAAGGGCGTGTCGCTGGTGGGCGAAGGCATAAGGCCGGAGTTCATCGCCATCGTGAATTACAGCATCGTGGGACTGATCCAACTGGAGCAGGGTTATGCCGATGCGGAGGACATGGATGCGGAGCGCGCCTTGGCGCTGTATGACAAGCACGCGACGCGGTCGCTGGAGCTGATGTTGAAGAAAAACCATGATTACGACGAAGCATGGCGCGGCATGCGTGTCAGTTCCTATACCGACTTGATACTGATGAAACTCTACCGCACCAAGCAGATTGAGGCCCTGTCGGGCCGGACATTGGTGTCGGAGGGCGTGGATGCCAACTATATGGACATGTTGAATTATGCTGTGTTCGGACTGATAAAATTGACGTTTGGTGAGTAGGGCGGGACAGAAGATGCGTTGGGCTTTGGTGAATTTCAGCCGGTTGGTGCTGGCTTTCACGTTCGTCTTTTCCGGGTTGGTGAAAGTCGTGGACCCGCATGGCACCCAATACAAGCTGGAAGACTATTTCCAAGCCTTCGGTTGGTCGGCTTGGGTGCCCGGTTTCCTGCCCTTGTGGCTGGCGGTCCTGCTGGCCGTGTTCGAGTTTTGCATTGGCATCTACATGTTTTTCGGCATCCGCCGGCGCACGACTTCGTGGCTTTTCTTGCTGTTCATGTCGGCGATGACGCCCCTGACCCTTTACCTGGCGCTGACCGACCCCGTTTCGGACTGCGGGTGTTTCGGCGACGCGGTGACCTTGACGAATTGGGAAACATTCGGCAAGAATGTCGTGTTGCTGGCCATGTCGGTCATTGTGTTCCGCTATCATCGGCTGATGAACCGTCTCGTGTCGGAGCGCAACCAATGGACCATCTCCCTTTATTCCATCGTTTTTGCTTTCGTGTTGTCGGGCTTTTGCCTCTACTATCTTCCCGTGTTCGATTTCCGCCCTTACCACACCGGCGCCACCCTGCCGCAAGGGATGGTGGTGCCTGCCGGGGAAGAAGAGCCGGAGTATGCCACTACCTTTGTCTTGGAGAAGGACGGGGTGGAGCGTGAATTTTCGTTGGAGGACTATCCCGAAGACACGGCGTGGCACTTCGTGGACAGCAAGACCGTGCTCGTCAAGGAAGGCTACGTGCCTCCGGTGCACGACTTCTCCATCGCCACGTGGCCCGAGGGCGAGGACGTCACGGAGCAGGTGTTGGCCGACACGGGGTACACGTTTCTGCTCGTCGCGCCCTATCTGGAGCAGGCCGACGACAGCAATATCGACCGCATCAACGAGCTTTACGACTTTTGCCAGCAACACGGGTATGCCTTCTATTGCCTGACGGCTTCGGGCGACGGCGAGATTGCCCGCTGGCAAGACCTGACGGGCGCCGAATATCCCTTCGGACTGACCGACGAAATCACCCTGAAGACGGTCGTGCGCTCCAATCCCGGGCTGGTGTTGCTCAAGGGCGGCACGGTGTACAACAAGTGGGGATGCAATGAACTGCCCGAAGAGAGCGACCTGGAGGCGCCGCTCGAAGAGAGCGAATTGGGCCGGCTGCAGTCGGCTTCGCGGATGATGACCACGCTGCGGGTGCTCCTGTGGTTCCTCGTCCCGCTGTTTGTCCTGGTCTCGGCCGACCGGATATGGGTGGGCAGCAAAATGTATAAGAAGATGAAGCATAAGAACCGAATCATAAACCTTTTAAAACGAAGAGAAATGAGAAAGAAAATTGTAGCAGGCAACTGGAAAATGAACCTGAACCTGCAGGAAGGTGTAGCTTTGGCTACTGAGTTGAAGAATGCTTTGGCGGCC
>ERZ779877.1722-NODE-1722-length-17808-cov-4.460655_pt1 | contig 17808 bp, 13 predicted proteins | sample MGYA00511556_ERZ779877 | MGnify/ENA primary metagenome ERZ779877 (study PRJEB29588, sample SAMEA2159338) | human gut metagenome | biome: human gut; feature: human-associated habitat; material: faeces | place: Denmark | collected 2008/2010 ...
GCTGGCTCCCGGAGCTTGCGGGCCTCCTCTACCTCAACGGCGTGCTTCTCGCCGGGGAGGAGCTGACGGCCTTCGGCGTCACCTTTCCGGAGCAGGGCCTCGCGGTGCTGGCTCTCGTGCCCATCCTCTGCTACCGGGGACGGCAGGGTCCCCACAGCAGGGCCATTCAGTACGCCTGCTACGCTTTTTACCCCGTTCACATGCTGATCCTGTTCCTGGCGCAGCGGGCGCTGGGATGAGAGGAGAAAGGAAACCATGGCAAAGCAAAAGGAAGAAAAAACCAACGTGATGCGCGTGCTGGAGCAGCACGAGATCCCATACATCCCCCACAGCTATCCGGCGGACGGCCCGGTGGACGGCGTCTCTGTGGCGAAGGCCCTGGGCCAGGACGTGGAGCAGGTCTTCAAGACCCTGGTCTGCAAAGGCGCCTCCGGGGCGCACTATGTCTTTGACATCCCGGTGGCGGAGAGCCTTGACCTGAAGAAGGCGGCCAAGGCCGTGGGGGAGAAGTCCGTGGCCATGCTGCCCCAGAAGGAACTGCTGCCCCTGACGGGCTACGTCCACGGCGGCTGCTCCCCGGTGGGCATGAAGAAGCAGTTCCCCACGGTGTTCCACGAGACGGCGGTGCTGTACGACACCATCTGCGTCAGCGCGGGGAGGATCGGCGCACAGGTGGAGTGCCGGCCCGGCGACCTCATCGGTCTGCTGAGGGCGGACACGGCGGACATCATCGTGTAAATTTTATTACCATCTTGACATTAAAAAATAGTTTATATAGACTTTATCTGCGAAATTAGTTGCAGAAACGAGGAATACCATGCAGAAGGAAATTTTCATCAAGGGCGCACGGGAGAACAACCTGAAGAATATCGACGTCACCATCCCCCGGGACAAGCTGGTGGTGCTGACGGGTCTCAGCGGCAGCGGTAAGAGCTCGCTGGCCTTCGACACCATCTACGCCGAGGGACAGCGCCGGTATGTGGAGAGCCTCAGCTCCTACGCCCGTATGTTTCTGGGGCAGATGGACAAGCCGGACGTGGACTATATCGACGGCCTTTCCCCGGCTATCTCCATCGACCAGAAGACCACCAGCAAGAATCCCCGCTCCACCGTGGGCACGGTGACGGAAATCTACGATTATCTGCGTCTATTATGGGCTCGGGTTGGCGTGCCCCACTGCGCCAAGTGCGGACTGGCCGACGTCTGCCCGAAACGCATGGAAGGATCGCGCCTCTGAGCGGACATAAGGAACGTAGAACAGGCGGCCGACTCTTTCTTCGTGACTGCCATACATGGCCATTACTGAAGACATGAAAGTATGGTATGAAGATGACGAAACACAACAACGAGACCACAAAAACAAACAGACAACAATGGACATAAAAAGAATATTGAAGTTTCTGAAGGACCTGTCGGCCAACAACAACCGACCGTGGTTCAACGAACATAAGGATGAATATACAGCCGTAAGGGCCGATTTTGAGGACGGTGTGGCCAAAGCCATTGCGCGCATAGCCACGTTCGACCCGTCGGTGGCACACATAACGGTGAAGGACTCCACCTACCGTTTCTATCGCGACACGCGTTTCTCGGCCGACAAGTCGCCCTACAAGCGTCATCTCGGAGCCTATATCGCCGCCCACGGCAAGAAGGCTTTGCACGGCGGATATTACATCCATATCGAACCGGGACACTGCCTTGTGTCGTGCGGCAACTATTGGTTGCCCACCAACATCCTCACTTCGTGCCGCAACGAGATTATGGGTAACATAGACGAATGGCTGAAGTGTGTGGAGAACGACACCTTCCTGAAGTTTTTCGGACGCCCGGGATGCGGCGACTGGGACTCTCCAAAAGGATTCGGACTGGAACATCTGAAGACCTGTCCGTCAGGTTTCCCGCGCGACTACGAGCACATAGAATATCTTCGTATGAAGGATTTCTGCTGTTGGAAAGCCGTGCCCGACACCTTCTTCGAGGGCTACCGGTGGCTCGACGAGATAGTGAAGATATTCAAGGTAGGCAAGCCGATGATGGATTTCATCAACAATGTTATAGACGATTATGAATGATAACCAACGGTAGAATACAGCTGTACCCGCTGCTGCGTGTGGCGATTATGCTCATCGTGGGCATAATTCTGGGCAACGCTCTTTATGGCGTGGTGGCTCAGTGGGTATGGATGCTGTCAACCGTTGCGCTTTTGTTGGTGTCGCTGTTGCTCTGGCGCAGGCCGATAATACAGAGCACCGTCATTATGATAATCATAATACTGGCAGGTGCCTGGTGTGTCACGGCGCAGATTAGAGACGTGAGCGTGGCATTGCCTGACGTGCCTGTGGAATATGAGGCGGTGGTTACCGGGCGGCCTGTAGTGCGTGGCAAGGTGGTAAGATGCGACCTGTTGCTGACCGACGGCCCTCTTGCCGGACACAAGGTGAAGGCGAGCATACTGCGTGACGCGCCGTACAGCCGCGCCGAGAGGCTTTCCGTAGGCGACGGCATGCGCATTGCGTCGGAGCTGCGCGAGCCGGAAAACTATTATCCGGAATCCAATTTCGATTACCGCCGCTGGCTGTTGATACACGATTTTGTAGCCACTACGTTTGTGCTTCCTTCCTCGTGGCAGAGCCGTCAGGTGAGTCTTGAGCGTCTGTCGCGTCTCGACAGGATTGCATTGCGTGCAATGCGTATGCGTGAGTCGCTCCTCGCACACATCTACGCCGGCCATGATGTGCCTGACGACGAGCAGGCTGTGGTGGCAGCCATGACGCTCGGCGACAAGTCAGCACTGACAAAGGAGCTGAAGGAGACATATTCCATTACCGGCGCGTCGCACGTGCTTGCACTCTCAGGCCTGCATCTCGGCATAATATACGTCATACTTTCGCTGCTTTTCCTGTACCGTCGCACCTATGCGGTGGGGCAGGCTGTCATCGTGGTTTCCATGTGGGCGTATGTCTTCATGGTAGGAATGCAGCCGAGCGTGATGCGTGCCGCAACCATGTTCAGCCTGTGTTCGGTGGTCTCGCTGCTCAATCGCGACCGTATGTCGCTCAATACTCTTTCGTTTGCGGCAATAGTAATGCTTGCCTCAAACCCACTTTATCTTTGGGATATCGGTTTTCAGATGTCTTTCATGGCGGTGCTTGCCATATTCGTTTTCTACAATCCCATCTATCGTTGTCTTTCCGACAGAATGGTGTGGCGTTTCCGACTGTTCCGCTGGCTGTGGGCCATGACGGCTGTGTCGGTGGCCGCACAGCTGGGCGTAGCGCCCCTCATAGCCTACTATTTCGGCCGTTTCTCGTGTTATTTTCTTTTGACCAACATCATTGCCGTGCCGCTCACGACGTTCATACTCTATTGCACCTTCACGATGTTCGTGCTCACGCCGCTGCCAGCCGTGCAGTCTTTGGTCGGTGGAGTGCTCGGAATGTCGGTGTCGTGGCTCAACGGCGGGCTGGAGTTCATAGCCTCGCTGCCTGGTGCCTCGGTTGACGGTATACGCCTGGACGTGCCGCGCGTGCTGTTGATATATGTCATAATAGCCTGCGCCTACGGTCTGGGCACCTATGCAGTGCGCCTTCACCGCTCTGCCGCTTATATGCGGAAATAGTCGTCCAGTTCCTTCTCTGCGCTTCCGTCGCTGTTCTGCATGTCCTTTATTATGGCTCCGTGCTCGAGCAGAATGACACGTGTTGATATGTCGGTGGTGTTCTGCAGGTTGTGGCTTGAGATGAATACCGTAGCCCCGTTCTCGCTGTTGTAGTCGGTGATGAGCCTCTTAAGCATCATCTGACTGCTCGGGTCGAGGAAGTTGAACGGTTCGTCGAGAATGAGCAGTTGCGGACGGTTGAACATCGCCGCTATTATTCCTATCTTCTGTTTGTTGCCTGCCGAGAACTCGCGTATGTACTTTTTCTGCCCCAGAATCTCGCCGGCCATGAACTGGCTGAAGTATTCCAGACGTTGGCTTATCTGCTCTTTAGACATGTCGCATACGCGTCCCACGAATCCGAAATACTCCTCCGGAGTAAGAAAATCGATGAGGAAACTCTCGTCGATGTATGCTCCCGTATATCTTTTCCACTCCTCGCTTTCAGACGGCGAGAGCGACAGCGTTGCGTCAGGATTGCCGTCTTCGGGCACGTTGAATGTCATGTTCACTCGTCCCTCGTCGGCGTCTGTAAGGTCGAGCAGCAGGCGGAAGAGCGTGGTCTTGCCCGCTCCGTTGTTGCCCACAAGTCCTATTATCTCGTTTCCGGCCGATTTGAACTCGTCTATGTTGACGGCAATGGTCTTGCCGAAGGTCTTCTTCAGATTGTTGATGCTTATTTCCATTACGCAGTTTTCGTGAAATATGAGATTTATGAATCATCCGGCCTGTAGCCGGTATTGTGCCCGTAACCTCTGCCGTGCGGCGAGACGATGTTGCGGACATACGTGCAAAGATAATATATTTTGGTCTTAACATCGTCCTGTTGCTTCTTTTTTTGCTTTCCGGAGTGTCTGTACGGTATTATGTGCGATGCCAGCGAAAAAGGCTTTATCGGCCGGAAAATGAATATTTATGCATTCCGTGAAGTAAAAGATTTTGACAAAATAAATTTTCAAAATAGAAAAAACGAAGACGAGGAATGGGGCTTTTCGATTACGGAATTTCTCGGAAAGGAAGCGTGCGAAGAGGGCTTTATGGGGCTATAGGGTGTATATTGTGAGGTAGAGACGGCCTGCTCGTGTTGCGAAAAGCACCATATCAGGGTGCGAAAAAGCCTATATTGATGCCCGAAACGGGCCATTTCGGAGTGTGATAAAGCCTATATCAGAGCACGAAAAAGGCTCTTTTGCACGGCCGAAAAAACAGGATTGATTTGCAATCTGCGTAAAGTGTTGATAGTGAATGCATTATACTGAAGTCTCCATAACTCGCGTATTTGCGACCGGAAGAGTGTTTGCTCGAAAATATTCGATTCTCGTGAAGTTGACGATGTATAAATATGCAACGCCTCAAACAGTTCTGTATATTTATGCAAGATGCGAAATGGGGCGGCGGGTGGCGTAGAATATGTGTGGAATGGTGTGGGGCAGGAGGCACGTATGCGTAGCTTTCCTTATTATTTGACCCAAATATGTGGTCACCACGTTGTCAGCTCTGTTGTCGGACAGTCCGTCTGCCATCCTTGTCGAAGGCTTAGCGTGATATGTCGGGATAACGTGTGGGAAGAGATTGCGGAAAGAGGACAGAATATGTCTGGTTAGCAGAAAATTATAATATAAAGCAGATGTCTGCGGAATAATGAAGATACGTGTTTTGGCACAGTTTCCGGAGCTGAGACACATCGGCAGGAAAAAGAAAACGGAACGACATATATGCCGTTCCGTTTTTATGGTCATGTGTCACTATGCGTGGCAGAGTGGTCTGCGCTTGTTTTTATACAAGTCCGCGTCCGTGACAGTTCTTGAATTTCTTTCCGCTTCCGCAGGGACATGGATCGTTGCGTCCCGGCAGTTTATCCTTTACGTAAGGAGTGTGGCGCTGCTGTGCCTGGTCGCGTGTGTCCTGGCTTGCGGCAGCCTGCTGTGCCTTGTCTGTCAGATCGTCCTTTTGCTCGGTGTAGCGCTGTGAGTGCTGCTCAGGTGCAGCCTCCTGTACACGCTGTATTTCAGGTATCTGTCCGCGTGTGAGTATGCTGCATATACGATTGTTCATATCGTTCACCATAGAATCGAACAGCTTAGCACTCTCGAGCTTGAAGATGAGCAGCGGGTCTTTCTGCTCGTAAGACGCGTTCTGAACGCTGTGACGCAGGTCGTCGAGCTGGCGCAGGTTCTCCTTCCAGCAGTCATCGATGATGTGGAGCATGATGGCTTTCTCAAACTGCTTTACAACATCCTTGGCCTCGGTGCGGTAAGCCTCCTTGAGGTTACACGGAATGTTGTAAACGCGTTTGCCGTCGGTTATAGGCACCATGATGCGCTCGTATATCTCGCCCTGAGTCTCCTCAACCTCCTTGATTGTAGGCCATGCGACGCTCTGTATGCGGTCGGTCTTGCGCTTGAATGCAGCCATTGCATCCTGGAAGGCGCGTTCCTCGAGGTCAGGACGCTTAGCGTTGGCAAACTCCTCTTCGGTGAACGGACACTCCATTGCGAGCACCTTGAGGAACTCCTCGCGGCATCCATCGTAGTCGTTGGTCTCGATGATGTTCACCACGCGGTCCCAAATGACGTTGGTGATGTCCATTCCGATGCGCTCACCCATGAGTGCGTGGCGGCGCTTCTCGTAGATTACGGTACGCTGCTTGTTCATCACGTCATCATACTCGAGCAGGTGTTTACGTATTCCGAAGTGGTTTTCCTCAACCTTCTTCTGTGCGCGCTCGATACTCTTCGATACCAGCGGGCTCTCAATACGCTCGCCCTCTTTCAGTCCGAGACGGTCCATCACGTTGGCGATGCGCTCGGCTGCGAACAGACGCATGAGCTTATCCTCAAGAGAAACGTAGAATACAGAGCTTCCCGGGTCGCCCTGACGTCCGGCACGACCACGCAGCTGACGGTCTACACGACGGCTCTCGTGACGCTCGGTACCGATGATTGCGAGACCTCCGGCAGCCTTGACCTCCGGTGTCAGCTTGATATCGGTACCACGTCCGGCCATGTTGGTGGCGATGGTTACGGCACCGAGCAGACGCTGTTCGGTGTGTTTGTTGCCCTGCTCGTCGGTAATCTCTACTGTTCCCATTGTGCTGCGGCCTGCCAGTGCAACGATTTCGGCCTCCTTCTGATGGAGCTTTGCGTTGAGCACCTGGTGTGGTATCTTGCGCATGGTAAGCATCTTCGACAGAAGTTCTGATATCTCGACAGATGTCGTACCGACAAGTGTAGGACGTCCGCTGTTGCGCATCTCGACGATTTCTTCGATTACTGCGGCATACTTCTCTCGCGCTGTCTTATATACGCGGTCGTCAAGGTCTTTACGTATTACGGGTTTGTTGGTAGGTATCTCTACTACATCCAGCTTGTAGATGTCCCAGAACTCGCCGGCCTCTGTAGATGCCGTACCGGTCATACCTGCCAGTTTGTGATACATACGGAAGTAGTTCTGGAGTGTGATGGTGGCGAAAGTCTGTGTGGCAGCCTCCACTTTCACGTGCTCCTTTGCCTCTACGGCCTGGTGGAGTCCGTCGCTCCAGCGGCGTCCTTCCATGATACGTCCTGTCTGTTCATCGACAATCTTCACCTCGCCGTTGATGACAACATACTCGTCATCCTTGTTGAACATACAGTATGCCTTGAGCAACTGCTGCAGTGTGTGCACGCGTTCGCTCTGTACGGCGTAGTGGTTGAGCAGGTCGTCTTTCTTGTCGAGACGGTCCTGTTCGCTGAGGTCCTTCTCGTTTTCGAGTGCAGAGAGCTGTGAGGTGATGTCAGGAAGGACGAACAGGTCCTTATCGTTCACCTGTTTTGCGAGCCATTCAGTACCTTTATCTGTGAGGTCGCAGCTGTTCAGCTTCTCATCAACAACGAAATAGAGCGGCTCTACGGCTTCAGGCATGCGGCGGTTGTTGTTCTCCATATAGTACTCTTCCTTCTTGAGCATGCCTGATTTAATGCCTTCCTCTGAAAGATATTTGATGAGAGGCTTGTTCTTCGGCAGAGCCTTGTGTGAGCGGTAGAGTGCAGTGAAACCTTCGTCGAGCAGTTTCGGGTCGTTCTTTGCCTGACCTTCGCTGATTTTCTGTTTAGCCTCGGCAAGATATTGTGTGGCGAGCTTGCGCTGTACATCTACAAGACGTTCTACCAGTGGCTGATACTCCTCGAACATCTGGTCGTCGCCCTTCGGCACCGGACCTGATATAATAAGAGGTGTACGGGCATCATCGATGAGCACAGAGTCGACCTCATCGACTATGGCGTAGTTGTGCTTGCGCTGTACGAGGTCGGCAGGCGAAATGGCCATGTTGTCGCGCAGATAGTCGAAACCGAACTCGTTGTTCGTACCGAACGTGATGTCGGCCTCGTAAGCCTTGCGGCGCTCTGGTGAGTTAGGACGATGCTTGTCGATGCAATCTACAGACAGACCGTTGAACATATAGAGCGGTCCCATCCATTCAGAGTCACGCTTGGCGAGGTAATCGTTCACTGTGACTACATGTACGCCGTTGCCGGTAAGGGCGTTGAGGAATACCGGAAGGGTAGCGACGAGTGTCTTGCCTTCACCGGTTGCCATCTCGGCAATCTTACCTTGGTGGAGTGCGATACCTCCGAAGAGCTGTACATCGTAGTGTACCATTTCCCATTTCGTGTCGTTTCCGCCGGCAGTCCAGTGGTTATGATATATTGCCTTGTCGCCTTCTATTGTTATGAAGTCCTTTTTCGGGTCGGCAGCCAGTTCGCGGTCGAAGTCGGTTGCGGTCACAACCACTTCTTCGTTTTCAGCAAAACGGCGTGCTGTATCCTTCACGATGCTGAATGCCACTGGCATTACCTCGTTCAGTGCTTTCTCATATACATCGAGAACTTCCTTCTCCAGCTTGTCTATTTCGTTGAAGATGGATTCGCGTTCATCGATAGGTGTGTCTTCAATTTTCGCCTTCAGTGCGGCAATCTTGTCTTTCTGCTCCTTTGCGGAGTTCTGCACGTATGCCTGTATTTCCTTTGTACGTGCTCGCAGTTCGTCGTTACTCAGTTTCTTTATCTCCGGATATGCAGCCTTGACGCTTTCTACGAGCGGCTGTATGAGTTTCATGTCCCTGGTTGATTTGTTACCGAACAGCGACTGTAAAAATTTGTTGAGATTCATTATGTTGTTGTTTTTATTTATTCGATTTTTTATTAGATGATATGGAATGATGATACACGGCATGGTTTGAGAGCGCGACAGGAGTGTCGCGTAGTGCTGTGCGTCGTGTATCGGACACATTATTGCAGCGGCGCTGCCGAGCATGCGTTGGGAGCTCTTATTCGTATGGCTTTTGCTATTGTCGGGGCTATCCGGTCAACTGTGGCCGGAGTGGAAACGTGTTCAGCCTTTATGCCTGCGCCATACAGAATAATAGGAAACGGCACAAAGGCAGCCCTTGAGATGTATTTCTCCTGATTGTCTTCGTTGAGCAGATGCCATCCCGGAGCAACTTCTATAAGCAGATCGCCGCTGACAGCCGGATTGTACGGACTGGTGGTCACATTGCGTACGCCTGCAGCCTGTGTGAGCAGCTCTTTCGAGCGCGATACGATGTCGGCAAAGCTTATGTGGCGCTGCTCGAGAAGCTTGCGGTTGATGTATATCTGATTGTGATAGCACGTTTCTACATACTGTGCCTGGCCGTATATTGCGCCAAGATACATGTTCAGCAGGTTTGCCGTACGGTTGATGTAGAACGTGCCTGTGGGTATGCGGTATTTCTCGTAGTCCACCGGTTCGTTGTCTGTGTAACCGGTGCTTGTAAGCATGAAGAGCACCTTGTCGCTGCCTACGGTATCCTCTATTTTTCTTACGAGTGTGGCAATGGTCTTGTCCAGCTTCAGATAGAGTATCTCCATATCTGTCTGCCAGTTGGCTTCGTCCTTGCCTTTTGCAGACAAAACGACAGACAACATGTCGGTGATGTCGTCGCGGCCCATTGCCATATCCTTAACGCACGACAGTGATAAGTCGGCGACAGCTTCGTTGTCGGCAGCGTATTTGCTTGTGCTGTTATATGCTTTTATAAGATTCTGAGAGGCCTCGGAATAGTATGTCGATGTGGTCCAACGGCCACTTTTCTCGTCTATCCAGATGGCACCGTCGGCTGCGTGGCCGGCAGACAGAATGGCAGCATCCTTGTCCAGTGCGACGCTATATACGAGTGCGCTGCCCCGTGTGGCCACTTTCAGCTCGTCACTTATAGTTGATGTGGCGAGTTTCTGCGGTGAACTGCCGTATTTGTCGTCATCTGTGCAATATACAGGACGCAGTGTCGCTCTGTCGAGCCACTGCGTTCCTACAATATTATTATATTGAGGTGTCGTACCCGTATTTATGGATGCGATGGCCGATGCACGGTCAACCGGCGAGAATGTATATCTCGCAGCCTCATATACACAGCCTTGGTTGAGCAGTTTCTTGAACCCGTCCGGAGTGTAAAGTGGCGAGAAATGTTCTATGTAGTCAGTGCGCAGCTGGTCTATAATGATATTTACAACCAACCTTGGGGCTGGTTTTAGCGATTGTGCCTGCAGCTCGGTGTTGCTTGTAAGAGCCGCGAGTATAATTATTGCCGATAAATATCTGTTCATCTTTTAGCTCGCACTATTTGGTCAAATTTTAATATATATCTTATAAGCAAAGATAATGCCACAATTGTCATTCCCTCCGCATAGCTCTGGAAAAAGCCTCCGAAAAGGAACAATACGATGAGAATCATCCACACCAACAGCCATTTATGTATGGCGTGCTTGCGCAGTGACTTCACTGACTGGTAAAGAAATACCAGACATAATGGATTCAGCAGCAATATCTGTAAGTTCACTTTTACTGTCGGATGCTGTGAGAACAGCATTGCGAAGAGTATCAGACCGCATATTCCTGTTGCTGACATCAGAAATACATCTACGCCCCAGAACATCATGTTTTTGCATCTTTCATAAACAGACACGGCCGTTATTATGATGAAAAATATTATGGCACACGTTGTCGGTGACAGTGGAAAACCCTTCCATTCTGCCTGTATGCCCGGCTGGATAACCCATGTGCTGTCTTTCACCAAAGGTCTTTTGTTGCCGTTGTTGTCTATTATTACGGCGTTGTCAAAGTCTTTTCTCAAGTTGTCCGGCAAGAACTGCTGCTGTGTGTGGTCCGTCGGAAAATCTGATTTTATACCAAGCAGAAGGTCATTCCCGAATCTTGCCCAGCGATATTGCTCGTTGTAGGCATGTATCATTTCGCGGTATGATTCGTTGTTCTTATTCCTTGACTGGTATCTTATCGTGCCGTTTATGTGATTCAACAGAATGTCACGCGCTCTTGTTGTACAGTTATCATAGAAATAATTGTATCTGTATATGCGGTTCTGCGGTTCATAGTTCTTCTCTATTGCGGCTATGATGGCTCTTTTCTCGTCGTTTGTCAGATTGAGAGTCTGTTGTCTTACGCCTGTTCCGCTTGTGGCATAATGTATCCGGAACGTCTCAAAGTCCTCGATGTCCATTGAGTAATCTGTCAGTCCGAAGACAAAACGCAGAATGAAAAACGGCTTTTCAAACGAGAACATACCATAATTCACTGCCACGTCGAGCTGGTTCTGCTTGTCCTGTACACGTATGGCAGTGTGTCCGTAAAGGCTATATACGTTTTGTCTGGGCCTGCATGTCAGCAGACTTATTTCCACGGAATCCAGATTCAGACTGGGCTCCACAGCATTTTGCGCTGATAAGTCAATTGTGCATAAAAGACAAATAATCAGCGAAAGACATCTTAAAAGAGATATAAAACGTTTCACGATGCAAAAATAACTTATATTTCCCACTTATCGTGAGTTTATTTCGAATTTTTTCAATAATTTTGCAACCAATTGTTTGTCGAATAGGGGAGAACCGGCTCACGACAGCATATTTCCGGTTAAAATTATTACAAAAGCTGAAATATAAAATGAAAAAAATCTTTATCGCTTCGCTAATGGGACTCGTATCCTTGGCGTCATTTGCTCAAAGCGGTACTAATTCGCCATACAGTCAATACGGATTGGGTATTTTAAGTGAACCGGCCGGAGGCTTCTCTCGTGGAATGAACGGCCTTGGACTGGGCTTCCGTGAGCACAATCAGCTGAATGTTATGAACCCGGCGTCATACTCATCAATAGACTCTCTCAGCTTTATTTTCGATGCAGGTATATCCGGACAGATAACTAACTTTGCGGAGAACGGAGTCAGAAAGAACGTGAACAACGCAAGTTTCGAGTATATATTAGCCGGCTTCAGACTCGCACGCCATCTGGGAGTGAGCTTTGGTCTTCTGCCGTTTTCAAACATAGGATACAGCTATTCTAGCAACAGAACTCTTGAAGAAGTCTCAGGTGAGGATGACTTGTCTTATGTAAACACTTATTCCGGAAGCGGTGGCTTGCATCAGGTATATTTCGGTATGGGTTGGGAACCGTTCAAAGGATTCTCGCTCGGAGCAAATATCTCTTATTTGTGGGGAAACTATAGCCGTTCGGTGTCAAACAGTTATTCAGACTCATACATTAATACACTGTCTAAGTATTATTCTGCATCGGTCAACAGTTACAAGCTGGATCTCGGTCTGCAATATACAGCAAAGATAACGAAAAAGGATCAAGTGACATTAGGTCTTGTGTATAGCTTCGGTCACAAGCTGAATGCCGATCCTAAATGTATTGTTCTATCGACAAACTCGCAGACTTATGTGGCTGACACAACAAACTATTCCGTGAAGAACGGATTGGAGATTCCTACGATGTACGGAGCCGGATTGATGTGGAATCATGACGGTAAGGTGAAGGTAGGAGTTGACTATACACTCCAGAAATGGTCTGAGTGCAAATATCCTGTTTATACAGTTGTCAACAATACTCCGCAATATGTATTGTCTGACAATATGTTCAACGACAGACATAAGTTCACAGTCGGCGGCGAGGTTTGCCCTGATGAGAACAGCCGAAACTTCTTCAAACGTGTGAAATACAGAATAGGTGCTTCTTATGCCACGCCTTATGTGAAAATAAACGGATATGATGGTCCGAAGGAATATAGCGTAAGTGCCGGATTCGGAATACCTATTATAAATAAGATAAACAACCGCTCTATACTGAATATCTCTGCTCAGTGGGTACATCAGGACTCAAAGATGTTCATCACGGAAAACTCATTCCGTATAAACATAGGTATTCTGTTCAACGAGCGTTGGTTCGCAAAATGGAAGATGGATTAATGCCGTCGCTCTTAATTTGCTAAATAAAAGGAGTCAACCATTGAATATTTCCAGGTGTCACATATTTATAATGTTTGCCTTTCTGGTGTGCATTACTTCATGTAATGAGCCGAAAGAGCATACGGCACCTGCCATACACGACCGTGACTCGGTATCTATGATGACGAGCTATGGCGTGAATACACTGATTTCTGATTCAGGAATAATAAAATATCGCATCGTGACTGAGCGTTGGGAAGTCAATCAGATACGCCAGCCGTCACGTTGGATATTTGAGAAAGGACTCTTTTTCGAGCAGTTCGACGAGAAATTCCATGTACAGGCATACATACAGTGTGACACCGCCTACTATTATGACCAGAAGCGAGTATGGGAATTGCGCGGGCGCGTCACAGTGCACAACAAGAACGGTATAATATATACCGGCAGCCAGTTGTTCTGGGATGAGGCAAAACATGAGTTCTATTCGTATGCTCCTTCGCGTGTAGTCACTCCTGAACGTACGCTTGAGGGTATGTATTTCAGAAGCGATGAGCGTATGACAAGATATTATGTGTCCAACACCTCCGGCTCATTCGTCAAGGGCGACATTGCCGATGAGGAGAACGACACTACAATAGCACTGCCCGACACGGCTAAAGCCAAGTTGCGTCCGCAGGCTCTCCCGCAGCGCAAGATGCCTTCGCAGTCGAGATAGCGGGCATATATGTGCTGGCGGATAATAATTGAACGTTTAATTATAATAAGATATTTTGGAAACTGATATTCCTCTTTTAACCGGCATTTTAATTACGATGATAATGTCGGCATTCTTTTCCGGCATGGAGATAGCTTTCGTCTCGAGCAACCGTATGCTGGCAGAGATGGACAAGAACCACGGCAGTCTTACCCAAAAACTCATTTCCCTGTTCTACAGGCACCCTAACGGCTTCGTCAGCACTATGCTCGTGGGAAACAACATAGTGCTTGTAATGTATGGTATACTTATAGCCAAGCTGTTCGACAACACGATTTTTGCAGGAATGGATGCAGGTTTCACTGTACCGGCAGACACAGTCCTTTCAACGGTGATAATACTGTTTACAGGCGAGTTCCTTCCCAAAGTGTTGTTCAAGAACAACGCCAACCGCCTGTTGGCCATGTTCGCGTTGCCGGCATATTTCTTCTATTTAATTCTGTGGCCGATAAGCCGTTTCTCGACATTTCTGTCGAAGATGATACTGCGTTTTGTCGGAATACACATGGAAAAGGAATATGACGACGAAGGATTCTCCAAGGTAGATCTCGACTATCTTGTGCAGACGAGCATAGAGAACGCCAAAAACGATGAGGACATAGACGACGAAGTGAAGATATTCCACAATGCTCTTGAGTTCTCAGACGTGAAAGTGCGCGACTGCATGGTGCCGCGTACCGAGATAAACGCTGTCGATCTGAACAAGGACGGAAAGGACGAGTTGCTGCTCAAATTCATTGAGAGCGGGAACTCAAAGATAATAGTCTATAATGGCGACATCGACCATATAGTGGGCTATGTGCACAGTTCGGAGATGTTCCGCAATCCTGACCGCTGGCAGGACTGCATCTACAAGATGCCGTTTGTGCCCGAGACAATGACCGCACGCAAGCTGATGCGCATATTCCTTCAGCAGAAAAAGAGTCTCGGAGTGGTTGTCGATGAGTTCGGCGGCACAAGCGGCATAGTGTCGCTGGAGGACATCGTGGAAGAGATTTTCGGCGATATAGAGGACGAGCACGACAATCTGAAGTATGTTGCCAAGGAGGTTGCTCCGGGCGAATATATCCTGTCCGCGCGCCTCGAGATAGACAAGGTGAACGAGATGTTCGGCCTTGACCTGCCCGAGAGCGACGACTATATGACCATAGGCGGACTCATACTGAACGTCTATCAGAGTTTCCCGAAACTCAATGAGGTCATACGTACGGGACGGTTTGAGTTTAAGATAATGAAGAGCACGATGTCAAAAATAGAGCTTGTAAAGCTAAAAGTTAATCATTGAAAATAAATTTTATACGAAATGTTCCATTGTTTGACAATAATTTAGTATTTTTGTGCGCATTTCGCAGACTGTGCGGTATATGTCGGCTACCTACGAACCTTTTGTATATACAGCACATAAGTCAGCGTTTCAGATTATGAGAAAACAATAAAAATAATAAATAATCAAAAGTAATGGCAGTATTAGGAAAAATCAGAAGCAAAGGTGTCCTGCTGATATGTATTATCGGTCTGGGCCTTTTTGCATTCATCGCCGAAGAGTTCTTCCGTTCTTGTGAAACGTCACAGAACGACAAGCGCCAGCAGGTGGGTGAAGTTTTAGGAGAGAAAATCAATATTCAAGAATTCCAGGCCCTTGTTGATGAGTACACGGAAGTGATAAAGATGCAGCAGGGTACTGAAAATCTGAACGACGACCAGATGAACCGTGTGAAAGACATGGTGTGGAACACATACGTTCAGAGCAAGATTATCGAGAACGAGACAAAGAAGCTCGGTCTTACTGTGACAGACGCAGAAATGCAGAATGTGCTCAACGAGGGAACAAACCCGATGCTCATGAGCACACCGTTCGTCAATCAGCAGACTGGTCGTTTCGACGCCAACTCGCTCAAGAAATTCATCGCTGATTACAAGACACAGAAGTCAACAAATCCTCAGGTGGCAGCACAGTACGAGCCGATGTACAAGTACTGGACATTCATCGAGAAGAGTCTGCGCCAGCAGTTGCTCACCCAGAAATATCAGAATCTTTTCGCTCAGTGCCTCATCTCAAACAAGGTCGTAGCTAAGATGGCCTACAAGGAGGACAATGAGGAAAGCAAACTCAACCTCGCTGTGTTCCCATACTCAAGCATACAGGACAGCAAGCTGAAGTATAACGATTCTGACCTGAATGCAAAATACAACGAACTGAAGGAGCGTTTCAGACAGTATGTTGAGAGCCGCGACATCAAGTACATCGATGTTAAGGTTACAGCGTCTGCCAAAGACCGCGCCGCTCTTGAGAAGGAATTCAATGGCTACGCTAAGGAACTCGCTGCTGCAGCCGATCCTACAGACGTAGTGCGCAAGAGCATGTCGCAGATAGCATACCTCGGTGTTCCTGTTTCTAAGGACGCTTTCCCGTATGACATCGCCGGCCGTCTCGATTCCATCGCAGTGGGCAGCACATCAAAGGTAATAGCAAACAAGATTGACAACACTCTGAACCTTATCAAGCTCGTTTCCAAGCAGCAGCTTCCTGACTCAATCCAACTGCGTCAGATCCAGGTAGGCGGTAAGGATGCGGCTGATATACAGCAGCGTACCGACTCTATCTACAATGCACTGAAAGCCGGTGGCGACTTCGAGCTCATCGCAAAGAAGTACGGTCAGACAGGCGAGAAGTTCTGGTTGACAACACGTCAGTATCAGAACGCTCCGTCAATGGATAAGGACACAAAGAACTATATCACTACTCTCAACACCGCTCCGGTGAACGAACTGAAGAGCCTCAAGCTCACACAGGGAAGCGTCATCATGCAGGTTGTTGACCGCAAGGCTATGATTAACAAGTACGTGGCAGCAGTCATCAAGCGTAATATAGACTTCTCTCGCGACACATATTCAGCTGCATACAACAAGTTCAGCGCATTCATCAGTGCTAATCCTACTTCTGAGAGCCTTCTCAAGAACGCAAAGAAGAACGGTTACACAGTGCTCGACCGCAAGAACATCACAACAGCTGAGCACGACGTTGCAGGCGTACGCAGCACACGCGAGGCACTCAAATGGGTGTTCGATGCTAAGGAAGGCGATGTATCTCCAATGTATGAATGTGGTGATAACGACCATCTGCTGATTGCCGTTATAGACAAGATTCACAAGAAAGGATACCGCACACTCGACGACGAGCAGGTTAAGGAGTATGTCAAGAGCGAGCTGCTCAAGGACAAGAAGGCTGAGATGCTCATGGCCAAGGCTAAGGGCGTGAAGAGCGTGAACGAAGCTAAGGCTAAGGGTGCCACCGTTTCAGTTGTAAATCAGGTTACATTCAACTCACCGGCATTCATTCCTTCTGTAGGCGCAAGCGAGCAGGCACTCAGCGGTGCCGTTGCTGCTACTGCAAAAGGCAAGTTCTCTGCAAAACCTGTTAAGGGTGAGGCCGGAGTTTACGTATTCCAGGTTATGGATAAGAAGATGCGTCCGGGCAAGTACAACGAGAATGCAACTCTCAGCACTCTGCACCAGAGGGCACTGCAGTGGGCAGGCAACTTCATGAACGAGCTTTATCTCAAGGCTAACGTAGTTGACAATCGCTACCTCTTCTTCTAATAGAAACATTGTAATATCAACATAAAAAAGTCTCCGCAGATATTTCCCTGCGGAGACTTTTTTGTTGTCTATCCGCTGTCTGTATGGCTTTCGTGCCATGCCATGCCTTTCTTATAGCATCCGTATCTTCTGTCCATCCTGCGACGATTCACGCTTTTCTATTTTTCGCATAGTCTGTTGTTGAGTGTGTCTTATCATGGTTCTGTAGAAATCGAAAGGAATTTGCATTCATGAAAGTGCAACTTTCAATAAATAATAAGTGTTGATTTTTCTGCTGAAATGAAACTTTGACGGACAACTTACAGATTGTAAGCAGATTTTGATTTTCCTGCCTCAGTTTCCTTTTCTACCCCGAAAAATAAGCGAGTATTTGCGAACAGACTTTCCTTTGGGCGCAAATACGCTAAATATAAGAGGACAATATAAGATATTGAATATCAACGATTTGCATTTAAGGGATATTTTCCTGCGTTGCAATATGCACCATTTCGTCATGCGAAATGGCCCATTTCAGGGGCTGAAAAGCACCATATTG
>ERZ779877.1724-NODE-1724-length-17795-cov-4.523506_pt1 | contig 17795 bp, 10 predicted proteins | sample MGYA00511556_ERZ779877 | MGnify/ENA primary metagenome ERZ779877 (study PRJEB29588, sample SAMEA2159338) | human gut metagenome | biome: human gut; feature: human-associated habitat; material: faeces | place: Denmark | collected 2008/2010 ...
CCGTCACCATCGGGGTGCCGGCCGGAACACGATGCTTAAAGATTGTTTTTCTCTATGTCCTTGAAGTAGCGGTAAGTGCCTACTTTCAATTCATCTGTCGCAGCCTCATCACAAACAATAATGCCGTGACGGTGCATCTGCAGCGCGCTGATTGTCCACATCTGTGTGACAGGACCTTCCACCGCAGCCTGAAGGGCGCGTGTCTTACCGTGTCCGTTGACAAGAATCATCACCTCGCGGGCATCCATCACCGTGCCTACACCCACTGTCAGGGCAAGGCGCGGCACCTTGTTGATGTCGTTGTCAAAGAAACGCGAGTTGGCGACAATGGTGTCGGTGGTAAGTGTCTTGACTCTTGTGCGCGAAACAAGCGAGCTGCCCGGTTCGTTGAAAGCTATGTGACCGTCAGGTCCAATGCCACCGATGAACAGGTCGATACCTCCTGCCTCGGCTATCATCTCCTCATAATGGCGGCACTCTGCCTCCAGATCCTCGGCGTTGCCGTTGAGTATATGGATGTTCTCTTTCGGACAATCAATATGATTGAACAGGTTTGTTGCCATGAACGAATGATAGCTCTCGGGATGGCTTTCAGGCAGTCCTACATACTCATCCATATTGAATGTTATGACATTCTTGAACGAAACGCGTCCTTCCTTGTAAGCCTTCACAAGTCCGGCATACATGCCTTTTGGCGACGATCCGGTGGGAAGTCCGAGCACAAACTTGCGTTCGGGCGTGGGATTGAATGCATTGATGCGTTCCACTACATGTTCGGCAGCCCATCTTGACAGCTGCTCATAATCTGGTTCTATAATTACTCTCATGTCAGTTATTTATGTTTTATATTATTTTCTATCAATTGTCAGCCCACGGCGATACGATACGGTCCGGCCACAGATGGCGTGCATAGTTCAGATTGTAAGCATCATACAGATTGAGCAGACGTGTAAGACGCTCCACGAATGCCTTATAATCCTTCTTACCGGCAGTCCACTGCACCTCGCAAAGAGCTGCCATACGCGGCAACACCTGATATTCCGCCTGATTCGGATACTGTATGTATTCAGTCCACAAGTTGGCCTGCACACCCAGAATGTGTTTCTTTGCCTCATCGGAGATGCCTTCGGCGTAAGGTTCAAACGAATAAACCTTCTCCACAGGCAGATATCCTCCACACAGCGTAGGCTCATACTTGGCGTTCTTCTCGTCGGCCTGGTTATAGTCGAAGTAGCAGTGCGATGTCGGCGACATGATGACATCGTGGCCTGCCTCGGCTGCCTTACGTCCGTATTCGGTGTTACGCCAGCTCATGATGGTGGCACTTTGGTCGATGTTTCCGGCCAGTATCTCGTCCCATCCGATGATGCTGCGACCGCGGCTGTTCACGAATTTCTCGATGCGAGAAGTAAAGTATCCCTGTATTGTTTCAGGCTTCAGGTTGTGCTCTGTTGCCACTTTCTGGCATTTCGGACAGTTTGTCCATCTCACTGTAGGCGACTCGTCGCCTCCTATGTGGATTAGTTTAGACGGGAATATCTGCATTATCTCATCAAGCACTCCCTCACAGAACTCATACACTTTCTCGTTACCCAGACACAGCACATCGTTGTATATTCCCCAGCGATGGCCCACCTGATAAGGTCCGCCGGTACAACCGAGGTCGGGATAAGCGGTGAGTGCAGCCACCATATGTCCCGGCATGTCAATTTCCGGCACGACAGTGATATATCTCTGACGTGCATATTCCACTATTTCCCGTGCTTCGTCCTGTGTGTAGAAGCCGCCGTAAGCAATGCTGTCATCAAGCATTGTGTTGAAGCCTATCACCGTTCCGGTGCGCTTCGAGCCGATGGTTGTCAGAAGCGGATATTTCTTTATCTCTATGCGCCAGCCCTGGTCATCGCTCAGATGCCAGTGGAACACATTCATGTTGTGCAGCGCGAGCAGATCGATATAGCGTTTCACAAAACTCAACGGGAAAAAATGGCGCGAACAGTCGAGCATCATACCGCGATGACCGAAGCGTGGGCAGTCCTTTATCTCCACCGCCGGCATGAGTATTCTTGTGGCATTGCCGACAGGCAACGACTTGCGCAGAGTCTGCACACCGTAGAACACACCGCGCGGAGTGCTTCCGGCTATGGTGATGCCCTTCTTATCCACCACAATGGTGTAGGCCTCGTCGCCCTTCACCTTCTTGTCGAGCACGAGACGCATGCCCTTCTTCGCCTTTCCGGGCATTACGTTGAGAGTCATTTCTGTGGCATCAGCCACATACTTTGCGAGAAAACGTGCATTACGTTCCATGTCAACATTTCCTTCAGGATAGCTAATAGTTGCTGACTGGGTCAGTTCAAACGGTTCGTTACCGGTCATTGTCACGCTGTTCGGAAGCGGTACGACATTATAATCTGCCGTCGTAACCGATGCCGCCATACATGGAAGAACGGTACATACTAATAAAACAAAAAAAAGTCTTCTCATAATGTATTTAGTTTTCAGTCATTCTGAATCTCACATCATCACAAACCGTCACATGTTCTGTATTATTAAAGGTGACACAATATGTACATATCCGGCATAGCAATGATGAAACAAACACAAAGATAGAAAAAATATCTTTTGCTGTCAAACAAAAGAAAATATTTCTTCAAATACTGTGACCGTCCCTCATTATACAATATAAATAATGTGTATCGCAAAGAATGTATGTTAAAACTATATCAATTCAAATAGACTTTTACACTAAGTTTCCAATCACTTAGAAAATACAATCACAGATTATATATAACAATTATTATAAACCTCAAAACATCATTATGAAGATCACATATGGAAATATTGGTATTTTGAGATATAAATTTGCATATTTTATAGCATTTTATTATTTTTGTACTCAGATTCCTGACATTGCTACATACAAACGCATAAAGTCAGACTATATATATCAACGACAAAATTAATTATAATCACTATACATTTTATATTATTTAACATTTAATTATGAGAAAATACTTACTACTCACAAAGATTGCCGTAGCGGCAATATCGTTATGGGGAGGGGCATTGTATTCAATGGCTTAAGGTTATCAGGCAACAATCCCGTTCACTGAGACTTTCGACGATGAGACACATTACACACTCGGCGGAGATCTGCCTGACGGATGGCTCGGATGCTCTGGAGACGAAGGAGAGAAAGGCTTCGTAAAGACCGAATTCTATGACAACGGACTGAAACCGTACTCTGGAGACTACTATGTGTCAAGTGAAGCAAACACAATAAATCACAGAAATGACTTCCTTTACACTCCTCTGATGGCAATGCAGGGAGGAAAGGAATACACTGTTTCATTTTATATGTATGCGACCAGCTACAACACAGGACGCCAGCCTTCATTTGAAATTACGGCAGGAACGGCACAGACAGCCGATGCACAGACTACCATAATTTCAGAAACCCAATATATAACATTCACAGACTGGACTCTTGTGGAAGCAACTTTCACTCCTGAAACAGACGGAGAATACAGCATAGCACTACATGCAACGGCTCCGATAACAGGCTCTGGAATTATATTGGTTGATGACTTCTCTATAACGGCAGAAGAAACCCCGGAGCCTCCGGTTGTAGAATGGACCGCATCAATCCCTTACGCTGAAAACTTTGATGACGAAACACATTACAATGGAGTTGACTTCTTGCCTAACGGCTGGTTTTCAAGCGGTGAAAACCCATTCTTAACAGCAAACTCACCAAACCTGCCTGCAATATCAGGTGAATATTATATGGTGACCACAAGTTCATCAATAAACAACCGCCGTGACATTGCATACACACCGCTGCTCGAAATGGAAGCTGGACAGGAATACACCGTGTCATTCTATCTTTGCATGCCCGGAAACACTTCTGAGCCATCATTCAAGTTTACAGTCGGTCAGGATCAGGCTTACGACATGCAGGAAACTGTTCTGCTTGAATACACAGGCACAATAAACGAATGGACACGCTACGAATATAAATTCACACCGAAAACAACAGGCGAATACTGTTTCGCATTCTGGGCTCAATCCAAAGAAACCGGTGACGGTCTTATTTGTGTAGACAATTTCAGACTGAGCAAAACGGATGAAATATTCGCTCCGGAAACTGACTTCAAGTTCGGCAACGCTCTTTACTCTCAGTTCACAGGCGGGCCTAAACTGTTCCAAGGACAGACGATACAGATGATAAACGCAACGGATGATGCAGACAGTTTCTTATGGACTGTTACAGGCGGAGATGCTACAATATCTGACGCAACTGCTGTCAACCCGACCATTACATTCAAGGAGGCTGCAAGCTACACAGTTACATTGGAAGCGAAGAATGAAGGTGGAACAAAAGAAGTATCAAGAAAGTTCAATCCTGAATTTGCCGTTCCTGGCGAAACAGATTGTGTACAGACGACTAATGAGTATACGGACAAAATTTACCAACAAGACAATGCTCCTGCATTCCGCGAAGACGGTACTGTAGAAGACGTATATACCTATGAGACATTTATGGATTATGTAGTGGGTGTGAATCCATACTACCGGGCATTTGCAGAACGATTCGATGTTCCGCAAAACTGCGGTATGGAGCTTACTTCCATAAATTTCTTCACACATAATTATTATCTGTTCGATCAGACCTTAGGAGTAGGCAACTTCGACAAAGAAAAGCAACTCACTGTTGTAATCTATCCCGAGAAAGACGGCAAACCTGATATTGCAAATCCTGTATACAGCAAGACTGACTTGATAAGCAACATGATTAAAGATGATTATCACTCAGTGCGCCAGAGTATAAAATTTGATGATGCTTCAGAACCAGTAGTTGTAAATGGCCCGTTCTACATCGCACTTGAGTTCGACTCCCTCACAATAGTTCCTTACGATCCAGGATATCTCTCACGCTCATACTTTGGAGCTGACACCCGTATACACGACAACGGGCAGACCACACTATGGGTTAAACCGGAAAAAGCGATACCAGGAAGTGATTTCGAGAAAAACGGTAATCTCAAAGAATATTGCCGTGCCGACGAGTTCTCAAAAGAACTTACAGGCTATAGTTTCGGTGTCATGCCTTGGGTTGTATATGGTGAGATGAGCACTGACGGTATCAACGGCACCGAGAATGATAACCAGAATGTAAAGGTTTACGCAACAATAGACGGTGATAACTTCAAGGTATCCGGTCTAAAACCAGGAAGCAACGTACGCGTTTACTCTTCAAATGGCTCTGCAGTATTCGAGAAGAAAGCCGGGGACAGCGAGATGATTATTCCTGCCGGCGCATGGACCAAAGGTATTTATGTCATATCCGCCGACGATCAGTCAATAAAAGTGACAAAATAAACACTGCAATAGAAAAAGCAATAAAATAATAATATTTCAACAAGCATCAGATGAACAGGCTAATAAGATTATCGCTAGTCATCTGCCTGCTTAATTTCTTCTGGATGCCGGTACATTCAGTACCGGCATATCCGGGAGAAATTTCTTATAAGCAGCCTGATGGCACAATAGTTAAATACAGACTTAAAGGCGATGAACACAGACACTGGATGGAAACTCCAGAGGGCTATTTGCTGAAACGCGCTGACAACGGATTTATCATGTATGCAGAACAGGACGGTAAAAGCATCAAAGCCTCCTCACTTCCTTACCATGGCAACGATACTGCGGCAAAAAGTAAGATGCGCTTGCTCCGTCACAACGACTTAGGCACCGCTGAATTGACAGTAGGCGATCCGACACTATCCACCGGCAGCACATTTCCCACAACCGGAAAACGCAAGTTGCTCATGCTTCTTGTAAACTTTGCCGACACAGAACCCGTCATACCGGCATCGGAATTCGAGCAGATGATGAATGCAGAGAATTACGAAGGAACGGGCAGTTTCCGTGATTTCTTCCTCCAAAATTCATACGGACAGCTTGACATAGAGACCACCGTAGTCGGGTGGATTCAGCTCCCATCCAATAAATACATGTACAGCACTGAAGACATGACGCGTCTTATATCCGATGCCCTTAATGCCATAGGTGACGACATAGACTTCACACAATTCGACAACAACGGTGACGGAGTGCTAGACGGTCTGTCCATCATACATCAAGGCACCGGAGCCGAAGTCACAGGAAGTTCAAGTGACATCTGGTCACATAGCGGGGGACTCCTCTCTGAGATCTATGCAGGAGGAATACGTGTCAACACATACACCATACAGCCGGAACTACTAGGCATTTCGTCACCGACGCAGAAAATGACAGTAGGAGTGTTCTGTCACGAGTTCGGCCACAATCTGGGAGCACCGGACTTTTACGACTCCGATTACGAACAGAGTGGCGGCGAATTTGAAGGCACTGGTGTATGGGACCTTATGGCCGGAGGAATCTGGAACGAATCGTTGCAGCCAGGTGACTCACCATCCCACATCAACATGTGGCAGAAAATGCAGTTCGGATGGGTCACCCCACAATACCTGACTGAAAGTCAGACTGTAACAGATATTCCTTCCGCATCGTCATCCCCTGTGGGTTACATCGCACAGACATCGCGCGAAGGTGATTATTTCGTGCTTGAAAACAGGACTCAGGAAGGCTTCGACCGTGCACTTCCTGGACACGGTCTTGTGGTATATCATGTCGATGAACAAAGACTGCGCTCTAACGTCAACATTAACTCCATTAACGTTGACAGCAAGCAAAGCGTCTACACCGTATGCGCATCCGCCGGAACAGAACCGGGGACAACGCCCGCATCCTATGGCGACATAAACAGCGCCGGAGCTCCGTTCCCCGGAGAGGCAGGTATCACGGAGTTTTCTGATGCGACATTACCTTCCACCCATTCCAACGACGGCAAATATTCATACTTTTCATTGAACGACATCCGATCTGACGGAACCACTGCATCGTTCGAATTCGTTAAGGGCGAAGCTCCTGCAACGGTGAGAAACCTCACCGTCACGGCACAACGCGGTATCGTCTCGCTCCGCTGGGACGCTCCGGAAAGCGGAGATGTCGACACCTATCGCATATTCAGAGACGAAGAGCTCATCGCCGAGACAAAAGACATGGAGTATGTAGACCGCGGACTCACATCCACAGTTGCCACATACAAAGTGGATGTACGCTACAACAATGGTCTGTATTCACCATTTGCCACTAGTATGGTGAGAGTACCTGAAAACAAGATCGCATCAGTATCCTCACTTACAGACGGGCAAGACGTTACACTTACATGGAAACTCAACACCATGCTTACACGCATGAATCCAGATCTTGCCTCAGCTTCCGAAAACGCAGCCATTACCGTACTCAACGGCAGCGAACTTGAAGTAGCCCAACAATTCAGAGCCAGCGATTTGAGAGCATACACCGGTTATACAATAAATGAAATCTCCTTCTTCCCGTTCACCGCACAGAGCGAAGTGAGCTACAAACTGCGCGTCTACAGAGCCGTTGAAAGCGGAGAGCCCGAAGTGATAAGCGAGCGCGACGCGTCTGAATATGGATCCGGAACATGGCGTACCCTCAAACTGCGTACTCCCGTAACAATAGAACCGGGTTACGACTACTACATAGGCTTTGCCGCCGAAAGCCGCATCGGAAGCGTGGCTGTGGTATGCGACGCCACAACATCCGATCCGGGCCTTGGCAATCTGGTACGCATTGACGGTACATGGCACAGCGACATGCTCGACTCCAACATATTCCTGCGCTGTGAGCTCCAACCACGCACATATGATACAGGAGACTTCCTTCCAGGAGAAAAGCCTGTGTTCAATCCGACATTCGATCCAATCTCAGACGTCACATACCCGCTTGGTTTCAATGTCTACCGCGACAACGAACTGATAGGTTTCACTTCTTCAGGTATTTTCATAGACCATGGAGTAAGCGCAGGAAGTCATACTTACGGCATTGCATGCCTTTATGAAGGAAACAACGAGTCGCGTATAAGCGAGACCACCGTAACCACCACAACAACAGCGATAAACGGACCCGCCGGCAGTGAAGCCGCAACGGTATGCGCAAACGGCCACTCCATTATCGTCAAGTCATCCTCAGACTGCGTGGTATCTGTCTATAGCGCATCGGGAGAGGCCATCACAACTCCTGCATACGTAAAGGCAGGAACAGAGGCATCCTTCACCGTGAAATCAGCAGGGCTCTACATTGTGAAGACAGAAACTTCCGAGAAAACATCAACAGACAAAATAATCATAAAATAAGAAACATACATGAACAGTTTAACAAGAAATACTCTTGCCCTCGCACTGTGCGCATGGGCACTCACAGCATCAGCCGACAACGGAGTGTGGACAAAGCGCAACACAGCGCGCAAAGCCATACCCGCTGCCACAGACGGCATCCCTCTGAAACGTCTTACCGGAGCCCACGCCTTGGGGCGCATCAACACGCAGCCGCAGGCCGCACGCTCTGAGGCCAGAGTCGCAAAAGCCAACATCGTGACCGTAATAAGCGAAAACTTCAACAAGATGACATCGGGAGCGGACGGCGCTCCCGACCTCAACACCAACATTGTCGGCAGCGACGGAGTTATCTATCAGGACTATGTGCAGACCTACGGTTGGGCCGGAATCAACATTTTCCAGGCAGGAGGCAGCTGCTATCTGGCCGACGGGCAGACTTCCCTTCTCGCAACCCCCGTGCTTGACCTCTCTGACAATGGGGGCGACTTCACCGTAACCGTGACGTTCCGCGCCGAGACAGAACCATGCCGGTTCTATATCGCGGCAGGCAACAGCTCAACGATTATCGGAGGCGGCTATGTCGATGCAACAACCGAATGGGAATACGTGGAAATACCGCTTACCGACGGAATGCCACAATCCATGATACAGTTCTACGGCACGGCTCCAGTCTACATCGACGACATCATCGTGACTCAGACCGAGGAGGAAGAAAAGCCAGTCACCATAAACGCACCAGAAAACGTCAGTGCCACAAACATGTCGGCAACCGGATTCACCGCCAACTGGGGTGCCGTGATAGGAGCGACAGGCTATCTGCTTGATGTGTTCAGCTACGGACAGGACAACACAAAGACCTATGTATTCACCGACAAAGCCGTGGAAAGCACAGAATACGATGTGAGCGGACTTGAGCCCGGGCACATTTACTTCTTCTCTGTGCAGGCTACAGACGGCACACTCATATCAAAAGAGTCACAACAGTGCATCGTAAAAGAACCTTCGGAAAGCGTCGGTACACCGACGGCCATGGAGGCATCAGAAGTGACCGATGAAGGTTTCAGAGCCAACTGGAGCGAGGCCGAGAACGCAGCATGGTACACCCTCTACACATACTCCTACCACCCTGTCACACAAAACGGCATCCTCGAAGTGGAGAACGAGACATTCGGCAAGATCACGGACGGCACCACCGACAATCCGCTTTACAACAACCTCTCACAGACACTGAACGACTGCACTGTCTATCCCGACTGGCAGGGTGTCACAACGATGAGAGCCGACGGCATGATAGGACTGCGCAACTACTATGCTCCACTGGGTGCATACTCAATGCTTTACTCACCCATATACATGACTCGATCGGAATCGGCTCCCGGAAAAGTAACCGTGAGAATCACAGCAATGCGTGACGCCGATTGCTCTGAGGCGACTCTGATAGGCGTGGCTTGCGTCGATGCCGACAATCAAGATACCAACGTTGAATGGCAGCAAAGCCAGGTCACGGACATCATGCAGGAATACACATTCACATTCGACGCTTATAAAAACTACTACATAGCCATAGCATACAGCGATGAGAACAACACCGGCTACACCGGACAGGGCACCGTATGGATAGACGGCATAAACATCAGTCAGGAGATGAGCGCAGGCGACATTTTCAGCCGAATGCACTCGTGCGATGTAGTGTTCTCCGGCACATCATTCTTCGTGCCCACACCTGACCGTGGCAATGATGAGTATTCATACCTTGTGCAGGCAACAACCAACGGTCCGGAAAGCAACATTGACTCAAACCTGTCCAACGAGATATTCGTAGACCGCACAACCAACGGCATAGACGCCGTGGCCGGCAGTGGTAAAGTGAGCGTGAGCGGAGGTGAAGGACGCATCGTCGTGACGCTGGACAACGCGGCGGAAATAAGCGTCTACAATACGGCAGGCACGGCAGTAGCCGGGACAGACGGCAAAGCCGGCTCGAACGAAATAAGTCTGCCATGCGGACTCTATATCGTAAAAGCCGCCGGAGCAGTGACAAAAGTCATTGTCAGATAAGCACATGGCCTTTACGCGGCACACCGCCACAAATGAGAGCTGTCCCGTGCCGGGACAGCTCTCATTGCTTATATGTACGCCATACGTCTGGGAAGCGCACTCATCCACCATGCCAAAAAACGCATAACCTTGCCGGATAAACTTTTATTAACGAAAACTCCGAACTTTTTTAACACACGCTCACCACACGTTCTGTACGGTGAAAGGCGGTGATGACACCGCCGCAATGGCATGTCCGCGTCACGGAAAAGGCCGTTTCGCCACCGCAACCTTCATCCAGAAGATGCGGAAGAGGCCATCCCGAGACACCGCAAAGCCTCTCTCATATCACAGAACAGGCCATTCGGCAGTGCGAAACGGCTCATACGGCAAAACGGAAATGCACTGCCCGTCACGACAACAAGCCGGAACACTCTGACTGTCAGCACATTGCCGCATATCATCATAATACGCACACAGATACAGAAAAACAGAAATCAGAAAACCGGAAGATTTTCAGGCCGTTTACGCAAGCCGTATTTTAACATTTCCCGACCTCTGTCCATTCTTCAAACTACAATCCATCGCCCCGTTGCCGCCGTAAATGCCACACTGTCACAAATTAGCCGCAAAACCTTTGCACTTACCCCAAATTATATTATCTTTGTACGATTTATCGCACATTGCAGCCGCAGGAATGTCGCGACACATCCCGGTGCGGCCCGCACCAATCCCTAAAACGAATATTCCGAATGAAAGAATTTGTATTATCTGAAGTAAAGACCGAGACCGCAGTGCTTGTGGGACTCATAACCAAAGACCAGGACGAGGCCAAGACAAAAGAATATCTCGACGAACTGGAGTTCCTCGCCGACACGGCAGGTGCCGTAACCGTGAAGCGATTCACGCAGAAACTGAACGGACCAAACTCCGTGACATACGTGGGAACCGGAAAGCTGGAGGAAATAAAACAATACATCAAAGACGAAGAGGATGCCGAAAGACCGGTGGGTATGGCCATATTCGACGACGAGCTGTCGGCCAAACAGATACGTAACATCGAGAAGGAGCTGGGCGTGAAGATTCTCGACCGCACATCGCTCATCCTCGACATATTCGCCATGAGAGCGCAGACGGCAGCCGCAAAGACACAGGTGGAGCTGGCGCAATACCGCTATATGCTGCCCCGTCTGCAACGTCTGTGGACTCACCTCGAGCGTCAGGGCGGTGGCTCCGGCTCGGGAGGAGGAAAAGGAAGCGTGGGACTGCGCGGCCCGGGAGAGACACAGCTCGAGATGGACCGCCGCATAATTCTGCAGCGCATCACACTGCTCAAACAGCGTCTGGCCGAGATAGACAGGCAGAAGACAACACAGCGCAAAAACCGCGGACGCATGATACGCGTGGCGCTCGTAGGCTACACCAACGTCGGCAAATCCACGATAATGAACCTCATGGCCAAGAGCGAGGTGTTCGCCGAGAACAAACTATTCGCCACACTCGACACCACGGTGCGCAAGGTGGTGATAGAGAACCTACCGTTCCTGCTGGCCGACACAGTGGGATTCATACGAAAATTGCCTACCGACCTAGTTGACTCATTCAAATCGACACTCGACGAGGTGCGCGAGGCCGACCTGCTGCTGCACGTAGTAGATATATCGCACCCCGACTTTGAGGAACAGATAAACGTCGTTGAGAACACTCTGAAGGATCTTGGATGCGCCGACAAGCCCAGCATGATAGTGTTCAACAAGATAGACAACTACAAATGGGTGGAAAAGGAAGAGGACGACCTCACCCCACCGACAAAGGAAAACGTGACACTGGACGAACTGAAGCATACGTGGATGGCGCGTCTCAACGAGAACTGTCTGTTCATATCGGCACGCCAGAAACAGAACATCGAAGAGTTCCGCGACGTACTCTACAAGAAGGTTCGCGAGCTCCACGTGCAGAAATATCCATACAACGATTTCCTGTACAATATAGAAGACACCTACGACGAATAATCATTAATAACACTTTATGAACTACAGACAACTTACCGAACAGGAAATAAGGCTGCTCGAGGACAACAGCTGCTGGGCCGAGGACTGGTCGGCCATAAGCGTTGCAGAGGACTTCAAGGCCAACTATTTCCACCGCGTGATGTTCTACGGCACCATAAAGCTCGGCACGTTTGAGAAAAGCGTGGAGGTGAGCAAGGGTTTCGTGAAGCACTCGGGCATAAACAACGCCACCCTGCGCAACGTAACCATCGGCGACAACTGCCTCATAGAGAACATCGGCAACTACATAAACAACTACGCAATAGGCGACGACTGCTACATATCAAACGTATGCACCATGGAGACTACCGAAGGAGCGACCTACGGTGAGGGCAATCTCATATCGGTACTCAACGAGGTTGGCAACGGCAACGTGATACTCTATCACGGACTGAACAGCCAGTTTGCCGCGTTCATGGTGAAGCATGCGGGCAACCGTCCGCTCAAGGACGCCATACGACGACTCATAAACGAGGAGATAGAACGCAACTCGCACGAGTGCGGAACAATAGGAAACAACGTGAAGATTGTCAACACCAAGGAGATAACCAACACCGTGATATACGACGACTGCGAGATAAGCGGAGCATCGAGACTGAGCGACTGTACCATCATGAGCTCGGCAGACGCCAACGTATTCATCGGTACCGGCGTGATATGCGAGAATTCCATCATCTCCGATGGTTCGTCGATAATCAACAGTGTGAAGATGCAGGACTGCTTCGTTGGCGAGGCATGCCAGATAAGCAATGGATTCACGGCGTCGAGCAGTGTGTTCTTTGCCAACAGCTATATGTCCAACGGCGAGGCATGCGCGGCTTTCTGCGGTCCGTTCACGGCCAGCCATCACAAGAGTTCACTGCTCATCGGCGGCATGTTCTCGTTCTACAACGCCGGTTCGGCAACCAACTTCAGCAATCATGCATATAAGATGGGACCTGTGCACTATGGTCTGATGGAGCGCGGAACCAAGACAGCCAGCGGCGCATACATACTGATGCCTGCCAACATCGGAACTTTCTCGGTGTGCTTCGGCAAGCTGATGTATCATCCGGACACGCGCAATCTGCCCTTCTCTTACCTCATAGCGTACAACGACACCATGTATCTCGTACCGGGACGCAACCTTACCACCGTCGGACTTTACCGCGACATACGCAAGTGGCCCAAGCGAGACATGAGAGCACACGGCGGACGCAAGAGCATCGTTAACTTCGACTGGCTCAGTCCTTTCTCCGTAGGCGAGATACTGCGAGGCAAACGTATTCTCGAGAGTCTGCGCGAAGCATCGGGCGACGACGTATCGACATACAACTATCATGAGTATGTCATCAAGGCAAGCGCGCTGCGCAAGGGCATAAAATATTACGACATCGCACTGCGAATATATATGGGTGCCGTGCTCAAACGCCACATTCTGGAGAAACCGCGGAGCGAGACCGGCACAGGAAACTGGAACGACCTGTCGGGACTTCTGCTGCCCGAATCGGAGGAACAGCGCCTCATCGACGACATAATAAACGGAACCATCGACACGACACACGGTGTTGACGAGCGCTTCAGAGAGATAAACGCCAACTATCCGGAATATCGTTGGGCATGGACCTACCGCATGATGCTCGACTACTACGGTCTGGAGACACTGACCGAGGAGGACGCCGAGAAGATAAGACAGGACTATGTGACGGCGCGCCGCGCATGGATAGCGGAGATAAAGAAGGACGCACGCAAGGAGTTCGCGCTCGGAGACATAGAGGACGAAGTGTTCCAGAACTTCAACGACCAGCTCGACCGTGAGGTTGATTTCGAGAATCAGAAACTATATATGTGAAACCTGACCGGACCGTGCCGCGCAGACACACCGGTATAGACAAATAGACGAGAGATTTAAACACTTTATAAAAACAATTATGATGAGACTGAAATCTTTTATTGTGTTATGTCTTATTGCGCTATGCAGCGTAACACAGGCAAAGGAATTTACTTACAAATCAGTGAAAGGCGACCCGATGGCGACCCGCATATACACGTTGGACAACGGTCTGACGGTGTATCTGTCGGTAAATCATGAGAAGCCGCGCATCCAGACGTATATCGCAGTGCGCACCGGAAGCCGCAACGACCCGCCCGAGACTACAGGTCTGGCACACTATCTTGAGCACCTGATGTTCAAAGGCACACGCCTTTTCGGAACGACAGACGCAGCAGCCGAGGCTCCATTGCTCGACTCGATACAGAACCACTTTGAGGTTTACCGCACCTTGAAGGATTCACTTCAGCGCCGTGCCTATTATCACGAAATAGACAGTCTGTCGCAGCTTGCCGCCAAATACTTCATTCCGAACGAGTACGACAAGCTGATGTCGTCTATCGGAGCCAAGGGAACAAATGCCTACACAAGCAACGACGTGACATGCTACGTCGAGGATATTCCTGCAAACGAAATCGAGAACTGGGCAAAGATTGAGGCAGACCGCTTCCAGAACATGGTCATCCGCGGTTTCCATACAGAGCTTGAGGCTGTGTATGAGGAGTACAACATCGGCCTTGGCAACGACAACCAGAAGCTGTTTACTGCCATGAATGCACTGCTCTTCCCCGGTCATCCGTATGGCACACAGACAACCATCGGAACACAGGAGCACCTGAAGAATCCGTCTATTGTAAACATCAAGAACTACTTTAAGCGTTACTATGTGCCCAACAACGTGGCTATATGTATGGCCGGCGACTTCGATCCTGACAAGGTCATAGCCATAATAGACAAGTATTTCGGCACATGGAAGCCCAATCCTAATCTCTCACAGCCCGAATACGCGCCGATAGCAGACCGCACTGCGCCTGCCGACACGACGGTAGTGGGCCAAGAGTCGGAGCGCATATACATGGCATGGAAATTCGACAAGGCCGCATCGCTGCAGACCGATACCCTCGATGTAATCTGCGACTTGCTGTCTAACGGCAAAGCCGGACTGATGGATCTCGACCTCGACCAGCAGATGAAATGGCTCGGCGGTGGTGCTTTCACTTATCCGCTGGCTGAATATTCAGGCCTTGTCGTAGCCGGATATCCCAAGGAAGGACAGTCGCTTGATGATGTCAAGGCTCTGCTTCTCGGTGAGATTGAGAAATTGAAGAATGGTGAGTTCAGTGAAGAACTTATCAAGGCCGTCATAAACAACCAGAAACTTGATTTCTACACATCGCTCGAAAGTAACGAGGGACGTGCCAATATGTTTGTTGACGCATTCATAAACCGCCAGGATTGGAGTGACGTCGTAGGCAGACTCGACCGCATATCAAAGATAACAAAACAGCAGATCGTCGATTTTGTCAACCGTCACTTCAAAGACAACTACATAGCTGTCTACAAACGCATCGGCGAAGACAATACCGTCAAGAAGATAGACAAGCCGCAGATCACTGCCATACCGACCAACCGCGACCTGCAGAGTCAGTTCGTAACCGATATCATCAACTCTAAGACTGAGGACATACAGCCAAAATTCGTCGACTTCAACACTGATCTCACAAAGGGCGAGACCAAGAAAGGCCTGCCTGTACTCTACGTCAAGAACACGGAGAACGGTCGCTTCACACTGTACTATTACTACAAATTCGGTGAGACAAGCAACAAGTGGCTGCCGTATGCAGCTGAATATTTCAACTATCTCGGCACAGACAAGATGACTGCCGAGCAGCTGAAACAGAAGTTCTATGAGCTGGCTTGCTCGTATTACATCAATGTCGGGTCAAGAGACATGTCTGTCAGCATCAGCGGTCTGGCAGAGAATATGCCTGAGGCAATGAAACTCATGGAAGACTTCATCGCCAACGCAAAGGTTGACAAAGACGCTTACGACAAATATGTAGGCATCGTTGAGAAGTCGCGTGCCGACAACAAGCTCAAGCAGAGAGTAAACTTCAGCAGACTGCAGTATTATGGAATGTATGGAAAATACAGCTCCGCGCTCAACTGCCCATCGTCAGCAGAACTGAAAGAGATGGATCCTCAGAAACTTGTAGATATGATAAAAGATCTGAAGAACTACAAGCACAGTGTTCTGTACTATGGTCCGATGGACATGAAGGAACTCACTGCAACAGTCAACAAAGAACATAAGACTGCCAAGAAAATTGTTGACGGTCCGCAGAACAAGCCGTACAGACTGCAGCAGACAACTCAGAACGAGGTTTACATCGCTCCATACGAAGCAAAGAACATCTATATGATTCAGTATCACAACGAGGGCAAGACATGGAACGCAGAGCAGGAACCCATCGCAGCACTGTTCAATGAGTACTACGGAGGAGGCATGAACACCGTTGTGTTCCAGGAACTGCGCGAGGCACGCGGACTTGCTTACAGCGCGTTCGCAATGTATGGAACTCCCGGATACAAGGAAGACACCGAGTATGCCTATACATACATCATATCGCAGAACGACAAGATGATGGACTGCATCAACACGTTCAACAGCATCCTGAACACGATGCCTAAATCGGATAAAGCATTTGAACTGGCAAAGCAGGCCCTCATGAAACGTCTTGCGTCATCGCGTACCACCAAATTCAGCATTATCAACGCATACCTCAATGCTGAAAACCTCGGCATAGACTACGACATCAACAAGAAGATTTATGAGGCTGTGCCTTCGATGACAATGGATGATGTGGCTAAGTTTGAGAAAGAACACATGGCCAACAAGCCTTACCGCTACATGATTCTCGGCGATGAGAAACAGCTCGACATGAAAGCTCTTGAAAAGATAGGTCCGATAAAGAGACTCACAACCGAAGAAATATTCGGATATTAACACACAACACCGCCCGGGACACACCTTACCCGGGCGGTGTTTTCTTATATACTGCCTGAACATATCATTAATTAATCTGTCTGCCAACGGGAACAAAAAGCATCAATAATCAAACGACAGGTGCGGCATATAAACATTACGGATAAATACGCAGAAGCCCAGTGCAGAATGGTTTTATTAACAACGCGATATATGATGCAGGAAAACTTACTAACTGCACGGGCGGTATGAGCAGTGACAACACTGACCACGCGAAACAATAAATACACATTGCCTTAATCAATCATTTATCCACACACTGACTACGCACCATTCTCATACAACAATAAAATCACACCGCCACAACAATATATTCACATTGCCGCAACGATATATTCACATTGACACAACGATAAATTAACACCGTCGCAACCACATTGTGTTCATAACACGGCGGATGAATACTTCCCGTGCCCTTATTCACACTTATAATCAGCGTTTCAGAAGAAAACTGATGAAACATACTTACAATTTTTCTTGACTGAATTTTGACAAAATATTTTCGCAAAAGAGGTGTAAATGAATGTTAAAACATACATAATATAGGCCATTTTGCCCCGAACCGTCTTTTGATATACCCCGTAACGTAGTCCGAAAAG
>ERZ779877.1728-NODE-1728-length-17752-cov-2.940950_pt1 | contig 17752 bp, 13 predicted proteins | sample MGYA00511556_ERZ779877 | MGnify/ENA primary metagenome ERZ779877 (study PRJEB29588, sample SAMEA2159338) | human gut metagenome | biome: human gut; feature: human-associated habitat; material: faeces | place: Denmark | collected 2008/2010 ...
GGCATTGCGGCCCAGTTTGGGAGCAACTGCGAGGTGGTCATTCACGAGGTCAGCAGCAGCCGGATGGATCACTCCATCGTCTATATCGTAAACGGCCATGTGTCCGGGCGGAAGATCGGCGACGGTGCCTCCCAGGTGGCTCTGGAGCAGATGCTCGACCACAGCGCGCAGCCCAAGGATCACCTGAGCTATCTGACTAAGACGCCGGATGGGAAGATTCTCAAATCGTCCACGGTGTATATCCGCAACAGCAAGGGCAAGGTCTCGGCGATCTTGTCCATCACCATGTTGAGCACCTTGTCGCCACCACGGAAGTGATGGTGGAAGGATACCGTCATGCCGTCCTTCAGACCGGAACGGCGGATAGCCTCCTCCAGAGAAACCACCTTCTGGCTCTCAGCCTGATACTCCTTGCGGGGCGTGGTGATCTTGCGCTCCTCGCTGTGATAAATATTCTTCTTCAGGTGCTCGGCCATCTCGCCGATCAAAGCCTGTCTTTCCTCTAAATTGCTCATGCCAAATCCTCCTTCTTTATAACTCCTGCCGCAACGGCCAAATCAATCGTTCTCTGTGCGCGAAGGACGACGGGGCGGTCGACCATCTTACCGTTCAATGCAATCACACCCGAACCGCGCTTCTCGGCCTCCTTGATGGCGCCGACGACGGCCATGGCCTTGTCGATGGCCTTCTGAGACGGGGTGAACACCTCGTTGACGATATCAATCTGGCGCGGGTTGATGATAGACTTGCCGTCGAAGCCCATCTTGTGGATCTGCTCCACCTCCTTGCGGAAGGTCTCCATGTCGTTGAGGTTGGAATAGACCGTGTCGAGGGCGTCGATGCCAGCAGCACGGGCAGCCACGACGATGGTCTGACGGGCGAGCAGCAGCTCGATGCCCTCCGGCGTGCGCTGCGTCTTGAGGTTGGCGCAATAGTCCTCGGCGCCAAGGGCGATGCCCATCATGCGCTTGGAGGCGGTAGCGATGGCGTAGGCATTGACCACACCCAGCGCGCTCTCGATGGCAGCCATGATCTTCGTGCGGCCAAGGCAGCCAATCTCCTTCTCCACGCGCTCGATCTCGGCCTCCATCTCACGCACCTCATCGGCGGTCTCCGTCTTCGGCATACGAACCACATCGACGCCAGCCTTGACGACGGCCTCGATGTCCTTCTTGCCATACGGCGTGGAGAGCGGGTTGACACGCACCACCATCTCGGTCGTGCCGTAGTCGATGGTCTTCAGCGCGTTGTAAACGAGCAAACGTGCGGTATCTTTCTCTGCCATCGTCACAGAGTCCTCCAAGTCGAGCATAATCGAGTCGGGACCGTAGATGAAGGCGTCCTGCATCATACCGGGGTTGTTGCCCGGCACGAACATCATAGTTCTTCTTAATCTCTGCATACTTCTTCTGTCGGTTACTTTGTTCTGTTTAGACTTCCGTTAGTATAGATTCCAAGGATATCGGGACGAGGACTAATCCTCCCAGACATCCTTGCCCGTGGCTCTGACTGCGGCAGCGGTGACGCGCGCACGAATGGTGCAGTCGAGGGCACCCTTGTCGGTAGCCTTCACATGGGCCTTCTTCACGCCCAAATTCTCCAATGTCTCTTTGATGACCTTGCGAATCTGGCCGCCGAACTGGTACTCTACCGTCGAGTCGAGGTCGATCTGAAGGCTCTCTTCCTCCGAGGGGGTAATCTGAACCAGGATGTCACCTGACTCCAAAGTCCCCGCGAATGCATTCTTTACTTCCATATCGTCGTTATTTGGTTTAAACGTATTCTATTTTATTAAGGAATTTCGGCTGCACAAAAAAACGCGGAGGCGTGGGGAAATGAATGACCGAGAACAACCGCCCATCCCTTTAGTGGATTTCTGCTGTTACCTTTCATCAATTACCTTACGCTCCCGCGAGTAGTGCATTGCTGGCAGATTGCGTACAATCGCCCGTGATTCCTAATCACGGTGCAAATTAACAACGTTTTTTTGAAACCACCAAATCTTTTGCAACTTTTTTGAATACAAAACGCAAAATAATCTTAATAAGGGGAATTCGGGCTCAAGAAACGCGCCAGAAGGCATGTTCTTCGGTTCATCCAGAAAATCGAGTGATAGGGTTTGTACTGTTGCCAATACGTCCTGCTGAGTTAGGGAAAACAACAAATACAACTTTTACAACAAGTAACAACCTACACGCTAAGCGTGTATAACAATCTTGCTGCAAGGTAAACAACAAAATACAAGGCTTCGCCAGGATATTACGCCAGGAGAAATCAGCAGGAAATGTGTCCAAGGCGAAGCGTTGTTCATAGTTGTTTCCCTAGCAGCAACCCTTGGTCAGCATGGGCCTCGAAGAGGCAATGTCCCCGCGAAGCGTTGTTACTTGTTGTAAAAGTTGTTCAAGTTGTTTTCTGTGTGTCCACGTCGAATCATTCCATTTTTCGGAAGAACCTGTTTTTCAACCATTTAGCCATGGCGCACTAAAGGGGCGCGGAGGCCTGGGCAAGTCGGAGGCGAAAGGGCGACTGCGGGCCTTTTTGTCACTTCCGCTTGCTCAGGGGCACGTCGTACTCGAAAACCTTGCCGTTTTTCACATAGTAGCGGTCGTTGAACTGCTCGCGGGTGCGCTTCCAGCGGTCGTGGCTCCAGAGCCAATAGGCCGGGTGGGCGCAAATCGTGTGCTCAAGCATCAGGAAATAGCGGTCGGTCAGCTGGTTTTCCTCAAACTGGCTGGGGTCGAGGGTGATGAGCTTGAACTCGGCCTCGTAGTAGCCACGGCGCGGACGGCTGACCTCGAGGTAGAAGACGGCCTGGCCCAGTTTGCGTGCGATGCGCTCCGTGCCCGAAAGCACGGGGGTGTCGTGGTGGAGGAAGTCGCACCAATGGTGGATGTTGAACCAGAAGGGCTTCTGGTCGGAGATGTAGCCGACGACGGTCGGGATGCCTTTCTGGCGATAGGCGATGATGTGACGGATGGACTCGGCCATGGGGATGCTCACCGCACCGAAGCGCTGGCGGATGGTGAGGAACATCTTGTCCATGCCCGCATTCTCCAGCGGATGGTAGATCTGGCCGCACTGGCCCTTCTGCGAGACCCACAGGGGCAGGGACGTGACCCACTCCCAGTTGCAGTAATGGCCCAGATAGATGGCGCAGGACTGGCCCCGGAGGAGGCATTCGTCCACACGGTCGGTGCCCTTGAAGACCATGCGGCGGCGCATCTCTTTCTCGCTGATGGAGAACAACTTGATGGTCTCCACCGCATAGTCGCAAAACCAATGGTAGAAGTCTTTCTCTATCCGTCGCAGGTCGGCCTCCGAGCGATCGGGGAAGGAGGAGCGCAGGTTTTTCCAAACGACGCGGCGGCGGTAGTGGACGACGTGGTATATCAAGAGATAGATGGCGTCGCTCAGCACATAGAGCAGGCGCAACGGCAGCAAGGAGAGGCCATAGAGGAGGCCATAGACCGTATAGTAAAGTATCTTCTGCATAAAAGTCGGTATGGGTTAGTTGGTGGAGGCGGCCTCGGGGGCGCCGTCCTGATCGTCGGCAATGCGGATTGTCCCCTTCATGATCGTGAGGTCGTCGCGCTCGAAGCGATAGGTGGGCGAGGCCAGGGAGTTTGCTTCCTTATAGTCGGGACTGGCCACGTCGAGCACGCCGCACACCAGGTCGTAGAGCAGGTCGTTGGTCCAGTATTTGTCCTTGTTGGCACGGAGGGCCTTGGCCCGCTCGGGACGGCGCGCCACATACTCCTCGCTCATCCACACCATCAGGGGGATGTAGGTGTAGCCGAAGCCCCAGAAGTTGGGCAACCGCTGGCGGTTGGGGACGACGCCATGGTCGCTGCAATAGATCATGCCCTGGAGGAGGTAGTTCGCACGCAGCGTGTCGAAAGCCTGCCGCAGGACGCTGTCGGTGTAGTGGAGGGAGTTCTTGTAGTTGAGGACCAGGTCGTGGTTGTCGGCATCGCCCCACTGGCGGCAGACCTCGGGGAAGCGGTTCTCGTAGTTGAAGTGGCTTCCCTTGAGGTGGAGCACCACGAGGTTGTTGCGGGTGGGATCGACCTCGCCGAGGAAGTCCAGCAGCGCCTCGTCATAATATTTCTTGCCCAACTGCTGGTTGGTCCACTTGGCCACGTCGGAGGTCTCGGCGACCAAGGTGACGGGGGTGTCGGCAGCACCGAGATGGCCCTGGTTGCTGTACCAGTGGACCTTGTAGCCCAGGCGCTTGGCAATATCGACGATGGAGGTGGAGGTGTAGAACTGGCCGCCATCATACTGGTTGAAGGCGGTGAGGGCTTTCTCCAGCGAGGGCACGGTCTGGATATCACAACTGTAGGCGTGGGGGAAGAGGACGCAATGGGCGCTGTCCTCGCTGAGGGCGCGCATCCAGGGGGTTGTGTCCTCCGCCATCGGCACAAAGGCGCTCATATACTCGCGCGTGGCCGACTCGCCGATGACCAGCAGGAAGGTGTGGGGGGCGGACAAAGGATGGAGGGCCCGGGCCTCCAGGTGCTCCATGCGCTGCTGCTGATTCTGAACGTAGCGACTGTTGCTGCGCGCGTATTCGCTCACGTCAAGGTAGAGTTTGGCCAGTCCCGTGCGGGAGAAGAGGCTGTGGCGGGGCTTGAAAAGATAATGGGCCACCGCGCCCAGCAGGACGACGATGAGGGCGCTGCTCCAAAGTGAGGCAGCACCGACGGCGAGCGGCTGGCCGATCAGGACAAAGGCCAGGACGAGGCCCGACAGCAAGACGAGGCCGGCGAGGGTCTTCCACAAAGGGCTGGAGCGGAAAAACTCGATGATCTCGTTGTAATTGGTCTGACGGATCAACAGCATGCCATTCATGTCGATGACGTGATGGTAGAGGAGGTAATAGCCTATCAGAAACAGCGGGGCGGCGAGGGACAACACCAGCAGCGGAGCCACGCAGACGGAGGGAAGGAGGACGGAGAGACCGGCTAGGACGCCAAAGAGATAGATGGCAAAGGCGGGGTCGATCTGGTTGTCGTAGTCGGGGGAGATCTTGCGGTAGGTCAGATGGTAGGTCAAGGGGAAAGCCGCGGCCCAGAGCTCGGCGACGATCCAGACTTTCAGCACCGCCGACTGCAGGACGCAGGTCTCCGTCACGGCCAGCGGAAGCACGGCCACGAGGGAAGCGGGCAGGTATCTCAACAGTTGTTGTAGTTTGGCACTGGGCGAAATGCCGTGGTTGCAGGCACGATAGAGGGCGTAGTTGCCCAGCCAGAGCAAGCATGCCAACCCTATTTGTCCCCAAATATGCTCCATAGTTTTGTCTTATATATATAATGAGAGAAAAGCATGAATGCTGTACCCGTCATGGTGGGCAGGTCAAAGCACCACGCCGACGGCCACAGGAGTTGGGCTCGTGGCGCACGACTCGATCACGCTTGTTCCCTAAGCTTTTTCTCTATTATCTTGGACACCAAAACCAATTGGTAGATCACTTCCTGAATGGCCCCAAGGAGGCCACGCTTGCCGTTTCTGAAACCGCCACGGAAGAAGAAACTGGCGATGAAGCGGAACAACGGGCGGGTGAACAACGCCACAACGCCAAAGCCTCGGTCGGCCTTCTTGTCCACTTCGCTGTCGGTATATTGGTTCATCTTCGCTATCAACTGGACGGTGGTCTCATCGGCCAGGTGCAGCATCTTGTATTGTCGCGGGGCCTTCTCCACCCTGCCGTTGACCTTGGGAAAGGTATGGACATAGGGAGGCCACTCGGTGCCCTCGCGGATGAAGAAGCGCAACTGATAGTCGTTGGACCATCCCCGGTTATAGACACCGAAGATCTTGTTGAGACGGGCGATGTAAAGTCCCTTCACGCCATCATCGGCCTGGGTGCGCTCGTAGAGATACTTCCGCAATTCGGGAGTGATAATCTCGTCGGAATCGACCACCAGCACCCATTCGCTCGACGCACTCTGGATGGCAAAGGTGCGGGCTGGTTCTGCACTCACGCAGTCGCCCTTGGGATAGGTCACGATCTTGCAGCCATAGCGCTGGGCAATCTCTACGGTACGGTCGGTCGATTCCATGTCGCAGACCACGATCTCGTCGAAGTCCTTGACTGCTTCGAGACACTCGGCCAAGTGGCGCTCGGCGTTATAAGTGTTGATGACTACTGAAATCATATACGGCAATATCATCTGCAAAAGTACGAATTATCGCCGAACGACACAAATAATTGGGCCAAATACTTTCTGCGGGGGGCTGGAGGAGGAGTGGAGGGAACGAAGGGGGAAAGGTCACTTGCCCCGCAGGCGACACATCAGATAGGGCACGGCCAGGCGCGCCACAAACAGGAGGCGTTGGGGGAAGGGAATCACCTCGCAGACCACCCGGATATTGTCGAGCAAGCCTTTGGAACGGGAACGGTTGGAGACGCCGCCCGTATCAAACACGGCCACGGGGAGAGGGACATACTGAAAGCGGGCACCCTGCTGATATTGAAGGAGGAAGAACTTGAAATCGGCTGAGAGACGATGGCGGACGTCTAAGGGTGTGGTGAGCAGACAGGACCGACGGGTCAACACGCTTTGATGGCAGAACAACATCCGATGGTAGAGGCGGTACTGGCGCGGCGCGGCCTTCACTACGCCACCCTTCACCACGTCGCCATAGATCACGTCGGCCTGCGCTGGATCCACAGCGTCGAAGAGACACTGAAGGACGTCGTCGCTGGCGAAAGTATCGCCTGCATTCATGAAGAGAATCCAGTCGCCCGTGGCCATCCGCACGCCTTTGTTCATCGCGTCATAGATGCCCTTGTCGGGTTCGCTGATCCACGACTGGATAGCGGCGGCATGGCGCTTGATGACTGCCACTGTGCCGTCGGAGGATTGGCCATCGACCACCACAATCTCCTTGTCGGCATAGCGCTGGGCAAGCACACTCTGCAGGGTGCGCTCCAAGAGGGGCTCGGCATTGTAGGTGACGGTGATGATGGACACCCTGGGATGCGTCTCGCTGGTATTCGTGGACTTCATGTTTTTATCTATCATTTCCATTCGTTGGTTCGTCTTTTATATCTATGGCATAAGATCTACTGGGCTTTGCCCATCCTGCGGGTGAAATACATCGAGAGGGCGAAGAAGAGCGCACCCGTAGGAAGTCCGACGAGGGCATCGACGAGGTAGTGGGCTTGGATATAGACCGTGGCACAGCAAAGGAGGACATAGAACGGGGCGAAGGCCAGGAGCAACTTGTAGTTGCGGGCGTGCCAGACAAGGAGCATGCAGACCGTGCTGATGCCCACATGGGAACTGGGGAAGGCGGCCACGGGACGCTCGCCAGCCTCCTTGGCCTCCTCGACAAGCTGGTAGAAGAGGCCCGCAGGGTCGCCAGGGGACGGAAGGCAGGCGGTGTGGGTGTTGAAATAGTCGTGGAGACTGGGGAAGACGCCCGCCACAACGTTCTCCATGCCAATGGCATGATAGTAGAACGTGGGGCCCACGACGGGCACGAAGATGAAGATCAGGTAGAAAAGGAAGAAGGAGATCATCACCACCGACGACGCGCGCTCAAACTCCCGGGGACGGCAGAAGAAGTAGTAGAACACGGTGAGGGCTATCATGGGGTAGTAGCTGAAATAGCCCATGTCGAAGGCCTCGCTGAACCAGGGCGAGGGTAGCCACTCGTGGAAGAGCAAGGCGGGCTGGCAACCGAACAGCGTCTGCTCCAGCGTGGCGAAGACGTGGTCGAGGTTGGGGAGCACGCGGTTGATCTCATAGATGTCGGGATACCATACGCCGAGCAGGCTCATCTGGCCCGCTATGCGGAAGAGGCGCGTCAGACGGCTGGGCCACAGACGATAGACCAGCCAGAGGGCAGCCGTCATGGCAAGCACGCGCACACGGCCCATCAGCAGCAGATTGGCTTCGGGCAACTTCGTGTATAAGAACAATATCAGCAAAAGCGTGAGGGCAAGGTAGGCCATCACCACCCACTCGACGACCAGCAGGCGGCGGACGGGCTTCTTCTCCAGCAACACCAGGTCGCGGACAAAACCTTTGATTCCTTTTTCCATTCTTTCTTGTTCGTTTCGTGCCAAACGGTCCCCTACCCTGCCACCACGGCAAAAGGGCGGACCTTCGGCGATCGACCTACTACGCCGCATCATAGGCTATCGACCTACTACGTCATAACATAGGCTATCGACCTACTACGCGTAATATAGACTATCGACATACTACGTCGTAATATAAACGAGGAAAGTGGAGAATTATTTCAAGTGGCGCATACTAAAAATCCCCTTCCGAGGACTGATGCCTCGAAAGGGGAAGGGAAATAGAAGGAAGTCATGGGCGCGCATAGTAGTCGCCCAGACTACAAATGAAGTCGATTACTTGACAACCACCTTGCGGCCGTTGACGATGTAGAGGCCCTTCGGCAGCGTGTTGAGGTCGAGGTTGCGACCCACCAGCTCGCCATTGAGCGTATAGACATCGCCCTGGCGGGCAGCGTCGTTGATCTCGACACCATCAACTCCGGCTGCGGCAGCATCGAGCAGAATGATGTCGGGAGCCTGCAAATCGTCGGCGCTCATCGTCACCGTCTTGTTGGCGGCGTTGAGACCCACCATCGTGACATAGATGCCATAGAGGCCGTTGCCAGCAGGAATATCGACAGAGAAGTGGCCGTCGGCATCGCTCTCGAGCATGAAGTTGCCCGTGGCGCCAGCAAGACCCAGCACATTGATGGTGGCACCCATCAGCGGCTCGGGATCGGCCTCGCCACGCTTGGCGTAGATCGTGCCAGAGAGCGTGTTCAGACGGAGGAGCGTAGCCTCGCGGACGAGCGACTGCTGGTCGAAGGTGACGGCGGTCGTGTCGCTCTGATACTTCTCCTTGACGAAGATGAGCTGGTACTCGCCCTCAGCGTCGCGGACGTCGAGTGCGTAGTTGCCATTGTCGTTGGTCTCGGTCATGAGCACCATGTCGCCCTGGACGAGCTTCACGGTCACATCGTCGAGAACGTCGGTGGTGGCACCATTGAAGCCCTTCACACAACCCGTGAGACGGAACGGACGAGCCATCTGGTGGTCGAGGACGACATCGCCTTTGAGGAAGTCAACGGCGACGGTATCGGTCTTGTAGGTGTCGAGCTTGAAGATGGCGTTGTACTTCAGCAGCGGCTGAGCAACCTTCATCTGGTAGTAGCCCTCCTCATTGGTCATGCTGTTATAGACGACGTCGCCACTCTGGAGCTGGACGAAGACATTGGCGAGGGCCACACCCTTGCCATTGGTGACATGGCCTGAGAGCTCGTTCGTGCTCTGTACCTCAAGATACATCACCGGCGACTCGTTCTGGTCCCAAGAGGCATTGGCCAACTTGTCGAGGTTGTCATCGCCACGGTAGAAGGAGTTTCTCACCTTCTTGTCGGTGACGAAGGCCATCTTCGTGTACTCGCTGGCCTCAACATGGAAGGCGAGACGCAGGTTCTTGCCAGTATAGCGGAAGCCCTCGGGGATCTCAATGACGATCACCTCGGCAGGATTCTTCTTCGTACCATCCTTCTTGACCTCGAGCGTACCGTTATAGACGCGGGTCATAGCGGTCGTGTCGGCAGCGACGAAACCGAGCTCGTAGTCGTCGTCGGTGTTCTCGATATAGACGCGCAGGTTGGCCTCATACTCCTTGGTGGTGAAGCCACTCTGGTAGCCGCGGAAGGCGATGCGCTGGATCGTAGAACCAGAGGGAATGCCGAGCTGGTCGGCCGTGTAGATGGTCTGGCTCTCAGAGTTCTTGTCGTAGAGACGGACAGGCACGGCATAGTCGGCAAGGTTGGTCGAATCGAGCACCTGCACGCTGCCACCCGTTGACTCCGGAGCAACGACATACTGGAAGAGCGCGGACTGAGCGGTCGTGCCATGGGCAACGATCTTGGCACGGAGGACCATCTCGCCCTCGGCGTGCGGCGTGTAGCGGAAGTTGAGCGTCGCCTTCTCGCCTGCCTTCAGAGCGGGCGTGGCATAGGAAACTTTCTCATAGCCCTCGCCGTCCACCAGGCTGGCCGTCCAGGCACCAGCCTCCAGGTCGACAGGCTCGATGTTCATCACATCGACCAAGATGTTGGAGCGGTTGTTGACCGTGAAGGTCTCCGGCATCGTGACGTTGTCGATATAGACTCCGTGGCCCTCCTTCAGGGAAGCGTTGACAGCATCGGCGAAGCTGCTGACCTCCTGCTTGTAGGGCTCGTAGCCGATAGCCTCGGCCCGGAAAGTGTAGGCGCGGTCGGTCTTGAAGACGTTGAGCTGATAACTGCCATCCTCGGCCGTGGTAGCGGCGTACTGCACGTTGTCGGCAGTGAGCGTGACGTTGGCATGGGCGATAGGCGTACCGTCGGCCTCAGCAGTCACCACACCCGTGAGCGGCGTGGAAGCCGTGCTCTCCGTGACGAAGGTGATGACAGGAGCACCATCCTCGGAGAGAGTGAAGTCCTTGTCGGTGAGGTCGGAATCAGACTTGCGATGAACAGACTGTCCCTGAAGGTAAGACTTGTCGGTCTCGAAGCGCACGTTGGAATAGCCTGACGGCACGTCGGCGTGCATGAAGATGCTGAGGTTGCGGCCGTCATAGACGAAGGAATTCTTGAACGTGATGTTCATCATCTCCGCGGTCTCGGTCTTATTGCCAGCGATCGGGAAGGTGCAGACATCGTCGAAGACCTGCTGCATCGTGTCGGTATTGTGGACAGCGAAGGGCGAGGTAAACACGGCATCGTCGGTGTTGCACATCCACACCTTCAGGTTGGTGGGAAGTTCCTTGCTTTCGTTCCATCCACGGATGATGATACCCTTGATGCGGGTGCCAGGCTCCAGACCCAACTGAGCGGCCTTGTAGATGGCATCGCTCTCGCTGTGCTTATAATAAGGAGCAACGGGGGTGCTGTTGTTGGTGACGGGGAAGGTGGGGTTGCCGACCTGGACGAGGCTGTTGCTCGTCTCGGCAAGTACCTGCACTGCCACGGTGTCGGAGGTGAACAGAATCTGACCACCCACCTCGAAGGCAGCATAGTAGTTGGCCGTGCCACCATCGTGCGGCGTGAACGTCAGGTCGAACAGGCGGCTCTCGCCAGCGAGGAACTCAGCCTCGGCAGCCGGCGGGCAGCAGGAGGGTGACATTGTTGAAATCAGAGTTGGACATTCCCTGCCGGGCCTCGCGGTAGAGGCTGACGGCATAGGCACCCTTGGCCATATCGGCCGGGGGGTTGTTGACGATTCTCACGCTGGCCTGGCTCTCGCTATTGACGGTAGCCACGGTGGGGAGGTTGAGAAGCTGGAACATCACGTCGTGGGAAATCTTCGCATAACCCATGCCGTAGATGTTGTCGAGGCGCGCACCAGCCGACTCAAAGGCGAGGTAGAGATTGCCTGCGGGCAGGTTCTCGACCGTGTAGGAACGGAACTCGCCACTATAGCGAGAGTCGGAGATGAGGTTGAAGGGACTGAACGTGTTGTTGTCGGTACCCGTACCCTCGATGGTGTGGGCAAGCGTCCAGTTCTTTCTGTCGGTAGAATAGTAAACGCGGAGGAAGGTAGCGTCGTCACGGCGGGCAGCATCGAAATGGAGCACGTCGCCACTCTTCACCTTCAGCATCGGCGTGATCAGACGCGTAGGCTCTACGTCATACTGCGCCTGGGCGCAATAGATGTTGTTGGGGAGGTTGGCCTGCAGGGGGAAATCGCTGATGAACCAACTTTCGCCGACGATGTAGCCGGCCGGCATCTTGCCATTCTCGAAGTTGGCATACATCTCGTTGGCTGCCACAGAGGTAGCCGAGAGCGCGATCTCCACGGTGCCATTGTTGGTCTCCAGCGTCAGCGTGCCCTGGTTCTCCGTACCCACCTGTCCGAAGGTGATGGGGAAGGTCAGCGCGGCGTGGGGAGCGACCTGCTGGGCCTTGAAGGCGGTGGAGAATCCACCCGTCATCGAGACATTGGTGATATCGAGCGGCGTAGCACCGTCGTTGCGCAGGAGATAGGAGTAGGTGACCTCGCCCTGGACGATACCCAAGTCGATGGCGTCGCCTACGGGCTTGCCACTACGGTCGAGCATCGTTGCCACGGGCTCGTAGGGATAGGCCTGGCGCTCGCCACAAGGCGTGAGATCGCCCGTGAGGTTGTCGCGGACGGCATAAGCATAGTTCTTGGGATAAGAAGCGTAAGGCAGGGTGACAGTCAGCGTGGCGGTGGTCTCAGCGCCGAGGGCGAGATCCTCCGTCATGGCCGTCGTGCCCACCACACGGTTGTTGAGCGTGGTGTTGACCAGTGAGAGCGAGTAGTTCTCATCGCCCACCTTGAGGTCGCGCTGTCCGTTGTTGCGGAGCTGGACGGAGTAGTTGAGCGTGAAGTTGCCATCGCTTGCCGCATCCACATACTCGGGATTGGCATCGCTCACCTTGACCACCTTCATGCGAGGCAGCGGAGCCACCTCAGCCGTCGTGGCCGTCACATTGTCGATCAGGACGCTGTTGCCACGAATACCGATGTAAGTACCCTCGGCCATCTCCGGCACGGTGATAGTGCAGAAGTTGTCCTCGGAAAGTTCGGGAACCGGCATGTCGATGACGCCATCGGTCGTGAACTTACCGTCCTCGAAGTTGACATAATAGAACTTGATATCGCTACCATAGTTCAACGCCTTCACATCGACGGTGACCGTACCTCCGACAGGAGGAAGCACCAAGATATCGTTGAGCGTCTGGGTCTGGGTGAGGCTGTCCGTCACCGTCTGCGAACCGATGTGCAGGCAGCCCGAATCGTCCACGCCGCCCGTAGCCTGATAGGCGTACTGGACGTAGTAGGTGTTGGAGCGAACCACCATCGCATCGACGATATGGCCCCAGCCCAAGGGCGCAAACTCCGGGTCGGAGGTGTCGATCGGCGAGTTGAAGTCGTACTTGTACGGACTTTGTGTCTGCGCCTGTACGTTGTATCCGGCAAAGAGCACGGTGAGCAGGAGCAGCAGATGTCTGATTCTGTACATAGTTATTATTGTTTTAATGATTGGTTAAAGGGACAAGCAGACCCGCTCTGGGAGCGTTGGTTGGTCTGCTTGTCCTCTTGCTATGAATCCGATTACTTGACTACCACGTGGAAGACATGCTCGGCGACGCGCACGAGATAGGTGCCGCGCTGCACATGGAAGGTCTTCTTATCGACGTTGTCGGCCTTGGCCACCTGACGTCCGTCGGTAGTGAGAATGGTGACGTCGCTGCCATTGGCGTTGCTGACGGTCACGGTGCCGCGACCTGTCATCACATTGAGTCGGCCCTGGGTCAGCTCCTCTACGCCGAGCGTGATGCCGGCCTCGTTGCTGAAGGTTGACTCGCCCTCGTCATAGACGATGGTGATGGTGTAGATGTCGCCATCGTTGCCTGCGTCGCTGAAAGAAGTGGCGTTGGCGTTGGCCGTGCCGATCTTCTCGCCGTTGCGATAGACATTGTAATTGAGGATGGTCAACTGACCCTCGTGATAGGTGATGTCGTCGACGAAGAGAGCCAACTTGTTCTCGCTGACGCAACGGATAGCGAAGTACTTCGTGCCCTCGGGCAGGTTGGCCTCGTAGTTGTACCAAGCGTCACCCTCAGCCTCGTGGGTGCTGATGAGCTTGAAGTCCTCGACGTTGTCGCCGGTGGTGGAGTAGAGGATCTCGAAGGCCTCCGGTGCGTAGGTCAGGGAAGCAGCCTTGGCCCAGAAGTCGATCTTCTGTGCACGACCGTCGAACTCCGGAGAGATCAGCCAGTCGTCGCTCTTGCCACCATCGTCGGCAGACTCATTGTAGGTACCCCAAGAAGAGATATACTGCGTGCCCGAGTGAGCTACGAAGCGCGGGAGAGAGCTGAGACCCATCTCGACGGGATCGAAGATGATGTAGGCCATCGGATCTCCGCAATGCGGGAAGAGGAAGCCACTGATACCGATCGTCGGCAGCTTGTCCCCATCGACTGTCTTCCAGTCGCCGATCTTCTCGCCATTGCTCCAAGCCAGGTAGCTCTCGAAGTCCTCCACGACGGTGCGGGAAGTATTCGTCGGCTTCGTCCAGGCCAGGTTGATGTTGTTGCCCTCGCGCTTAGCCGACAGGTCGGTGACGGTGGGCAGCTCCGGCTCCTTGACGTTGATGTTAACTTTCGCCGTTGTGTTGTCGCTGGGATCATCATCCTCGCTGGCGGGCTGTACGGTAGCATAGACCTCACACTGGCCTGCATCCTCCACCTTCGGAGTGAAGTTGAGGTAGTAGGTCTCTGAGCGGAACGGATCCAGCGGACCACCCTTCTGGCTGGCCACCTTGCGACCGTTGAGGTAGAGGTCGATCGTGAAGTTGTCCTCCACGTTCTCGCCGATGTTGCGGACGGTGACGCCGGCCTCCATTACGTTGCCGACCGTACCCGTGAGCGTAGGCTTCGTGCTGACGGCACAGAGGTTGTGGCCAAGCACGTCGTAGATCTCCACGGCGTCGAAGCTGAGGCGCTGGAGCTCCTTGTCGTTGCACTCACCGAGGAACTTCAGTACGATGAAGTCGTAGGCGGCATAGTCGCCAAGGTCCACAACCTCCTCGATCCACTGACGGTCGCCCGTGAGCTTGCTATAGTCGATATCCTTGAGTTCGACGGTCTTGTTGTCCGGCGTCATGACCTCCAGGCGCAGGTGGTAGTCCAGGCCCGGTACGCCATTGTGCCAGAAGCGCAGCACAGGATTGGCAGCACCCTTGAGAGAGATCTTGCCCGAGTTGAAGGAAGCCACTGTTCCCTTTTCCTTCGGCGTCCAGTCGGCAGAACCGATGAAGTATCTTGGCTTGCCTCTGTTGGCAAAGATGAGGATACTGCTGTGCTCCAGATAGCGGTCGATGATGCCCACGCAGCGGATGTTGTCGCTGAGCTTGGCGATGCCTGACACCAGCGAACAGTTGCCGCGGATCACGATGTCTATCTTCACGCCAGCCTTCGATGCCTGATAGAGCTTGGTTACCATATCGGTATCGGTGATGTGGTTGATCTTCATCTTCACCCAAGCCTCCTTGCCCTCGTTGGCATTCTTGATTTCGGCATCGAGCATGCGCAGGATGCGGCTCTTCATGGAGTTTGGAGAGACGAGAAGCTCGTTGAAGCGGAATGGTGAGAATGGACGGTCGATGAAATCGAATACCTTAGCCACCTCGTTTACCAGCTTAGTACGGGCGGTCATCATCAGATAGTCGGTATAGATCTTGGCATTGCCCTCGTGGAAGTTTCCGGTTCCCACACAGGCGATGTTGCCCTTCTTTGATTCGATATAGAGCAGCTTGGAGTGAATCTTCAGTCCTTCTACACCGAAGATTACGTTTACGCCCTCTTCCTGCATGCGCTTGCTCCACTTGATGTTGCTCTCCTCGTCGAAACGTGCCAGAAGCTCTACCACGGCAGTTACCTTCTTACCGTTGCGAGCAGCAGTGATGAGTGCCTTCACTACCTTTGAATCCTTTGCCAGACGATAGAGGGTGGTCTTGATTGCCTTCACCTCGGGTTTGATAGCTGCCTCACGGAGCACACGGATGTAGCCGTTGAAGCTATGGTAGGGTACATGGATAAAACGGTCTTTCTCACGAATCTGGTCGAGGATGCTCTCGTTGGAGAGGAACTCCGGTTTCATGATAGGAGCCCACTTCTCGTACTTCAGTTCCTTGTGTCCGCAATCTGGGAACGACATCAGATCCTTGTGGTTCTGGTATCTTCCGCCAGCCAGTGAAGCATCCAGTTCTTTGGTGTTCAATCGCTCACGGAGTTTCTTTTGGAGTTCCTTCGGCATCTCCTGATCGTAGATTACGCGCACGGCTTCACCCTTCTTACGGCTGTTTACACCCAGTGCAATCTTCTCCATGGTTCCGAAGTCGGCATCATTGTCCATCTCCATTTCGGCATCCTTGGTAAACTTGAAACTGAAAGCACGGTAGGTGCTCTCCTTGAAACCGAGGAATACCAGAGGTAGACAGTATCTGATTACATCGTCCAGATACATGATGTTGTCAAAACCCTCGCTTGCCGGCACCTTTACCCAGCGTCCGTAAACTCTATCTGGTACCTTTACTACGGCATATTTCTTCTTCTTGTCATCCTCAGCCTTTTCTACGGCAAGGTAAATGCGGTTGTCCTCCAGTGTGGAGAGGTCGTCTATCTCATTGAGCCAGATATGGTTGACAGAACCATTGAGCTTGTCGTAGAAGAACTGCGTAAGGAATTCCTTCTGCTCGTCGTTGAGCTGGTCTTCGTTGAGCAGGCGAACCTTGTGTACTTCAAGCTCTCGGAAAACCGTATCCACCGCCTCAGTGTATTCTTTCGAATAAGATTCATTGAGTTTATTAATTGCTTTAAGTGATTTCTTAATCTGCTGTTCGGTATCCTTGTCGAGCTTCTGGTTGAGCATGCGGTTGAGTGATGCCACGCGGACACGGAAGAACTCGTCAAGGTTATTGGAATAAATACCGAGAAAAGAGAGACGCTCCAACAATGGAACGTACTCTTTCTCTGCTTCCTGGAGAATGCGATGGTTGAAGTACATCCAACTGATATCGCGTTCTACGTATGCCTTTTTGAGTAATTCTTCTTTGGTCATAGTCGTTTGCTAATTATAGAGTTATTTAACTTTCTAATGTCTTTCCATACGTCCTGGGCTAGGGGCTTTTGGGCTTTCAGCCCGTTCTTGAACCACATTCGAAAGTTTGTGGGTTATTTTATTTTTGTAGACTCTTTCTTATTCTTTTTTTCAACTTTCTTTTCTGGAGCAGCTTCCTTCTTCTCTAAGTCAGCTTTCTTTTCAGAAGTCTTTTCTTTCTTCTCTGCGTTAGCTTTCTTTTCAGAAACTTTCTCGTCCTTCTTGTTCTTAGAAGGTTCTTTAGAGTCTTTGCCTGGTACTTCCAGAACGAGGAAATCTGTATCTCCGTCGATAAAGTGAAGCTCTTTACGGAAGAACTTGCTGCTGCCTGCTGGAACGATGATGTCGTGCAACTGGTCGCAGTCATCGAATGTATGACGGCTCAACTTTTCTGGAGTTCCTGCGAAAGTAATCTTCTTCAGTTTGTCGCATTCAGCGAAAGCGTATGCTTTGATAGCTTTCACGCTGGCTGGTATATAAATGTTATCCAATTCATCACAATCATAGAATGCATCATGTTCAATCTCCTTCACCGTACTAGGGATGATGACATGAGCCAATTGTTTCTTGCCACGGAAAGCCATCTCTCCGATAATCTCTACTCCCTCAGGAATCGTAAAACTGGCATCATGGTTCATGTAGTAAACCAAGCGCTTCTTGTCGGCGGTATAGACTGCCCCGCCGTCAAACTCAAAATTATCGCTGTCAATCTTCTGTAAGGCGAGGTTGAGAACCAAGTTTTCAAACTTACCGTCTTTCTTGGCCTTCTTCTTGAGAATGGCGAACATGAGCTCCTGCTTGCGCATGCGCTGGGCGTTGTCGATTTCGAGCGCGTTTTTATTTTCCTTCATATAATCATATATGTTAATTGTATTTCTTTTCGGTTGCAAAGGTACGGCGATATTTTTAAACTAGAGCGAAAAGATGGTTACATGTTTATGACGATGATGTTACATCGATATTACGGGCGTTACAATCATATTACACGCTTTGTAAACAGGCAATGTAACACTTTTTTAATACTTATGTTTTGTGAAAGAAATATTTTATCCTTATCTTTGCAGACGAAAAGAAATAGAAAGGCATCTTGTAGGA
>ERZ779877.1730-NODE-1730-length-17729-cov-7.551884_pt1 | contig 17729 bp, 15 predicted proteins | sample MGYA00511556_ERZ779877 | MGnify/ENA primary metagenome ERZ779877 (study PRJEB29588, sample SAMEA2159338) | human gut metagenome | biome: human gut; feature: human-associated habitat; material: faeces | place: Denmark | collected 2008/2010 ...
CCCGCCACACGGTCATGGCGCGTGTTGAACGTCAGGTTCTTGAACTGGTGGCTCAAATCCGGAATTTTGGATTTGAGCCATTATCATAACTTTTAGGAATTTCATAAATTTTGCATTATGATATTGATTTTCATTTTATTATATCTTATATAGTTCTGATTATTTATTGAGCGAATTGTTCTTAAGTGAGGCATTGTACTTATTACAAACACAACACCTCACATTTCTCATTTATATAAACCTAAGAAAGCTTCAAGTTCCATTTTACCTTTTGCCGATTTCCATTTCTTACCAACGATTCTCTGGTTTTCATCCTCAAGCGTTTCCAAAGCTTTTTCCTCTTGTTCAGTAGTTATGTCAAGATATACCATTGTTGTTTGGATATTCTCATGCCCAAGCAGATAAGAGATTTGGGCAATGTTCATACCGTTTTCAAGCCAATGGGATGCTTTGGCGTGTCTAAACTGATGAGCATGTAGGTCCAAAGGAACGTCACTGCATTTGTCATGTGCCATCTTTGCGTACCTTTTCAGCATCTTATTAACATTTTCCGCAGACATGGGTGTGTATATACCTTTGCTTTTTGAATTGAAGAGTAACGCTTCAGCATTGTCAGGATTAGGATGATATTCGGTAAGGTATTTCTTCAAATATTGCACAGGTTTTGCCAGAAGAGGTATTGGGCGTTTCTTTCGTCCCTTTCCTATGACAATCATGTGAGGCTTTGAACAGTCCATAGTAATATTGTGAATCTTCAACGTCAAAAGTTCATTGATACGCACAGCAGTCGAATACAGAAGGAGCATAAGCATGTAATCACGAAAACCAATAGCAGTTCTTTGGTTTGGCATGGATAGAAGCGTGTCAACAGCCAATTTACTGATACCGACTACTTTCCTTTTGGGAGTTTTTTCGTTCGGCACATTCTCTGCCTGAAGGAACACTGAAACGAATGATATATCACAATCCGACAAGTATTTTAGGAAGGCGCGCAAGGCGGATAATCTTACATTACAGGTCGCCGGGCTACAATTTCGATTTTTTTTCATCCAAACAATCCAATCCTCAATGTTTTTCTTGCAAAAGCAATTAGCATTCAATGTTTCGGGTGTTATACCTTTTACCGTTCTGAGGAACTCCGCATAAAGCGTCATGGAAATATGATAGTTCCTTTGAGTATGCTTACTGCACGCCTTAATGGAAGGTACATGATATTCAAGCCAGTCATGCAGGCACGCAGCAATCTGCATGGCCTGTGGGTTAATATTCTTTTTCATAATCGTCTTGCGTTAATTATTGATTGATTTCATTGTCGGTACACGCCATTATGTCCGAAATTGCTGGAGTCAAAGAGTAGTAAGCCAATGTGCTTCCAATTTGCCTGTGCCCCATACTCTTACTTAGAGCCAACAATTTGTCGTGTACTGCAAATCCTTGGTGCGTCCAGCTGTTTATGTTCTCTATGGCGTAGTTGTGCCTTAGTTCGTATGGGATTGCGTGGGATGAATTGCAGCTTTGCCACAGTACACGGAAGTGATATGTCACCCATGCTGGAGGGTGCGGCTTGTCATCAGGTGTCGGGAAAAACACCCTGCGGTTCGGCACCAACTCATCCATTCTTCCGTCATAAGTACGCATCAGATCCAGCATTGTATCATGGAGGACAGCATAATGCTGGTCATACCCCTTGCCGCGTTTGATGGAAACCACGCCGTTTTCAAGGTTTACGTCATCGCGTTCCAGCAGGATGGCTTCGGTCGTCCTCATTCCGGAACTATACAGTAAGCGAAAGAACACCGGCAGTGTCATGCGCTGGATAGCCGCGAGCCTGCCACGCCTTGGCTTTATGTTGTCGCAAGCGTCAAAGAAACGTTTCAATTCATCGTGTGTAAAAGGATGCGGTGTATAAGTCCTCGGCACAGATCTTGGCACTTGCGGCAAGCCAATTTTCGTCATTCCACGCTTGTTCATGTATTTGATGAAGTCCAGGACAGGATAGACACGTGACACGCAGGAGTTCGTACATTCAGATGGACGTTGCCTGCACCACCTGTCAACGATTTCTTGGGTAAGTTCGGTTTGTCCCGGATATTCCTTTGCACAAAAATGGTCGAACAGTATTACGTTCTTGACATAGCTATGGCTGTCACGTCCGGAAGCCTTGCGGTATTTTACATATCCTTCTATAGCGTTGGATAGGAATGAAATTGCCTTCATACGTCAAACACCCCCTTTCCTATGGGAAAGTGTTCTATGCTCAATGAACATTCCTTCAGTCTCTTGAATTCCGCACTAAGGTAACGGTCAAGAGAATCTGGGGACGCATGACCGAGGGTGGCACTTATGACAGGTTGCTGTACACCACCTTGTAACAGAGTCGTCGCCACATTGTGGCGGAACAGGTGCAGGCTCTTCCTTTCATTTTTACCTTGTCTTATACCTGCTTTGCACATGACTTTTGAACATATGGCATCGAGATTGCTAGTATGAAGCCTTCTGTATGGAACGTGTATTGTGAGAAAAACATATGGTTCAGAACTTCGGGGACGTTCTTTGAGCAGGTAATCAAATACAGCGTTCCCTACCACGGCACGGAGTGGCAATGTTAGTGGCTGTCCAGTCTTTACCTGAGTGATTTTTATCAGGTCGTGTTCCCAATCGAAACTGTTAAGCGTGAGTGCAGAGATATCACACCCACGCAATCCAGTATACATGGCCAAGGTTATGATGGCTTTGTCCTGTAGGGATATTGTGCTGTCGTTTTCCAACGTATGCTTGATTGCCGCCAGCTCTAGTTCCGTAAGATATTGAATGTTCTTCCGTTTATTAGGTATGGATGGCAGGTATGCGATTATCCGTTCTACGGATCGGCCATAGTGCGGCAAACAGGCTTTCAATCCATATTCCACCGTGTATTTGCGTGAATGGCTTTTACCCAGTTTCCCGTCTTGGGAGAACAACTCCAGGACTGCATCTTCGGTTATTGATTCAAGCGAGTACATTCTCATTTCTTGCAAATGGAAGAAAAACGAGGATAATGCATATTTCACGTTTGCAGATGATTTGCAACGCTTATCTACAATACGGAAAGCCACATCCGTTATCTTCCTGTATTCCTCCACAAGCAACTCATAATGGTGAGGACTGATGTAATGCTTATGCCCATCAGGCAATATTCCTTTCTCAACATATTGGCGAATGATACGTAGTAGGCGCACCTTATTTCTACAGGTGTACCTATTGGGCCATAATTCTTTTAAGGTTTGTGCAGCCTCGGAGAGACTCGTCCATTTGTAATGGTTGGAATTCTCCGATAGCCACTTGACCATTTTCTTCACATAGTCTATGTACATGGCCGAATAACCAGTATCTTGTAAATAAGAAACAAGACCTTTGACTTTTTCGTTCAGATTAGATATGTCCATAATTGCATATTGTTTGAAAGTTATTCTACAATTATAGACGAAATATTAATCAGAACCTATTGCGATGAAAAGATAATGATTACTAATTGATTAGACTTTTTTACAGGAAGCTCCTAAAAGTTCTGATAATGGCTCTCATCGACAAAGAGGTGGTCGATGCCCATCTGCTTGAAGTCCACCACGTCGTCCGTGCGAGACTTGATGGCGTGTTCCACCTTTTCGAGCTTCGCCTGAAGATTGATTTTTCTTTTCTCCAGCCCCCTCAGCATGGCACGTGACACGTCCTTGCCCTGATTGCGCAGCACTTCGAGGTTTTCCTCTACCGAGTCCAGCTCTTCCTGCAGGATGCGCTGCTGCAACTCCGGCGACTGCGGTATCTTGCAGAACTGGTCGTGAGACATGATGATGCAATCCCAGTCGTTGTTCTTGATGTCGTTGAAGAAGCGCACCCGGTTGGCTGCCGCAAAGTCCTTCTCCGAGGCGTATAGTATCCTCGCATTGGGGTAAGCCTTTCGGTAGGTCTCGGCAATCTCGCGCACGTTGGCTTTCAGCCCGATAATCATCGGCTTGTGAACCAGCCCCAGACGCTTCATCTCATAGGATGCGACACACATTATCAGCGTCTTGCCGCCGCCAACCTCCTGGTCGGCGATACCGCCGATATTCAATTTCAGCATCCATACGCAGTCCTTCTGCGAAGGATACAAGTCCTTTATCCCCAAGCCTTTCAGGTCCAAATCCGGGAACTTCTGGTGCGATCCGTCGTACTTCGGGCGCACGAAGCAGTTGAATTTGTTGTTGTACATGTCCGTCAGCCGCTTCTTGAACTCCGGAGACTGTTCCTCCAGCCACTCCGTGAAGCCGCCCCGGATTTCATCAATCTTCGCGTTGGCAAGCTGGATGCCCTCGCTGTCGCGCACCTTGATGTCATTGCCGTGCTCGTCCTTGCCGATGCTTTTCATCATGTCCGGGCAGGTGTTGTGCAGGGCGTGCTTCAGGAGGTTCATGCCGTCGTAGTGGCGGTAATAGCCCTTCACCAGAAACTCGTCCGTGATTTTCATTGTCTTGTGGCTGCACGCCACCGCATACTCGTCGATGTTTTCCGAATAGGTTATCCGAACCTCCGTGTCGAATAGGCGGCTCATGTAAGCGGCATACACGCCCGTGGGTATCCACCGCTCCCCGAAATTGAAATCCAAATCCTCAAACGGTATTTGTTCGGGTATGCTTTCGCGCAATGCCGCCAATGACTCCTGCGCCTGCGGCAGCATCCCGTGCCCTTCATTTTCCTTTATCCAGTCTTCCACGTCGGCGGTCTTCTGCACCACGTTCCCTGCGATGAAGCGGTCGGCTATCTCGTAACCGTCCGCCAGCGGGTTGTAGAACACCCGTCCCTTTAACGCTTCCAAGATGTCCGCTTGCGGCAGGTCGCAGAGGGATTCCATGTAGGGCAGGTTCACGCCGCCGTACCGGTTCAGCGAGGCGGACAGGGCTTCTTCGGGCGACTCCACTCCGGCAAGGGTTTCCTGCGAGAAGGAAACAGGATGGTCGAAGATGTCCGCCTTGACGAACTTCCCGTTCTCGCCGCGCTCCAGCGAGAGCATGTTGCGCCCCGAAGCGTCCATGAGGATGAGCTTGGCGTTGTGCTTGGCGTTCAGGTTGCCGTAGCGCATGACAAACTCGTCATAGTAGGTGTTCAGGTTGCGGCGCAGCAGGGCGTTCTCCTCATGGTTTTCCGCTTCATGGGCGTAGAGCCGCTCGTAGGTGTTGCGCAGGTCGATGTAGAGCTGTGCCTTCTGCGCCTGCATCCCCTCCATGTCGAGCGGCTGGAATGTTGCCCCGTACTTGGTGACATCCTTCAGCACCCCGATTTGGAAACGGACGCCGCCGGTATGTTCCCATACCATCGAACCTTCCTTCAGGTGCGGCTCCATAATGCCCTTGAACGGACGGGGCATCATCGCTTCCTCCTTCCTGCGCTGCCGTTCTTCCGGTGTCAGGGCTGCTTCCTCCTCGCGCACCTCCCTTTCCACACGCTCAATCCGTCTTCTTCCCTCTGCCTCAAAGCCGTTCTCTACCGGATAGACCGGATGTATGGATTGCGGTCGGACTGTATCCGCTTGCTTGGCGGCATTGGCATCCATCTTTTCCTTTCCCATCCGGCGCAGTTCGGCACGTTTCTCCGGCGTGAGCGACATCATCATTTCATAGAAGCCGTTGATGGGCGGGTTCGTTTCCCAGTCCAGACTGCGGTAAACGGCATCCTCCGGGTCATCGTCTTCGGCTGGGGCGGTAGCACCTTCGGTCTTTCCGTGCATGGGTACTGGCTCTTCGTGCCGGCTTTCCGGCATTCCGCTCGCCCCTTGACGGATGATTTCCTCTATTTCCCGTACCTCTTCGGGGCTGATGGCAGGAGCCGTTTCCGCGCTTCTGCCTCTTGCCGCTTCATTTTCTTTTTTCGCCGTTACCCCCTGCCAGTCAGCAGGCATCGGGAACAATGACGGTTGCACCGGCTTCCGGCGTTTGGACTTGGTTCCTTTCTTCCTGTCCGGTTTCAGTCCCCGTTCCGCCAATCTGCGCTCCTCCTGCGTGTAGCCGAACAGGTCATACAAGTCCATGACAGGAGCTTCGTGTTGTTTCGTTTCCACGACCTGCGGTGCGGATTTTACCGCTTCTGCATTTGGCTGTACCGTTTTTTCTTCTATTTCCACCTTCGGCTGTTGTACTTCCTGAACTTGCGGCTGGACAAAAATCGTCTGTGTTTCACGCTTTTCAGCCTTGACACCATTGTAACGTTCCAAGTCCAGCCGTGCCGACAGGTCTGCCGACAATATCCGGTACAAGTCCGTGGCGATGCCCTCCACGCCGCCGCTGTGCGTATATACCATAGCCGGCTTGCCATAGGGGTCGGTATCCCTTTTCGCTTCGGTGTGGATGATGTATTCCGGGTGGTCGAAAAAATACCCGTTGGTGGAAATTCCCGTATGGTTGTTCTTTACGACATCGCCCAACCTCTTGTCCTCTTCGGAAAGCTCTTCCTTGCCCTCGTTCTTTTGCAGGATAATCAGGTCGCACCCCACCTCCGTGTTGGCATCTTCCGTGAACAGGTTGTTCGGCAGGCGGATGGCGGACACCAGATCCGCCTTTCTCATCATCATGTAGCGTGTGCCGCCGTTGCCCTCCGTATCCAGCACGCCCTGCGAGGTGATGAATGCCACGATACCGCCGTCACGCACCGTGTCCAGCCCTTTCAGAAAGAAATAGGTATGCACCTTCCTTGCCGCTATCTTTTTGAATACCGAGCCATTGGTGTATTCCGGGTCGAACACCGCTATATCCCCGAAAGGGATGTTGGAGATGGCAAGGTCAAACCGATTCAGGAACGGCTTTTCTATCTTCTCGAAGCCTTCCGTGCGTATCTTCTGCTGCGGGTACAGGTGTCCGAGCATCTTGCCCGTCAACAGGTCTTTCTCGAAAGCCATGACCTCCGCCTGCGGATTGTCCGACAGTACCGGGGCGATGAACGCGCCCATGCCCGCCGACGGCTCCAGCACGAGCTTCGGGCGCACCTTCTTGTCGTGGAGCACGTCCACGATGGTGTCCGTGATGGCTTGCGGCGTGTAGAACGCCGTCAGCACCGAAGCTTTCAGCGAGTCCACATACCGCTTGTACTCCGTTTCGTCCCGGCTGTTCTCACGGATGATACGGTGCAGCTCCACCGTCGGGGCGAACAGTTCGAGGTCGGACTTCACCCAATGCACGGCATCCGCCAGTTCCTTTGCCGGGTTCAGGATGCACTTCAGCCCTCCGAAGCCGCAGTACCGCTCCAGCAGCGCACGTTCCCTTTCCGTCGGGGTGCGCCGTTCCCGGTCAAGCGTGAACGCCGTGCGTACCGCCTCGATGTTGTCCCTCAGCTTCTGTTTCCTATTGAACGCCATAGGACTCCAGATAAAGCATGACGGTTCCGACCAGCTCCGTGTAGAGCAGGTCATGCGCGGGTGACAGGGCGAAGGTGTCATCCGACGTGTCGTAACCGGCAAACAGGTTGTTCAGGTGGGGGTAGAGCCTGCGGCAGAACGGTTCACGCTCCTGTTCCGCCACCTCGTCGGCAAACTCCCTCTCCACGACCTCCGTCAGCAGGGCGTAGGGAGAGAAGTGCAGCCCTTCGAGCAGCACGCGCATGGCTTCCTCGTGGGCGTCCTCCACCGTGCCGCCCGCCAGCCTTTCCTTCTCGAAAGTGGCGGTGGCGGCTTCTTCGCGTCCGACAATGAAACCGGTATCCGATGCTTTGTCGGGATGGTATTTTCTCAGGTAGTCCAGCAGGTACAGCCCGTAATAGGACAGTTCCGCCGGAACGGTTTTCTTGTTCTGTTTCATCTTTTTATGGATTTAGTGGTGAAAAAATCGTATATTGATATGGATAAAGGAGAAGAAAAAAGGCACCCGGTATCCCTCCGAGTGCCGCCACTAAATCCATGTAAAGAAACAGTATCAACGAATTGAAACAGATTATTACATGAATCAGTGGCAAAGGTAGTCATTATTTTCTTCTTCCTTTCATGTTTGTGCTCTTTCTTGTGCCTTTGGCTTCGGGAAAGATGAATTTCGTGTTGAAATCCGCATCGAAGGCGACCGCCGCGCTGAACGGCTTGCCCTGTTTGCTCTTGAAGCCGCTGAGGACACCCGTCCTCCCTTTTGCCAGCAGGTCGGTCATTTCCGTGTCGGTGAGCGTCCTGCCCGCTATCTGGCGGAACACCGGCAGGGCGCAATCCGGGTTGTCGCAGCGCACCACCTTGCCGTAGAACTGCATCGTGCCCGTGCCGCACTTGGGACAGGCACAGCCCGATGCCTTGTGACCGAAGATTTTGTCGCAGGCGAGCAGTTCGGTGGTTATCTTGCGGGTGTAGCCCTCGATGTCGCGCAGGAAAGCCTCGTGCGGCGTCCTGCCTTTTTCTATCTCCGCCAGTTCCGACTCCCAACGCCCGGTCAATTCCACGTCGGCGATGTCCATGCCCTTCACGATGGAATACAGGGCAAGCCCTTTCTCCGTCGGCACGAGCGACTTCTTCACGCGCACCATGTATTCGCGCCGGAGCAGGGTCTCGATGATGGCGGCACGGGTGGCGGGCGTGCCGATGCCGCAGTCCTTCAACGCCTGCCGCGCTTCCTCGTCCTCCACGCCCTCGCGTCCGGCGGTCTCCATTGCCGCCAGCAGGGTGCTTTCCGTGTGCAGCGGCTTCGGACGGGTCATGCCCGAACTCATCGTGCAGCCGTTCATCGCCAGCGTGTCGCCCTCCTTCCAGTCGGGCAGTACGGTGTCCTCCCTGTCCTCGCCATAGACCGAACGCCAGCCCGCCTTGCGGACGATACACCCTTTGGTTTCAAACGCCACGCCCTCGCACTCCGCATGGACGGTCATCGTGTCCTTGACGCACTCCGGGGAAAATGCCTCAATCATGCGCCCCACAATCATGTCGTAGATGAGCTGTTCGTTCTTGTAAAGAGCCAGCGGACGGTTCGGGGTCACCAACAGCGCATGGTGGTCGGTCACTTTCGATGCGTCCACGCTGCGGCAGTTCAGTTCGCCCATATCTGCAATCTTCTCCGCAAAGGACGAATGACCTGCCAGACGGTCGAACAGCAGGGGCACTTCGTCAAACACGTCCTCCGGGATGTAGCGACTCGACGTTCTCGGATAGGTGACGAGCTTCGCCTCATAGAGCTTCTGCACGAGGTCGAGCGTCTGCTCCGCCGTGAAGCCGTGTTTCGTGTTCGCTTCCTTCTGGAGTGTGGTCAGGTCGTACAGCAGCGGAGGGTTCTCCACCTTTTCCTTTTTTTCGGTTTTCACGACGGTGGCGCACATTTGTGCCTTTACCTTATTATATAATGCGGCGGCTTCCTCCTTGTCTTTCCATTTCTCCACCGAGGCGAACTTTACCACTTCACTTGCGCTTACCGACGGTACGGTAAAATGAAGCTGGTGTACCGGTTCGGGCGTGAAACGCTTGTTCTCCCAGAAACGCTTGCAGACCATCGCCAGCGTGGGTGTCTGCACACGCCCTACGGAATACGTGCCCCGTCCGGCGGCGACGGTCAATGCCTGCGTGCCGTTGATGCCCACCAGCCAGTCGGCTTCGCTCCGGGCTTTGGCGGCATGATAGAGACAGTCGTATTCGTGACCGTCCTTCAGTTCCTTCAATCCCTTGCGGATGGCGGCATCGGTCAGCGAACTTATCCACAGTCTTTGAAAGGGCAAGGTACAGCCGGTATAGGCATAGAGGTAGCGGAATATCAATTCTCCTTCACGGGCGCAGTCGGTTGCCACGATAATACTGTCGCTCTCGTTCCACAGCTTGGTTATCACCTTAATCTGCTTCACCGCCGCTGCGTCCGCCTTGTAGCCCTTGTCCGTCTTCACCTGACGGGGGATTAACTCGAACCTTTCGGGAATGACGGGCAGGCTGTCGCGCCGGAAGCCCTTGATGCCGTACCCGTCGGGCATGGCAAGCTGTACCAGATGCCCCAATGCCCATGTCACGTGGTAGCCGTTTCCGGTGAAATACCCTTCTTCTTTCTTCATCGCGCCGACAATCCGTGCTATTTCACGGGCGACGCTCGGTTTTTCTGCCAATATGGTAATCATGTCTTTTTCTGTCTAATCTGTTGATACTTTTGTTTTTTAGGTGGGAATGAAACGGGGCACGGCCTTGTCCGTGGGATATGCGGTACAGGGCGGTGTATGCTCCCCGTTTCAATCCGTTGATTATTGTCGGATGGATTTAGTGGCGGCAATCAGGACACCTTCACACCTTTGGATTTTCTTGTCTGCCGTTTCTGCTGGGTTTCGTCCTTCGGTGCGGTCTGCCCCTGCTGCAACGGCTCTTTCACGTGCTTGGTCGCCTCGTTGGTCTTGCCCTCGTTGTTCACGGCAAGCTGCGTCCTGCTCTCGTTCGACGGGGCGACGGTCTGCGCGAGGTCGGGATTCTGCGAGTAGGTCAGCGGACGGCCTTTCTCATGGCTGAATTTCAGGTACTTCGTACAGGGCTGCCCTTGGTCGTCCTTCGCGTTGGCAAGCACCACCGTCTTGCCCGCCACGTAGTCGGCGATTTGCTGTTCGTTGAACAGGTCGTCTTTCCATTTGCTTATCGGGCGGATGCTTCCGTCCTCGTTCGTCCACGAGCGGTTGCGCCGTTGCCTTTCGCCGTTTTCCTGCGTCTGCCCCTGTGCATCGGGATTGTCCTGCTGCTTGCTTTGACGCTGCGACTGCTGCTGACGTCGTTGCCCCGGCACGAACTCCACATCGCGTTTTTCGGCGCTCACCTGAAGTAATGCCTGAAATTTGCGCCCGTTGGATAATGTCACTTCTTTGGGCAGGGCAAGCCCGGCACGCAGGATGTCCATTTCTTCCTTTGTCAAGCCGGTCTGTCCGATTTGATAGGGGATGCGCACCTTGTCGGCAGGCACGTCCACGATTTCATTCGTCAGGCGGTCGATGCTGATATACGACTGGCGCATTTCCCCGGTTCTCGTATCCGCCACATCCACCACCTTGCCTAAATTGCCCGTGCGCTTCAGGTTCTTCTTGTCCTCGTCCGTGAAGGTGTAGCCGTTGTGGGGGATGTCAAGGCGCGGCTCGTTACGGATAAAATGGGGTGTCAGTTTCAGTTTGCCGTCCTCCATTTTTTGGAATGAGAGGCGGGCTTGCAGCTCGTAGCTCTCGTAGCCGAAGGTCGGCTTCACCGTCACCAGTCCCGTCTTGCCGTAGTTCATCAGGGCTTTCAAATCCTTTTCTGAAAGCTTTTCCTTGTCGATGCCGCATTTGAGCAGCTCATTCCAGTCCACTTGGTCGTCCGCTATCAGATTCGGCTTCTCCTGTTTCTGCGGTTGCTGCTCATCTTGCGCTTCAGCCGTTTGAGGCTGTTGCACTTCCTGTTTCTGTTCTTCTTTTTTCTGTTCCATTTCTTCTGTCTTTTTAAGGGGTTCATTGTCGCTTTCTTGTTTTACATTCTCCGTTTCCGCCTGTTTCTGGTATTCCGAAGTGTCCACCTTGTGCGCCGCGAGCATTTCCGCGTTTGCCGCAGGGTCTTTCAGCAAATCCTTGATGACCGGCAGCACCGCATCCGCCATGTCCACCGCCACCCGGTAGAAGCCGAAGCGTGTCGGCTCCTTGCACTGGCGGTAGAAGTTCCTGAAGAAGTTGTCCACCATGTCCCCGTGGCGGTCGAAGCGCAGGAAGTCCTGCGAGTGTTCCGCCTTTGCCGGAGCCGTCTTCGGATAGCCCTTGCTGTCCAGCCCGGCTACTACGCTGATTTCGCCCGTCTTCTCGTCGCGGACGACCAGCACGTCCTTCTCGTTTTTCTTTTTCTGTTCCATTTCAGTTTAATTTTTACGGTTCGTTCTTTTGTCGTTTGATTTCCTTTTGGTATTGTCCGCCTTATCCTGAGCCCTGTCGCGGAGTATTTCCCGCATGTGGGTGCTGATGAACAGTTCCACGTCCGCCCTGCGGTAATAGGTCTTGTGGCGGTGCATCCGGTAGGGCAGCAACCCGTCGCTGCGGTAGCGTTGCAGGGTGCGTTTGCTCACGTGGAGCAGCATGCACACGTCTTGGTTGTCCATCGTGTCCTCTTCCAACAAGGCGGTGCCCTGCGGCTTTTCATTCACGTCACCGCGCATGGCGGAGAGCATCTCCTCCTGACGGTCGAGGCGGCTGAACACCTGCCTCATGCAGTCCTCGAAAGTGCGTCTGTCTAAAAACTCCATAGCCGTTCCTCCTTTCATTTCCTGCCCGCCTTTCCGCCCGTGCGGAGCCGGTAGTTGTGTTTCAGTTCCTCCGGTTTCTCCGGTGAAGTCTTGACCGCATTCTCCCGGATGATGCGTTCCACTTCTTCCGGAGGGTAACGGCAGTCGCCCCGGATGATGACATACCCGATACGCTTTTCATCGCGCAGCCGTTGCAGTGTGCGGCGGCTGACACAGAGCAGGCGCATCACTTCGCGGCTGTCCAGAAGGCAGGCGGTATCGTTCCGCTGTTCCTTCATGCCTTGCTTCCTCACATGGGAGGCGATTTCCTCGATGCGCCCTACGATGTCCTTGTAGGCGGCGCTTTCCATCGTGATGATTTCCATATTCCTCAATCTTTTAATTGTTAGTGAATCAGTTTGTCGGGAGCAAAATTCGGCTATTCCAAAGGGGTGGGCACGGTACTTACCCGTAACTTACGTGAGATTTTTATGGATTTTCCGCCTTGCAGGGGCTTCAACGGGCATTTTTATCATGGAAAACCGCCAAACGGACATTCCAAGCCGTCTGTTTCCCTCATGTCCTGATGTGGCACAATAAAAAGAGCCACAAGCTGCCATTGTTTCCTTGCCCGGTCGGTTCCGGCCCACGGCTGTGTAACTTTGCGGCAAACCGATAAAATTTTGAAAGAATGGAAATAGTAATCATTGAGAAGACCGCCTTTGAGATGCTCCTTGCCGGAGTGAAGGCGTTGGAGGACAGGGTGAGGACGCTTGCCGAAAAGGGCGGCGACCGCCGCCTTGTCGAATGGATGGACACGGAGGACGTGTGCCGTATGCTGAGCATAACCCCGAAGACCTTGCAGGCTATGCGCGACAGGCACGGCATTGCATATTCCCAAATCGGACGCAAGTTCTATTACAGGCCGGAGGATGTGGAACGGCTGTTGCCCGGTCCCGAAACGGGACAACCGTCCGTCTGACGCTTGAAGTGTGCCACTAAATCCTATGTAAGATGAATGACAATGTATTGACAAAGGACTGCGGCGTACTTGCCGATGCCATGCAGTCCGTCCGGAGAAGCCTGAAAATGGCGGACAGACTCGCCGACGGATACATCCCGCCTATGGGCGGCGAGCGTTACCTCACCGACAGGGACTTGGCGCGGAGGCTGCACGTGAGCCGGCGTACCTTGCAGCAGTACCGCCACGAGGGGATATTGCCCTATTTCCTGTTCGGCGGCAAGACGCTCTACCGTGAGAGCGACATCCAGAAGGTGCTGGAACGTAACTACCGCAAGGCATACTGACGCTTGCGGCAAATAAAAAACATCGGGATACGGATACCTTCATGCAGGTTCCGCTCCCGATGTTCATTTCAGACCTTGCCTGTGCCGTTCAGCAGTATGCCCCATGCGGATGGTGCAGGAACAAGACCATAGGCTCTTTCTTGGAATGCGCCACCGTCCAGGCGAGCCATTTGCGGAACAGTGCCGCCTGCCCTGTGTCGAACCGGAACGACAGGGCTATGACCGTTTCCATGCCGTAAATCTCCGTATAACCTTTTGCTTCCTGTAGCCGTATGCGCCGGCATGAACCGCCGTCCGCGATGCCGTCCTTTCTCAGTTTCCGTATGGCGGCTTCCACCGTCACACCGCGCACATAGAAAAGGCTTGCGATTTCTACGGTCGTCATCCACACTTCGGCGTTGGGCAGGACTACCGCCTTTCCTTCGATGGTTATGATGCCTCTCGTTTCCATGTTTCTTTTCGTTTTCGGGTTCAACTTCTAAATGGCTTGGCAGATGAACAGTTCCATCGGGGCGAGCTTTTGTGAGAGCAGCTCCATGTCTTGGCTCATCTTCTCAGCCGTAATTTTCGCATAGATTTGGGTCGAACGGATGCTTGTGTGCCCCATCAGTTTCGACAGCGTTTCAATGGGTACGCCGTTGGAAAGACATATCGTCGTGGCATAGCTATGGCGACTTTGGTGCCACGTGACGTTTTTGTTTATCCCGCATTGTTTGGCTACCTGTTTGATGCCGTATTTACAGATGTTATAGCATGGTACGGGCAGCAGCTTGCCGTCTTTGGAAGCACCCTTGTATTTGTCGATGATGTGCTTCGCCACGTCCAGCAGGCGGATGTTCGTTTCCACTCCCGTCTTCTGGCGGCTCGTCTTTATCCACAGATGCCCGTCGAACGAAACTTGCAGGTTTTCTTCCGTAAGGTTTGCCATGTCGCGCCAGCTCAAGCCTGTGAAGCAGCAGAAGATGAACAGGTCGCGTATCAGTTCATAGTTCTTTCGTTTGAACGTGCCGTTTATCATCTGCGTGATTTCCTCTTTCGTCAGGTAGCCGCGTTTCGTTTCCTCCTTCGTAATGTGGTAGGCGTAGAACGGGTCACGTTGCAGCCACCCGTTGTTGATGGCGGTGAAGATGATGCTGCGGAAAGGCATCATGTACGACCACACGGTGTTGGTGCAATGCCCTTTCTCCACGCGGAGGAACAGCTCGAAGTCCGTGATGAAGGCGGGCGCAAGCTCTTTCAGGGCGATGTCCTCCACCTTGTACCGGGTTTTGATGAACTCCGACAGGTGCTTGTAAACCACGCAGTATTTCCAATAGCTGCGTTGGCTCTTCATCTTGCCCACTAATTTGGCGTAGTCCTCGTTGTGCTGCCGGAACACGGCAAGCAGCGTCTTGTGGTTCATGCCCATGCCGAGGTATTCGTTGCGCACCTTCTCCGCCGTGACATAGGTGTCACGGTCGAACACGTCCTGATAGGCCTTGTTCACACCCACGCGGATTTTGTCCAGCATACGGTTGCCTTCCAGAGCCACGTTGCTCCTTCCGGTCAGCCGTCCGGTTTCCACGCTCCACATCTTTTCCTCCACGTCCAGCTTGCAACTGAACTGTGCGATTTTCCCGTTCACCGTGATACGGCACATGACCGGTATCAGCCCGTTCTTCTTCGGCGCGTTGCGCTTGAGGTAAAATAAAATCTTAAATGTCGCTCTACTCATAGTTCCTACTTTTTTATGGTTGCAAAATTACCTTGTGTAGAGCTGTTTGCCTGTATGTAAACCGCAGCAGACCGAAGCAATCGAATCTGCCGCAAGACTTTTTCATCCCGAACCTTGCCAACTGCCTGTATAATTGCAGTTCTTGCCATGTTTTGCCGGGCTTTTCAATTCTGTTACCCGTTCCGATTTCAGGTAACGAGCTGGTAACGCAATTACGGTTCAAGTTGGCTTTTTCCCGGTTTCAGTTGGCACTCACTCAAATCGCCAAAATCCCATAAATCATTAACTTTCAATCATATTTCCGTGATTTGCTCAGTATCTCACTTTTTTGTATTATCTTTGCAAATAGATAAGCCACACACGGCAATCGTAGGGCAAGCCCATGCAACCCACGTTTGCATGGGCCGCGCATAAGCCGGGCGGCACCAGGCAACCATTGTGCGGTGCCGCATCGCTGCCGCTTGCTCCATGTATGCACGGGCGCGCGGCCCCTGTCGCACCGAGCAGACCACGGCTTGCCGGTGCAGGGCTTGCGACGCGCCGGCGGCAGCAGGCCTGGGCGCAGCCAAACGTAGCCATAGGGCGGCATAAACTCGAATGATTATGACACAAGAAGAGAAAACAGCAGTAGAAGAGCGGATTGTAGACGTGTTGCGAACGGTCTACGACCCCGAGATACCGGTCAACATATATGATTTAGGCCTCATTTACAAGGTCGATGTCAAGGAAACGGGCGATGTCGACATTGACATGACGTTTACGGCACCATCGTGTCCGGCCGCCGACTTCATACTTGAAGACGTCAGGCAGAAGGTCGACGCCGTCGACGGTGTGCGCAACGCAACGGTGAACCTCGTGTTCGAGCCCGTATGGGACCAGAGCATGATGACCGAAGAGGCCCGGGTGGAACTGGGCTTCGACTGATTGCGGGCCTCTGCGCCCCGCCACGCGACTTGCGCGACGGGGCACCGAGTGGCCCCATGCTATGCTTGTTACACTAAGAACCCTAAAAACTGACGGTATGAAAAACGTGTATTTCCTTTCCGACGCACATCTTGGCTCGCTCGCCATCGACCACGGCCGCATGCACGAACGGCGCCTGGTGCGCTTCCTCGACAGCATAAAGACCAAGGCCGCCGCCATATACCTGCTTGGCGACATGTTTGATTTCTGGTATGAATACCGCTGTGTGGTGCCCCGGGGCTATACGCGCTTCCTCGGCAAACTGTCCGAGCTGACCGACATGGGCGTAGAGATTCATTACTTCACAGGCAACCACGACATCTGGGCATACAACTACCTGGAGTCGGAGTGTGGCGTGATACTCCACAAACAGCCGCTCACCACCGAGATTTACGGCAAGGTGTTCATGCTGGCCCACGGCGACGGGCTGGGCGACCCCGACCGCAAGTTCAAGCTGCTCAGGGCCGTGTTCCACAACCGCTGCTGCCAGGTGCTCTTCTCGGCCCTGCATCCGCGCTGGGGCATGGCCTTCGGAATGCTGTGGGCAAAGCACAGTAGGCTGAAGCGCATGAACGGTGGCGAACCGCCCTACATGGGCGAAAACCGTGAGCACCTGGTGCTCTTCACAAAGCGATACATACAGACCCACAGCAATGTCGACTACTTTCTCTACGGCCACCGCCACATAGAGCTCGACCTGCAGCTCACCAAGAAGGCCCGGATGATGATACTCGGCGACTGGATAACGCAGTTCACCTATGCCGTGTTCGACGGCGAGCACCTCTTCCTTGAGGAATACGTAGAGGGCGAGTCGCAGCCTTGAGGGGCCTGCCTTTCGGATGTAGCATCACCATCGATTTGAGCATGACATGACGAAAAGCCTGTTGGCCATAATAATAATTGCCGCCGTGGCCCTTGCCGGTTGCACGGGCGAGCGCCACAACAGGGCTTTCGGCGGCCTTGACAGCATTGCCGAAACCTCCCCCGGGGTGGCCGTGGCCCGGCTCGACTCGCTGTGTGGCGTGCTGCTCGGGCTGAACCGCGCCGACAGTGCTTACTGCGCCATGGTGCGGCTCAAGGCGGGCTTGGCCGCAGGCCTTGTGCCACAGTCGGACAGCGCGGCCCTTTCGCTCGTAGATTTCTACGAAAACGAGCTCGACTTCGAGCTCCTTGACGATGCCTATTACACTGCCGCCGCCGTCTACCATGCCATGGGCAACGACGCGGTGGCAATGAATTACCTTTACAGTGCCATGGTCAATGCCCATGGCTCCGACACATTGTTCATGCTGCGGTCGCAACTGATGGCAGGCCGCATCTACCCGCGCAACCGCATGGTCGGCTCAGCCGACTCTGTGTTCCGGGCCGTGTCGGCCAGCTCCGTGGGCCGCGCAAACCGCCTGGTGGCCGCATCTGCTATTGGCGGCATGGGCGATGTGGCCTACAGCCGTGGCCGGGCCGACAGCGCGTGCCACCATTACCGCGAGGCGTTGCGGCTTGCCCCGGGCAATGATGGGGGCGGCATTGCGGCTTCGCTAAGGTGCCGACTGGCCGAGGCCTTTGTGGCTTCGGGCGACACC
>ERZ779877.1732-NODE-1732-length-17667-cov-4.396548_pt1 | contig 17667 bp, 19 predicted proteins | sample MGYA00511556_ERZ779877 | MGnify/ENA primary metagenome ERZ779877 (study PRJEB29588, sample SAMEA2159338) | human gut metagenome | biome: human gut; feature: human-associated habitat; material: faeces | place: Denmark | collected 2008/2010 ...
GGCAGGTGGCGGAGGCGGTAAATACCCGCTTTGTGGACTGCGCGTGGCACAGCGGGGACATTGACCGGGACTGCGCCATCTGTTCCGGCATGGCAGGCGTGATGGACGGGCTGTACCGTCAGCTTAACGGGCAATGCGCCGCATACCTTTCCCACATCACGGTAGCGGATATAGAAAACAGGCTCTTTGCCAAGGGCAGCGAATAGCTGCCTTTTATTGCGGCTTCCTGCGGAGCAGGCCGTACAGCGCCCAGGCTATGGCCATGCCCGCCCCGGCAAACGCCCCTATGACCGCCAAAATGACGGCGATGAGCTGCTGGGCGGAAATATAGAAATTTGTATCATCCCAAATGAAGCCTGTAAGCACCAGCAAGATAAACAGGGCATATATTCCTAAAAAATATAGCGGTATCAGCTTGACGCAAAGGCGCGCCCTGCTTATGCACAGCAAAAGCTGGACGATGAACGCGCCTGCTGTTACGGAGAGCCCGACCCACAGCAGGGTATTTTGAGATTCAAAAAACAGCATAGAAACACCTCGCCTGCTTTAGTACACATCCATGCCCGCAGGCATACTTCCTTTAAAGATCCGCCGCTCCTACCCCATGAGGGCTATTTTGATATCAAGAGCTCCGCGATCTGCACCGCGTTGGTCGCCGCGCCCTTGCGGAGCTGGTCTCCGCAGCACCAGAGGGCTATACCGTTTTTCAGCGCTATATCCCTGCGTATGCGCCCCACGGCTACCGTGTCCAAGCCGCCGGTGAAGAGGGGCATGGGGTAGATGTGCCTTTCCATGTCGTCCTCCAAAACGCAGCCGGGCGCGCCCGCTATGGCCTCCCTTACCTCATCGACCGTAAGCTCGCGCTCTGTGACTATGCTTGCGGATATGGAGTGGGAGCGCATTACCGGCACCCTCACGCAGGTGCAGGTCACGCGCAGCTCTGGCAGGTGCATTATCTTGCGGCCCTCGTTCTGCATCTTCATCTCCTCCGAGGTATAGCCCTGCCCGTCCGCACCGCCTATCTCGGGTATGAGGTTATAGGCTATCTGGTGCCTGAACACCCTTTTCTCCGCGGCCTCGCCCCTTTGCAGCGCGGCTACCTGTGCTTCCAGCTCCATCGGCCCCCCCGCCCCCGCACCGCTCACCGCCTGATATGTGGAGACCACCATGTATTCTATGGGCGACAGCTTATTTATGGCGTTGACCGCCGTAAGGGCGATTATCGTCGAGCAGTTGGGGTTGCTTATTATGCCGTTGTGCTTCAATGCGTCATCCGGGTTTATCTCCGGCACCACGAGGGGCACGTCCGGATCCATCCTGAAGGCGCTGGAATTATCCACAAATACGGCGCCCGCCGCCCTTATCGCCGGCGCGAAGCGCCTTGCTATGTCGTTTTCCGCCGCCCCCAGCACTATGTCCGCCCCCTCAAAGGCGGTCTCGCAGGCAAGCCCAAGCTCCGCATTTCCGAACGGGGTATCCATCCTGCCGCCCGCGCTGCGTTCGCTGCTGAGCAGCCTGAGCCCGCCTATCGGGAACCTTCGCTCCCAAAGCACCCTTATCATCTGCTCGCCCACCGCACCGGTGGCCCCCAATATCGCCACATTGTACCTTTTCATGTATTCGCTCTCCTTCCGGTCAATAAAATTCGATAATGGCCCGCGGTCTATTTTTCCCCGTTGGGATTCGCTCGCCAACCCTCCATGAGCTCGCCGTTTTCCATTATAAACGGGCGCGCCGTATCCTGCCCCCATGAGACATCGTATTTGCCCATAAGGTAATCGCTGAGCTCCGTTCGGTCGGCAAAGCGCAGCATCCGGTACGGCTCCTGAAAGGCAACCTTTTCTACAAAGTACAGCGTTCCGTCCTCCGCCGTCAAAAGTACGCCAACATGCCCGACAAACAGCAGAGATTCCTCCTCGGTCGGCTTATCATGGAAGAACACCGTGATGAGGTGGATTCTTTCATTCTCCCGGAAGCTAACACCGCGGGAAGCCCATTCCTCTTGTACGGTTTGTACATGACGCTTAATCTCCGTGGTATCCTCCGCCTTCATGGAGGAATACAGTGCGCGGAAATCTGCAAGGCTGCTTCCGCCCAGCGCATCGGGATCTGTTTTCAGCGTTTCCTCGTCCACAAACAGCACATCTTCACCAGCATTGATTTGAGAGTCTGCGCTCACGGAGAGGAAGTCCCCAAACAAGTTCATGGCGGTGATCCGGCAGTTATAGCCCGGAAACATCCCGTTCTTCTCCGCCCATTCATCCTGCATATCGTAGGGGTCGTACTTGGTATAAAGGGGCTCCGCCTTCTCAAAGCCATCGGTGAGCCACTCCGCGCTCACGCTTTCATTGAACCTGTCCACCCGGCTGAAAAAGCCCCGGATACGGCCTTCGGACACCCCCGCGCCGGAAAGCAGCCCACGCAAAAGCTCCCTCGATCCACTGTCGTTCAGGTTCGTGTATTCAATTTTTTCCAATGCCGGACGCTTATCTGGCAAATCAGTATCCGCACCGCAGCCCGCGAATGCGGAAGCGATAAGAATAACACATATAGCCAGCATTGTCTGCCGAAATGATTTCATAATCTGCTCCATCCTTTCCTTGCCCATCGACCATTTTGCAAAGCTTATTATACCACGCAAGCATAAGGTCTATGTTAAGCAAGAGGTCTTTGGGGCGATCGGAACAGCGAAGGTGCGGCTTTCACCACGCGGCGGACAACGCGGAACATCTCCTCCTTGCTGTACTTGTCATAGCCTCCGCGACAACAGGCAATGCGCAAACATGCGCTGTCCTATGACAGCCCCTTGTATGGCCGAAGAACAGCGCAGATGCCGTTGGCTCCGCTCTCCTTCACAGATATTTATGCCGTTCAGGAGATGCCTTTTGATTGGGCGGTTGAACGGTATGCTGTGACCGGTGGTGTGCCCAAATACTTGGCGTTTTTTCAAGATGCCCGGGAACTGCTCGATCCGATCAAAAAGGTCATAATGCACGACAATACCCCTGCCGGTCATCGCCGGCAGGGGTAAAATCTGTGATAAAGCTTCCAGCTTGCTGTTTCGGACGATCTGCCGCCGGCAGACATGGATTCCCCCGGGCTAAAAACAAGCGGCTGACGCAATTCTCCTCTTTCACTCTTTTTAAGCCGGTGCTCGGCGGCTCATTTGTTGGAGCTGATTTTGCGCGGGGCTCGTGCGAAGCGCCTCGCAGCTTGCATCTTCCCGCATGCTTTTGTATTCCGAAGGATGTTTAGAAATCCACTTCGGTATCGTAGTAGCAGCACTTGAGCAGCTTCGGTATATAGCCAAGCTGCCGGTAATAATGCAGATACCGCTGAAGCTCGCTAACGGCTCCAAGGCGAAGCTTTTTGACTCGTCCAGGCGTATCTGAGGCGGCAATCTCCGCAATACACGGGATGATCACCATCATGTAATCGTCTTCCACTGGCATTTCCTTTCTGCATTCCTACATGTAATATCTATCTGTACGGGTATGCCGAAAGGCTCCCCGGAGCAAAGGGTAAGGGAGCGGTTAGGCTCCGATCTATATAAAAAAGCGCTTAAAGAACCGAAGCTCTCTAAGCGCTTTTGGACCCAAGGATCCCAGATATGAAATTATTAGCAGGGAGGGGGTATACTCCCCACCGTCCCAGTCTGTGCCTCTGTTTGTGAGAGGCAGAAGAAACAAAAAAGTGCCTGAAGATGTTCATCCTCAGGCACTGTGTTACTCATTCACTGTAATTGCTCGGCGGCAATTCCGAAACTTACATAAGTATTATAGCAGGGATTCTGCCATTTCGCAAGTGAAACCTTGAGAAAGCCTGTTCTTGCTTTCGGTGGAGAGTAGCATAGGCATACTCTGCCAAGGGGCGAACGGGCATCTTTGGATTTATAGTATCGTAAAAGTAGGAGTGGAAAGATACCAATCATCCATCCAGGCGCACTATCTCTTGATGAAGGTTACGATAATCCAATCAACAAGGAGTTATCGCCCTGCCCGATTCAGTGTCAAGATGGTGTTTACTGCTCCGTTCGTATAGTGGTGGATGCGTGCATATATTATACAAAATATAAGTCATTTGTATAACGTTCAGCTGCCACTAAAACAGAACAATATGAACTGATTGAAGAACGCATTACATCTTCGGTAAACAAGCCATCATAGCAGGTTACAATCCGGCGTCACGAGTATCTTTACTTGCGATTTCTTCTCCGGGCCGGTAAGCGATGCGAAGCCTTCCTTCACTACGTCTTCAAGACAGATTTTCTTAGTAACATAACCCTCGGCAGGTATTCTGCCGCTGTCAAGCAACTCGATTACCTTCGGAAAGTCGCCGCAGTAGCAGATGCTACCTACCATTTGCCTTTCCTTCATCACCAGCAGGTTAGGATGCAGCGTTGCGGGCCCTTCCCATATACTCGTAACCACAAGTGTACCGGCAGCCTTTATGGATTCCAATAACAGCAGCAGGCACTGCTCGCTGCCCGTAGTTTCAAACGCAATATCTGCCCCAGCACCGCCGGTAAGCCGATATATTTCAGCAACGACATCATCCTTGCCGGGCTCGAGAAGGATGTCTGCTCCCGCCCGCAATGCATACTCCTGTCTGACGCTCTTGCGCTGAACGACAATGATTTTTTCCGCGCCAAGAGCTTTGAGGCACTCTATTGTAGCAAGGCCTATTGGGCCTGCCCCTGCAACGACCGCCACATGCCCCGACCGAAAGCCACCGACCTCAAGAGAATGATAGCCAACGCTCATGGGTTCCACAAGAGCAGCCTTCTCATAGCTTAGCGTGTCAGGTATCTTGTGTACGAACCTCGCCGGGAACGTAGTGTATTCGGCAAGACCTCCGCCTCCGCCCATAAGGCCATGAAATCCCAGCTTATCGCAAAGGTTGTAATGTCCGGCTTTACAGGCGGGGCATTCGCCGCATACGATCAACGGCTCAACCGTCACGCGGTCGCCGACAGCCAGATTCGTCACTCCCTCGCCTACCTCCGTTATCTCGCCGGAAAACTCATGCCCCATTATCACCGGAGCGACTTCCTGCGTTATAGGATGGGGATTTTCCACCGGTATGAATATTGGACCCATAGTAAACTCATGCAAATCGCTGCCGCAAATGCCGCACCACTTCACCTTGATTTTCACCTCTCCGGCGCAGGGTGAAGGCTCTGGTATGTCCTCAATACGAATGTCTCCCGACTTGTACCAAAGTGCTGCTTTCATATTCTTTTTCTCCTTTCGTCACCCGGGTACATAGGTTTACACCATCGTGCAGCCGCCGTCAATTGTAAGCACCTGTCCCGTAATGGTCTTTGCAAGATCGGAGGAAATAAAGAGCACACCGTAGGCGATATCGTCCTCGGTCTGCGCCTGACCCATCGGGATCAAATCCTTGATGGAATTGTTCCAGTTCCGCTCGCGCTCCTCCGGAGTGATGGCGGTACGTCCGCCCTCGGTGCCCTGCCAGCCGGTAGCCATGCCGTCCAGGATCTCCTCCCACATATTGGTGCGGATGATGCCGGGCGCGACGGAGTTTACCCGAACGCCGTGCGGCGCGCCCTTTTTGGCGGCTGCCTGAGTCAGACTGATCACCGCAGCCTTTGTCGCGCAGTAGTGCTGCAGCAAGCCCATGTTGGTGCGGCCCGCGATGGAGGAAATTGTCACGATGTTCCCGTGACCCTGCTTGATCATCTGCTTCATGCCCTCCTGCAGCATATGGGAAACACCGAGCACGTTGATGTTGAACAGTCTCTCCACCTCCTCCGGCTCGATCACGAGAAAGTCGTAGGTGGAAATAACGCCGGCGTTATGCAGTATGACATCCACCGTGCCGCCGAAGAACTCCAGCGCGGCGTCCAGCAGCGCTACGGCGTCCTCTTTCTTGGAAATGTCCGCCCTGCAGAAGTCGGCACGCGCACCCATCTTTTTGATTTCCTCAACTGTGCTCTTTCCCTGCTCCTCATTACGGTTGCCGATAAAAATATTCGCACCGCAGTCTGCATAGTTCAATGCGCAGGCTTTGCCTATGCCGCGACCTCCGCCTACCACCAGCACATTTTTTCCGGTAAAGTCCAGCTTCAACATATCGCGTATTCTCCTTTCTTTTTCGTCTGGTGTTTTGTCTCCTTCCTTCAACTTTTCATGTGGATTGCCCGCTTATCAATGTCCAGCGCCGCCTCGCGCAGCGTTTCCGTAACGGTCGGATGGGAGTGGATCGTGGATATAAGCTCGTCCACCGTGGCTTCCAGCCGGATGGCGAGAGCGCCCTCGCAGATCAGATCCGTGGCGCGGGGTCCTATGATGTGCATCCCCAGCACCTCACCGTATTTCGCATCAGCGATGATTTTGACAAGACCCTCGCCGCCGTTCAGGATAAGCGCCTTGCCGTTCGCTCTCATGGAGAAGCGTCCCACCCGGTAATCCAGACCCCGCTCCTTCGCCTGCGCCTCGGTAAGCCCGACCGAAGCGGCCTCCGGCTCGATATACACGCAGACCGGGTTGGTTTTTTCCTCATACTCCGCCTTGATGCCCATAATGTTCTCGGCGGCGATCTCGCCCATCACCGAGGCAGTATGGGCAAGCTGTGCATAGTTTGCCACGCAGTCGCCCACAGCGTATACGCCGGGGACGCCCGTCTCCATGCGGCTGTTGACAACGATCCGTCCTCTGTCGTGCCGGAGGCCTCCGGCCTCCAATCCAAGCGACTCGGTATTCGCCCGGCGGCCGATGGCAACAAGGACTTTTTCTGCCTCGAAGCGGACAGTGCCTCCATCTCTGTCACGGCAGATCACCGCAGCTCCGGCCTCACAAGGCTCCACGGACTGCACAGGACACTCAAGATGGAAATCTACGCCCATCTTTTTCATGCTTTTCACGCCTACCGCCGTAATTTCCTCGTCAAGCATGGGCAGCATCTGCTTCAGCGCCTCCACGACGGTGACCTTCGTTCCGAAAGCGGAGTAGGCGCAGGCAAACTCCAGCCCGATCACGCCGCCGCCGATGATCACCATCGTTTTCGGAAGCGTTTCGAGACTCAGTGCGCGCGTGGAGTCTATGCAGCAGGGATTCTCCTTTATGCCCGGAATGGGCGGCACGGCGTTTCCTGAGCCTGCGGCGATGATCACGGCGTCGGGTGTCATGGTCTCCCGGACACCGTCCGGCTTTGTGACCTCCACGGTTTTGGGCGCAGTAAAGACCGCCTCGCCCTGGATGCTTGTAACTCCGTTCATCTTGAGCAGCGCCCCTACGCCCTGCGTAAGCGTCTTGGTTATTTGGTTCTTATGGGCGATGATCTGCGGAAAATCCACTTCAACACCCTTTGTTCGGACGCCGAGCTCCGCTCCGTGCTCACGGATATCCCGTATCAGCTCCGCACTTCGCAAAAGGCATTTTGTTGGAATGCAGCCCCTGTTCAGACAGGTGCCTCCCAGCTTTTCTTTCTCGACAAGCGTCACCGCTGCGCCCAGCTGGGCTGCGCGGATCGCCGCCACATACCCGCCGGGACCGCCGCCGATGACCAAAACGGTTTTGGCTCTGTTCTGTCCGTTTGTTTCCGATCGTTCTTTTACCATTGCTGTAGATTCCTTTCTTGCGCCGCTCTAAGCGCTGAATATGGTATCCAGCAGTTCCTGCCGCGATATGCCGCCAAAGTATTCATTCAGCGGGAATCCGTCCAACACCGCCGCAACATCCTCGCGGCGCATGAGGCAGCCCTCCAGCGCGGAGGTTATGTCCTCCAACGGGCGCATGGCGAGAAAATCTCCGTAGAATACGAGGGCGCATATCCGTCCCTCTTCGATCTGAGCTCTCACTTCAAGCCCGCCGCCGGACCACCGTCTCCGATTTGTCATATCGTACTTGGGAGACTTGCCGTAATTCCATTCCCAAGTGTCATATTTTTCGCGCTTCAGATTGCGGATGCGGTTCAGCTCCTGCTTGTCCAGTTCTCCGGTCTCAAAGCCGTTCTCGCAAAGGCAGCTTTTCAGATAGCCCCAGAACTGCTCCAGCGTCATGTCGGTTGGCAGGAAGCTCCGGATGTTCCCCACGCGGCTCCGCACGGACTTGGTGCTTTTGGAGCGGAACTTCTCCGGATCCGCGCAGAGCGCCCCGGCGATCATCTCGGGGTCGGAATCAAACAGCAGTGTGCCGTGGTGGAGGATCCTGTCCCGGCACAGCCGTTGTGCCGTTCCCGAAACCTTACGGCCGGAAACCAGAATGTCATTGCGGCCGGAAGCCTCCGCATCCAGTCCCAGCCCCCGCAGCGCGTTGACCACGGGCAGGGTGAAGCGCTCCATGGATATTCTTTCGGCATCGGGTGCGTCGGTGATGAGGGAATAGTTCAGATTCCCCAGATCATGATACACCGCACCGCCGCCGGTCATCCGCCGCACCACATGAATCCGGTGCCGGCTGACAAACGGCCGGTTGATCTCTTCCTCGGTGTTCTGGTTTCGTCCTACTACCACTGTGTTGCGATTCTGCCACAGCAGGAGATAGTCGCCTTCTGTCCGGTTACAGAGCACGAACTCCTCGAAAGCAAGATTAAAGCAGGGGTCGAAAGACCCGGTCTCCAGATAGGTCGTGCAGCTCATATTCTGCTTTTATCTCCCAATCCTATCAAACGATCTCTGTCATAAGAGCAAAAGGCAGGGATTTTCCAGCAGCTCGCATACGCGTTTGAGGAACGCTGCGCCCATCACGCCGTCTATTACCCTATGATCGGCAGAAAGGCATAGATTCATCATAGGACGTATCACTACTTCGCCATCCCGTACTACAGGGGTGTCTGCCATGGCACACACGCCCAGTATGGCGAGCTCCGGCTGATTGATGATGGGAGAGAAATAGGTGACTCCATAGTTTCCCAGATTTGTTATGGTAAAGGTGCCGCCGGTAATATCCTCCATGGTTATGCTCCCGCTGCGGACAGCCTCTATAAGCCTCTCCGTAGCCTGGGCGATCTCGGAAAGTGATTTTTCCTCGCACTGCTTTACGTTTGGCACGATGAGCCCGTCGTTTTTTGCAACTGCAAGTCCCATGTTGACGTGCCTGTATCGGATGAGCGAATTGTCCGCGAAGCGGGCGTTCATATCCGGGAACTCCGTGAGATCTTTGGCTGCCACTTTCATGATGATATGATTGTAGCTCACGGCTGCGCCGCGCGCCTTCAGCCGGGCGCGCAGTGCCTTCATGGCAGTGCAGTCCACAGGCATGGTATACACCACTCGCGGCGAGGTGTGCCACGAGTTAAGCATGTTGGCGGCAATGCTCCGGCGCAGGCTGTTCACCCTTACGGGCGGCAACTCGTTGCTCTCAGGCACACGCCCCACACCCGCAGATTCGGCGGCCGCCAGAACATCCGCTTTCATTACCCTGCCCTCTACGCCAAGCGTCGTCGTGTCCACACCCAGTTCTGCAGCAAGCTTTGCCGCCGTCGGGCTGGTCTTTACCGGCGGCTTTTCCGCTTCCGCCTTCAGGAAATTTTCCACATCCTCCAGCGTTATGCGCCCCTTGGGGCCGGTGCCTTCCACGAGGCTCAGCTCGATGTGTTTTTCCCTTGCCAGCTTTTTCGCCGCCGGAGAGGCGATGACCGGCTCTCCGCTCCGGCGTTCATACGCCGGCTTCGCGGCAGGCGCGGTCTCCGTCTGCGGCGCTGCCGTTCCTTCGTCCGGCTTCGCACCGCCGGGTACACTTTCGCCTTCCTGCCCCAGATAGCCGACGACTGCCTTGCAGGGCGCCGTTTCGCCGGCGGGAAGCAGGATCTTGAGGAGCACCCCCTCCGCCTCGGACTCCACGTCATTTGTCAGCTTGTCCGTGGAAACGGAGAACAGCGCGTCTCCCTTTTTTACATAGTCGCCTTCCCGGAACTTCCATTCCTCTACCGTGCCCTCCGTCATGGTAAGACCCAGCTTCGGCATCAGTATCTCGTATGCCATCAGAATACCTCCTGTTTTTGGTGATGAGGATCCGCGCCGAAGCGGAACAGCCCCCGCGCCACGGCCTCCTCAAGCGCTTCGCGTATCTTTACCCGCTGCGGGCCTCTGCGTGTCACAGTAAAGGTGAGCACATCGCCGCTCCTGCCGCGGAGCTCGCGTTCACCGTCAAGAGCGATCATACAGGGCTCACTGAGCGGTATGTTCAGAGGGCGATCCAACGGCATCCGCTCTATGTGGGAAAGTCTCACGGGGGAGAGCACGCCGGCTGCCACGGGCGCCAGAACCCGCTCTCCGGCGTCGCCCAGCACGGCGTCCACGCCGAAGTCATCCGTGTCACGCACGACGCCGACACAGCCTGCCACGGAGGAAAAGCCGATGCTGGCCGGATGGCAGCGGGTCGCGATCACCCGGCGCAGCTTTCCCGTATCCCAAATCGCCTTTGCACCTACCCACAGATCCGCGGTTATCACCGCATCGACCAGGGCGATATCTGCAAAGCGTCCGTTTATGGATATCTCTATGCGCTTATCCCGTATGCGGCAGTTTTCGGAGGGACCCAGTATGGCCGCCGCAGCGGCAGCCATACCGGCGACCGTCCCTTCCGTCAGGGTGGGATAAACGTTGTTCGTTCCCGTGGACACAGGAAGGATGGGGGTTTCGTCCAGCCCCTTGGCGGCGGCGCGGCTGGTGCCGTCGCCGCCGAGTACGACGCAGCATCCTGCTCCCATAGCTTCCATGAGCTCCGCCGCCCGGATGGTGTCCTCATAGGAGGCGGTAATGGGCATATCGAGGACGCACAGCTCCGCCTCCAGCAGACCATCCCTTGCAAGATCGCTCATGACCGTGCGGCCGATCTGAAAGGTATCCGGCATAAACAGTATCCGGTCTATACCCATGGACTGCGCCGCCAGCGTGATCCGCTTGACGATATTGACCTTTTCCCGATTGTCTATGGTGGTGGCATAGGATACCAGTCTCCGTATGTCCTTGCCGGACGCAGGATTTGCTATGATGCCGATTGTAGGCATGAGCCGCCTCCCTTCCTGTGAACGCCGTGCTTCTGCGTCGGCTCAGAACATTTCACGCACAGCCTTTGTAATGTCGTCGGCGTTTGGAATGTACAGCTGCTCCAGCACGGGGGCAAAGGGTACCGGCGAATCGAGCGCACCAATGCGGACGACCGGACCGTCGAGGCTGTCGAACATCTCCTCGGCGATCAGCGCGGAAATCTCGCCGCCATATCCGCCGCGGCGGTTCTCCTCTGTGACAATGATCACCCGGTGCGTCTTGGCGACCGACTGCGCGATAAGCTCCTTGTCGAGCGGGTACAGCGTGCGCGGATCCAGCACCTCCACGGAGATGTCATCCTTGTCCAGCTTCTCCGCGGCGGCCAGAGCCTCGTATACCATTTTGCCGGTGGCGATCACCGTGACATCGCTGCCCTCCCGCTTGATGTCGCCCTTGCCGAGCGGAATTGGCTCGAAGCTCTCAACATCTCCCTTGAGGGCGTATACGGCCTTGTGCTCAAAGAACATGACGGGGTTATCGTCGTCGATGGAGGAGAGCATGAGACCCAGCGCATCCTGCGGTGTCGAGGGATAAACCACCTTCAGGCCGGGGACGTGGGTCATCCACGCTTCCAGCGACTGGGAGTGCTGCGCTGCTGCGCCCACGCCCGCGCCGCATGGCAGACGCACCACCATCGGCAGAGATATCTTGCCGCCGAACATATAGCGCATTTTGGCGGCCTGGTTTACCAGCTGATCCATGCCGACGGTCAAAAAGTCACAGAACATCAGCTCGGCGATGGGGCGGAGCCCTGTGGCCGCGGAGCCGACGGCGGCGCCGATGATGGCCCCCTCGCTGATCGGGGTATCGCGCACACGTTTTTCGCCGAACTCATCAAACATTCCGGCGGATACGCCGAAGCATCCTCCGAAAGCGCCCACGTCCTCGCCGAACAGCAGCACGTTGGGATCCTCACGCATCCGGATGCTCATGGCTTCACGGATGGCTTCTGCATAACTCATTTTTTTCATCTGGCGCGCACCTCCTCAACGATGTCTGAATAGATATCCTGTACAACGGATTCCGGCGTAGGCAGCGGGCTTTCGTTGGCGAAGCGGACAGCCTCAGCCAACTCCTCCTGCACCCGGCGGTCAACCGCGTCCAGTTCATCCTCCGTGGCGAAGCCGTTCTCCTGCAGGAATTTTCTGTAGCGGGGGATGGGATCCTTCTTGAGCCATTCCGCCTGCTCATCCTTGGGCTTATAAATTGAGGGGTCTCCCTCAAAATGACCTCTGTGACGGTAGGTCTTGCACTCGATGAGCGTGGGCCCCTGTCCCTTTCTTGCTCTGGCAACAGCCTCCGACGCAGCCTCGTACACAGCCATCACATCGTTGCCGTCGACCGCGATGCCGGGCATGCCATAGGCGGCGGCACGGTCGGATACATCTTTGATCGCCTGATGGCGGGCCTGACTCATGGAGATGCCATAGTTGTTGTTTTCGCACACGAACACCACAGGCAGATTCCAGATGGCTGCCATATTCAGTCCCTCATGGAAAGTGCTCTGGTTGGTCGCACCGTCGCCAAAGAAACAGGCGCATACCTGATCCGTGCCGCGGTAGCTCGCAGAAAGACCCGCTCCGACCGCGATATTATGACCCGCGCCTACGATGCCGTTGGCGCCCAGAATGCCACGGTCGCGGTCGGCGATATGCATCGAGCCGCCTTTGCCCTTGCAGTAGCCGGTCGCCTTTCCAAACAGCTCCGCCATCATGTACTTCAGATCGCCGCCCTTCGCGATGATATGCCCATGACCGCGGTGCGTGCTGGTAATATAATCGTCGTCCCGAAGGCATTCGCATACGCCGGTGGCAACGGCTTCCTCGCCGAGGTACAGATGCACAAAGCCGGGGATCTTGCCCTCAGCAAAAAGGCTCTGTGCCTTGTTTTCAAACTCGCGGATACGTACCATCCGAAGGTACATATCCATCATAGCTTCTTTAGCAATATTCATTCAAACAGCCTCCTTATTGTTTTTTTGATGTGCTTTCGCCGCTGCGCGGCGGCGGTGTGACGGATCGTTTCTGAGGTTGCTTTTCGATGCTGGTTTCGCGAAGGAGCCGGTCTGCCAATGCTCTGCTGCCTTCTGCCATGTTTACGGAACAAAAACTTCAATTGCTGCCACGGCTACCTCAATACTGTCGTCGCTGTCGCCAAACCCCGGGATATACAGACCGGGAAAATTCAACCCACCCGCAACGGCGTGTACTTCCACTTCGCCTACCGGCAGGCAGCTCTTTACAGCCTCTGTGTCGACAGCTTCCGGTCTCGATACTGCAACCGTTACGTTTACCTTTACGTCCCTCTTGAAGTCCCGGATCTCCAGTACGTCGATCAGTCCGCACAGGCAGCTGCGGGAAATGGCGTCCTTCACGGCCTTCTGCGCAGCCTTGCTTACATCCTGACCATGGAAATCCGTGCCGAGACCGAATTCGATGATAAACCGTCTCAACTTAACACTACCTCCTTTGTTTTTAAATTTAACTTAATAATTAAGTCTAGGCTTATTGTACAATCCATCTGCTTAAGTGTCAAGTATTTTTGTCTATCATTTCAAATAGACAGCTCGAAAAGCATTTCGCAAAAGTACAGAAATATGGTATAATGCTTAAAAATGTAACCTGACGTTTCGCCAATGTCGTCAAGGACATCCGATAGCCGGAAAAATCATTTAAAACGGAGCCACGATTATGTTCAACCATCTTATGGGGGCAAAGCTCAAGGAATTTCGGCTGCAGTCCGGGCTTTCTATTGCGTCCGCAGCCACAACCGTCGGCGTTACTTCCTCTTTTATAAGTATGGTTGAAAACGGGAAGTCTGGCATCAGCCTGCAGAAGGTGCACGCTCTTCTGGCGCTGTACGGAAAAACCCTTTCTGACCTTACCGCCGCGTCCTCCTCAGAGAGCCGGATCATAAACCTCTCTTCCGCCCCGGAAGCACTTTCCGAGCCCGGCGTGAAGGTTTTCTGCCTGGCGAAGGCTGGGGATCCCTATTACCTCGGCGGGTTTTACCTTTATTTCGAGCCCGGCGCATGGTTCGAATATGACCATCACGGCGGCTTGGAGTATGTGCTGGTGCTGGAGGGGAGCTTTGAGCTGGCAATACATCCGCTTTCCCACGGACCAGAGGAGCTACGCCATCTTCGAAAGGGAGACACGACAATATACCCCGCCGATTCCCCGCATAGTTTCCGGAACACCAGTGACAAGTTTTCGGCCCTGTTTGTAGTGGAAATAGATGACCCCGACGAATGCCCCCGCGCAGGTATGACATAACGGATAATTAAAAAAAGCTGCCAGATCAATGGTAGCTTCCGGTTCACGCACATATATCCAGCAGAAACGAACGACAGCCCCATGGAAATGATCCATGGGGCTGCTTCCTATGGCAAGGATCTTTTTCACCAAGGCTTCAAATTCCGCCCGGCTGCTGATAGAATAGTCATCGATTTTCTTCAGCACTTCTGCGATGGTCTGTATGAGCAAATCCGCGTCCATGATGTGCGGGGAATGGCATTTGGGGTTCTTGGCTTTTCCCTTGTGGTACTCGCCGCAATAGGCAACGTGCTGCTTGCCGCCGATAAACAGACGAAAAATCGCACAATCTCGGCGGTTTCCTCGTCAATTATCCAAAAATCCTTGTTATCCGGGCCTTTCATATGGCCATAGGGGGCTTTGGTGGCAATCGGCTTTCCGCTCATGCCTTTTTGTCTTAATGCCCGTTTTCTCTTTCTTGCTGATCTCCTTTGCGTGCCACTCCGACATGATATTGATAAAGGGCGCACGCTCCAATGTGTCGGGCTTCTCGCTGTCAATGCCGTTGGTGACCGCAATAAAGCGCACGTTGTTCTGTCTGAATATCTCCATCGTGTTGCCGGCTTGGAGATAGTCGCGCCCCCAGCGGGTAAGGTCTTTCATAATGCAGACACCGCTTTCCCCGTTTTCCACATCGTCCATCATGCGAGAGTAGGCGGAACGGTCAAAAATCTACCGATTTCGTCATTGTCGATGTAGTGCCGGATATTGGTCAGGCGCTGTCCTCTGGCATACTTCTCCAAAAATATTTTTTGGTTCTGTATGCTGTTGCTCTCGCCGCTGTCCCTGTTCTCGTCGCCTACGGAAAGGCGGGAGTAAAGGGCTGTGATTTTTGCTATAATCGGTCATGCGCATAACCTCCTGTGCGTCCATGTAGAGTTTCTTTATACTTAAAATTATTCACTCCACGGCGCATTCCGCTGTATATATAAAGGCCAGCCCCCAAGCACTAGGTCCGCGTGCTTGGAGGCTGGCTTTATGGATTGGGGTCTCGCATCATGTGACGTGTACGAGGCCGCTTCTGTTTTTTAGCAAGGGCCTTGAGATGCGGCTTCAGGATGCCCCGTCATCGGACTCCGCCGCCGGTCGCTCCGAGCCGGAATCGATATTTTGCAGCTCCACCTTCGCCCCGCAGCAGGGACATACGGAAAGCGCCGTTCCCCTCGGCGTGTGAGGTTCATCCGACGTCGAATCAGCAGATGAGGAGCTTTGTACGCTTTCCGGCAGCTGGAACAGAAAATACGGATCCTCTTCGATCACCGTATAAAACGGGCTTCCGGTGTGGGAATACACCGCCAAATATACAATGAGGCTTCGCGGCGTCGGGCTTTGCTGTATGGCGCGTCCCAGATACTGCGCGACTAGATCCTGCGCTACCATGGCTTCCCAACAGAGCCGCGACAATCTCTCAACGCATTTTGCTGCGGCATTGTCGGTTTTTCTAAACTGTCTGGCAACCATCGGATAGATCTGCTTCGTGATCTGCACATCGTCCATGGCGAGGCCCTGATTAAACAGCAGTTCCTCCGCCACGGCTATTGCAAACGCCAACGGGCGGATATCCGATCTTGTCGGGCCAAGAATACTGCGCAGCAGCCGTTCGCTTTCTGTCATTTGGGGAACCGCCTTTCCGCTCTGATGCAATTCCATAATATGGCAGGAAACGGCAGCCGGACGTTCAGCGACACAAAACGACATATATCGACGCAGCCGGCGTGTGGGAAGGGAAGCTCTTCGGAAAGGCGCAGTCTTATCTCGAATAGCGGAGAGGTTCGGTCGTCTGCGGTGCTGCTCAACCGGCGGGATGCTGTGTCGGCGATTATGGACACCTCCCCTATGCCCGGGGAGCTCCCGGCGAACGCTGTGCCCCTTTTATGGCTTTTCCGCCAAATATCTTTCCGCGAAGTGAACAGCCACCGCGCCGTCCGATACTGCGGTGACCACCTGCCGCAGCGCCTTGGTGCGCACGTCGCCCGCGGCGAACACGCCGGGGAGGTTGGTGCGGGTGGATTCATCCGCGATGATGTAGCCGGATTTGTCCAGGGCCAGCTCGCGTCGGAACAGCTCCGTCGCCGGGGCGCGTCCCACGCTGATGAACACACCGTCGCAGGCAAGGTCACGCTCCGCGCCGGTGTTGACATCTTTTAGCCGAAGCCCCGTCAGGCGGCTGTCGTGCAGCAGCGCGGAGACGGTGCTGTTCCAGCAAAATTCCACGTTGGGCGCGTTCATCAGCGGCTCATGATAGACCTTCGTTGCCCGCAGGCTGTCCCGGCGGTGAATGAGGTAGACCTTTTTTGCAATACGGGACAGGGTCAGGGCGTCCGCCGCGGCAGAGTTGCCGCCGCCCACCACCGCCACGGTCTTGCCCCGATAGGGCGCGCCGTCGCAGGCGGCGCAGTAGTGAACGCCCTTGCCGACGAGTGCCTCCTCGCCGGGAATGCCCAAGGGGCGGGGTGTCGCACCGGTGGCGATGACCACCGTGCGGCTCTGAAAGACGCCCTCGCTGGTGTCCAGCGTCTTGATCCTCCCGAAAAGGCTAACCTTGTACACCTCTGCCAGCTCCGTCACCGCGCCGAAGCGCTCGGCGCTCTGCTGCATTTTTTCGCCCAGCGTAAAGCCGTCGATGCCGCTTTCAAAGCCGGGGTAGTTGTCGATCTGCTCCGTCAGCGCCATCTGCCCGCCGGCGGAGAGCTTTTCCAGTACCACTACAGAAAGCCCGCTTCTGGCGGCGTACAGGGCGGCGGTGTATCCGGCGGGGCCGCCGCCGATGACGATCATGTCATAGATCTGCTCCATAATCGTGTCCTCACTGTGCCAGCGTTTCCCGGATAAACGCCTCGATGGCCGCCTTGGAGGCGGGCGCGACAATAGAGCCAATCGCTTTGCCGTTCTTGAAGAGCATCAGCGTGGGGATGGTGTCGATGCCGAAGCGCTCGATGAGCTGCGGCTCCTCGTCGTAGTTGATCTTGCCAGCGATGAGCGTGTCGGCGTACTGCTCCCCCACCTTGTCGAAGGCCGGGGCAATACGGCGGCAGTAGGGGCACCACTGGGCCCAGAAATCCACCAGTACGGGCTTGTCCGCGTGCAGGACGTCATTTTCAAAGCTGTTGGTCGTAATGGTAAGCATCGTAAAATCCTCCTATTTCTGTGTAAAAAGCTGTGTTTCAATATCTGTGATCGTAATGCGCGAGAGGTAGGCGGCGCACTGCTCGTTCATGCTCCGGTACAGCGCATCCATCACGCCCGCCATGCCGGAGCAGATGACGCAGTCCCGGTCAATGTCGCCGCTGTGCCACGCGCAGTCCACAAAGCGGGTATTTACCGCCTCCGCCACCTGCC
>ERZ779877.1733-NODE-1733-length-17665-cov-15.161840_pt1 | contig 17665 bp, 5 predicted proteins | sample MGYA00511556_ERZ779877 | MGnify/ENA primary metagenome ERZ779877 (study PRJEB29588, sample SAMEA2159338) | human gut metagenome | biome: human gut; feature: human-associated habitat; material: faeces | place: Denmark | collected 2008/2010 ...
TAAAGGTTTTTGTAACAGTACCTGTGTAATTACCGATACCCTTGATCGTTATTTTGGCTGTGCCTATTTTTACGTTGTTGGCGTATGTTACGGTGTAGTCACGACCATTCTGTAAAGTTGTAATATCATTATATTTAACTGTCGGCGCAGGCTTTACAGCCTTTCCGGTATAATACTGATTTGCAACAGATATCGTTGCAAGAGAAATGTTCTTCTTTACAACCTTGTCGGTTGATGTTATGGCACTATCTGAGACTTCAATAACACAAGTAGTCGAAACACCGCTTGTTGTCTTCACCTGTATAGCCACTGTGCCTTCAGATACACCTGTTACAATGCCCGCACCGTCAACAGTTGCTATATCCGTATTACCTGATATCCACTCAATTCTGTCTGTTGTATTCTGCGGTGCTACAGTCGGATATAAGCGTAAAGTTTCTCCTGTTTTAAGATTGTAATTTGCCTGATTAAGTTTTATTGAAGTTGATTTGATTGACTTTAATGTTGCGGAATAGGATATGCCGTTGCTCTTTGCGTACTCTTCTGCTTCCGAACCGGGTATGCAATATATCTTTACGCTATAATCATTCATAAATAAATGATTATCAGGCATAGACGCCTGCCCGATTTTCGCTGTTAAATTATAACATCCGTCAAATGCCCAACAATTAGAATAGTCATTTTTCCAGTTCACTACCGAACTAGGTATTTCTACCATTTTAAGTGACGAATTAGCAAAAGCTTTATAACCAACAGATGTAACTGTTTCAGGTATAGAGTAACTTCGCAAACCGCTATTCTCAAATGCACTGTTACCTATACTTGTTAAGACCGAACCACCTTTTACCGACTCAAGTGATTTAGTATCTTCAAACGCCTCAGTTCCGATATACTGCGTATTGTCACCGATTTTAACGTTCTTTAATGACTTGCAGTTTTTAAAAGCTCTATAACCTATACCTGTTGTTGAATTTCCGATAGTCACACTTTTAAGTGATGTGCAATTCATAAATCCGCATCTGGGCACTGATGTGCTCGCGTTAAATGTCACAGACGTTAAATCGCTACAATCTGTAAAAGCGTTACGTTCAATCCCACTTACCGTTGAAGGAATATTTATACTTGTTAGTTTTGTATTTTGAAATGCTGTATGACCTATGTAATTCACAGACGAAGGAAACGATATTGATTTTAACGATGAATCTCCAAAAGCAGAGGAACCTATGCTTTTGATACTGTTTCCAAGCTTGACAGTTGTAAGGGAATCGCAACTGTAAAAAACTCTGTCACCTATTGATGTTGTACAGTTTCCGATTGTTACTGTTTTTAAAGCATCACAATCATAAAATGCAGTATTAGGAATATCCGTGCTTGCGTTGAATGTAACCGTAGTAAGGTTATCACAGTTTTCAAATGTACTAGCGTCAGTCCAGTAATCGCCAAATTCGGTTACGGTAGACGGAATATCTATAGACTTAATCGAAGATCCTTTAAATGCGCTTCCACCAATATAAGTCACGCTTGAAGGAATATTAACTTTGTCGATGCCTTTCTTATTGCTGAATGCATTTGCTGAAATACCACTAATAATATATCCATTTAAAGTTGTGGGAATATTAAGCGTAGAATCAAATCCCGAATACGCAGTTATGTAAGCTTTCCCATCACCGACAGGCGTATACTTCCACAACCCCGAGCTATACTCCTCCGCTCCCGCCGCAACAACGCATACCACCGCCATCACCGCGAAAACCGCCAGTGCCAAAAGCCACTTTTTCACTTTCATAAATTCATACCTCTTTCCTTTTAAAATACAATAAGGCACACCCCACCCATCGCGGACTATGCCTTTATTACCATATTGAATTTTACGCAGAGATATTGTGCATTACTTACAGAGGTGCTTTTATAGAGCCCCCCATTTACATAAATTGGTATTTACTGCCTTGCACATATCTCTCACCTTTATTTCATCGACCTTAACTTTTTGCTTTCGATATGATAATTATATCACTGTTGCTATAACTTGTCAAGCAGGGTTGGATCTGTAATGGTATCCGGTTGATTTGGTTATTGATGTGTGGTGAGATTTTATCTGTATACGTTATGCTTCGAATGTTGAATGTTACAAAAAGACGGTCGCCAAACAGCGACCGCCTGATCTGTATATTGAGTTAAGTTATTGCTCGGATAGTGTAATTAAGCCTTAAGCGCTTCCTCAACAGCAACAGCGCAAGCAACTGTAGCACCAACCATGGGGTTATTACCCATACCGATAAGACCCATCATCTCAACGTGTGCGGGAACTGAAGAAGAACCTGCGAACTGAGCGTCAGAGTGCATACGACCCATTGTATCTGTCATACCGTATGAAGCAGGGCCTGCTGCCATGTTATCGGGGTGGAGTGTACGACCTGTACCGCCGCCTGATGCAACTGAGAAGTACTTCTTACCCTTTTCAACACATTCCTTCTTGTATGTGCCTGCAACGGGGTGCTGGAAACGTGTGGGGTTAGTTGAGTTACCTGTGATAGAAACGTCAACGCCTTCCTTCCACATGATTGCAACGCCTTCTGTTACATCGTTAGCGCCGTAGCAGTTAACCTTAGCACGAAGACCGTCAGAGTAAGACTTACGGAATACTTCCTTAACCTCACCTGTGTAGTAGTCCATCTCAGTTTCAACGTATGTGAAGCCGTTGATACGAGCGATGATCTGAGCTGCGTCCTTACCTAAACCGTTAAGGATAACACGCAGAGGTTCCTTACGAACCTTGTTTGCCTTTTCAGCGATACCGATAGCGCCTTCAGCAGCTGCGAATGATTCGTGACCTGCGAGGAAGCAGAAGCACTTTGTATCTTCTTCAAGGAGCATCTTGCCTAAGTTACCGTGACCAAGACCAACCTTACGCTGATCGGCAACAGAACCGGGAATGCAGAATGCCTGTAAGCCTTCGCCTATAGCAGCGGCAGCGTCAGCGGCTCTCTTGCAACCCTTCTTGATAGCAATAGCACAGCCTACTGTGTAAGCCCACTTAGCGTTTTCAAAGCAGATAGGCTGAATACCTTCAACGAGCTTGTAGATGTCAAGACCCTTAGCCTTGCAGATCTCTGCACATTCTTCAACAGAGCCTATACCATAGTTCTTTAAAACAGCGAGAATCTGGGGTTCACGTCTGTCATATGATTCAAATAAAGCCATTGTTATTTCCTCCTTACTGCTTTCTGGGATCGATGATCTTTACAGCATCGTTAACACGGCCGTACTGACCCTGTGCCTTTTCAAATGCTGTGTTGGCATCGTCACCGTTCTTGATGAATTCCATCATCTTGCCGAAGTTAACGAACTTGTAGCCGATGATCTCATCATCTTCATTGAGTGCAAGACCTGTAACATAACCGTCTGTCATTTCAAGGTAACGAGGACCCTTCTTGAGAGTACCGTACATTGTACCTACCTGTGAACGAAGACCCTTACCGAGGTCCTCAAGACCTGCACCGATTGCAAGACCGTCCTCTGAGAAAGCACTCTGGCTTCTGCCGTAAACGATCTGGAGGAAGAGTTCTCTCATTGCTGTGTTGATAGCGTCACAAACGAGGTCAGTGTTAAGTGCCTCGAGAATTGTTCTGCCGGGAAGAATTTCAGCTGCCATAGCTGCGGAATGTGTCATACCTGAGCAACCGATAGTTTCAACGAGTGCCTCCTGGATTACACCATCCTTAACATTTAAAGACAGCTTACATGTACCCTGCTGGGGTGCACACCAGCCGATACCGTGTGTAAAACCGGAAATATCCTTGATTTCCTTGGCCTTAACCCACTTTGCTTCTTCCGGAATGGGAGCTGCGCCGTGCGCTACGCCCTGCTTCACGGGACACATAGTTTCAACTTCATGTGAATACGTCATAACAGTTGTAGACTCCTTTCAAATTTTCGTGACCGTAGCCTGAGCTTGTCCCGGTCACCGGTAGTTCTTTGCCGGGAAATACCCGAAACATACAAATATATTATATACTATTCTCTCTCCGTTTTCAAGGGATTTTCTTAATTTTTTCGGTTAGATATAGCTAACTTTTCACATAACCATGCGCTTTCGTACATTTGTAAGAATATAGTAAACCTGTCATTCGCGTTTACAACCGAATACGAATTTGAAGCTTCGCAGTTGCACAACACATGAATTTGCACATATAAAAATGAGCACCGATATAAATCCGATGCCCATTTTTTCTAACTATTCAGTAGCAATTATTTCGCCGCGGTCTTTCCGCTGACACTTCCGTAATTACCATAAAGCGCCGTCTTACCGCTCATATAGTAAGCACAAACCCTGAACTTATAAGCAGTATTCTTTGCAAGTCCCGCTTTCCTGTAAGTAGTAGCGTTGCCGTTTGTGATCTTAGCAACTCTTACCCACTTTCCGCCCTTGTACATCTCCACGATGTAACCCTGTGCGGAAGCATTCTTAGTCCAGTTCACTCTTAAAGCGTCCTTAGCCTTGCCGCCAATCTTAACGCCCTTAACAATCGAAGGATTTGTCCTTGCTGTAACAGTAGCGCTGTAGTTGCCGTAAAGCGCCGTGCTACCGCTCATCTTATATGCCCTTACTCTGAACTTGTAAACGCTTGAAGCCTTAAGTCCTGCTTTTCTGAAAGTAGTCGTATTGCTATTAGTAATCTTCGCAACTCTTACCCACTTATTACCCTGATACATCTCAACGATATATCCGTCAGCGCTTGTATTCTTAGTCCAGTTGATACGCAGTGCGTCAGCGGCTCTGCCGCTGAGCTTCACGCCTGTCATAACAGACGGATTAGTCCTTGCGGCTAACTCAGTGCTATACGCGCTGTAAACCGCAGTCTTACCACTCATCTTATACGCTCTTACTCTGAACTTGTACACAGTCGAAGCCTTAAGACCGCTTGCTCTATAGGTCGTTGTGGCATTGCTTGTGATCTTTGCAACACGCACCCAATTGTTACCCTGATACATCTCAACAATGTAACCGCTTGCGTTCACGTCCTTATTCCAGTTCACGCGCAGTGCGTCAGCGGCTCTGCCTGCGAGCTTAACGCCTGTAACCTTTGCAAGCGTGAGCTTAGCTGTGTAAGTATCCTTATAACTTGTTCCACAAACCGAGCACTTATGCAGTGTGTAGCCCTGTGCTGTATAAGTAGGCTTAACTACCGTATTGACATACTTGTGAGCCGTTTTTGCTATTGTCTGTGTTTCAACCTTGCCGCAACCCGAGCAGGTTCTTGTCTTTGTACCTGTAGCCGTGCAGGTTGCTGCCTTGGTGATTTTCCAGTTGCCGAATGAGTGCTTGCCTGTTGCAGGTACTGTTTCCTGTGCCTTGATAACCGCGTTGCAGACCGAGCAGTGCTTACCCTCGGTAAGTCCTGTCTTTGTGCAGGTTGCGGCTACCGCCTTGTCGGTTACTTCTGTGTGACCCTTTGCGGGGATAACCTCACCGCTTGAAATCTTCTCTCCGCAATTCTTACAATACGTATCGCCTGTATAGCCTTCTGTCGTGCAACCGGCGCTCTTTGCGTTGCGTATCTCGGTGTTGCTGTGATCACACTGCGTTTCATAAATCGCCTCTATCTTGGCGAGTGCAAATCCGTACTCCGTATTGCTTGAATCCGATGTCAGTCTTATCTTGACTGTATCAGAATTTACAGTGATTTTAGTGCCGCTCAACTCATCTCCCGAATAACTGCCGACTAGCTCATCATCTCCGTCATAGATATAAATATAATCGTAATCACTCTCCGTGTACGTATCTTCTGTAAATGTCACATCAATGCGTACAGCACCGTCCCTGTGTATCGTCCATGTCTGATCACAATCATTATCATACGGGTGATTTGACTGCATACACTGTAATTCTGTCCGTTTACAGTTCTTGCATATGCCGTTGACTATATCATGTCCGAGTGCAGGAATGATCTCCTGCTCCTTGATAATCTCATCGCAGACTGAGCAATGCGAACCCTCAGTAAGTCCGGGCTCTGTGCAGCTAGGAGCAACAGCCGCGTCAATAACTGTTGTATGCCCTGTTGCGGGGATAGACGTTATATCTTTCTTGGCTTTGCAACGTGTGCAGTGGTGCGACTTCGAGCCCGCTTCAGTGCATGACGGTTCTTTGTCTGTTGTCCACTCGTCAGAGTAATCGTGATATACAAGCGGAATACTTGCGGTTTCAGTCATATCGCAGTCCGCGCAGGTTCTGGTGGCAACGCCCTTTTCAGAACAGGTGGCTTCCTTCTTTATAGTCCATTCACCAAAATTATGGTCAGTAGACGGTAATTCGGCATCGGTTAATTCATCTGCGGTAAGTATACCGTCATTGTTACTGTCAAATCCGGCGATATAATCACGATAATCCGCATCGGTAAAATCACTTTCACTGAGCACTATATCTTCGGGCATGAACACGATTTTATAAACGGAAGTATTGTTGCCGTCAGCTGAAGTTACCGTTACTGTAGCTGTACGCTGATATTGGTAGCCGAGTAATCCGTCAGCCTGCTCAATGCTTATCTGAGCATTTGAATCTTTAGCCACGGCTGTGACCTCCGGCGGTTTTCTCAGTTCTGCATTCACCTTGTATTCGTAGCTCTTATCGGTATAATTCAGTGCATCAAGTGCCGTGCCTCCTATGCTTATACTTTCAAGCAGTGAGACAGCATTGATATTTACCTCATTTATACCCTTTTCATCGCTGAAGTATTTGCCGCAGTCTTCGCAGTACCATATATCATCTCCACCGTTATCGGCAACCGTAAGCTTATGACCGTTGGTTGCAATGTTTTCGCCGACAGTTGTTTCGGTGGGCGATACTGTAATACTCTCTCCCGATGCCGTGCCTTCCAGTTGTGAGCCGTTAGCATTATCGGTATCTTGCGTATATACATGGTCGCCATCGACAGTAAGTCCGCTGTAGCTCATACTCTTCAGCTCTTCGCCGTCATCGCCTATCCACGTCACAGAGTAATCCATTGTGCCTGTGCCGTTTGCAAGCACCTTGATGTCATACTTCTCATCATCAAGATAAATTGTCTTTTCTGAATTTTCGACAAAGATGATTATATCCGAATCCTCATCAAGATTTATAACATTGTTTATTACAGAACCTACAAGCTCACCGTTCTTATTATAGATATAAACATCTGTCGGGCAATGTACGGATACAAGCTTATCTGCAAAGTCGAAAGTCGACATGGTTTTTTCCATAAGTGACTTCCACTTTTCTATCTTTTCGTTTGTCGAACCGTATGTCTTATACGCGTTCATAAGCGTATTTACAAATTCGGGTTTCTTAATCTTACTGTATGCCACGCCGCAAAGCTTATTGGAATAAGTCTTTACATAGCTCTTGACATCATCTTTCCAGCCCTTGTCTATAATATCAAGGCACTCCTGTGCAAACAGCTTCTGATTAGTAGCCGCCGTCATTTTATATGTTCCGGTAAATGACTCATTGCCTATATTGACAAAGTAGCTTATGCTTGACAGATGCATACCGTCTGATGGGAACGAAGTGTCAAGCAATGCGGCATATTCTTTAAGCTTCGCTATTGCGTCCTTATACACAAACGAAATTGTAGCCTTCTTTTCTTTACCCTTATAGTTGACCTTGATATTTTTAAATGTAATGCAGGTATTTCTGCTGTCGCCTGTCATATCATCAGGCAGCCCGGTAGCCATAAGCATAGCATATGTTTCTACCTTTGCGTATATCGATTCTTCAACGCTCTTGTCGACTATCTCAATACCTGTTATTTTATTGCTGACCGAGCCGTAACTGTCAAACTGCCTTGACACAGAACCTATCCAGCCGTTGTACCATTCACCTGAGCCGTCATAATCCTTCAGATATTTTCCTCTTGAAGCGACAGGAGTTCCGTTTGCGTCACAAGTCATTATTCCAAACGGTGCGTTCTCTGTACGCAGTACGTTTTTCAGATTGTTACCGTTATCGGCTTCATTTGTAAGATAAAGCTTTCCGAATTTAAAACTGCCAACAGACAGCTTCTTATCGGTATTTCCAAAGAATATGGTCTTATGATTGCTGTCCGCGGTAGTCTTCGCCGATTTATGGGTGAAGTTACCCTTTACCCAGAGCGTACCGCCTTTCAGTGCAGGTGCATAGCATGAGGTGAACTCAACATTACCGTTGACCTTTATAATACTGCCTGCATTTTGTGTGAAATTACCGCCCTTTTCTATTGTAAGGTCACGGTTTACGTTAAGAGTGCCGCTGACGCTCAACGTTCCGCCCTGCTTCTTCCATAGCGTGAACAGCCTGTTGTAACCGCCGGTTACATCGGCATACATATTAACGTTTACTTTTGCACTTGAATTTATCCACAGACCGTCGTACTCACTGTCGCCGTATATGATAAGATTATCAATGTTTACAACAGCGTTACGGATCGTCAGTTTTCCTCTTTTTATAGTAAGCGTACCTATATTATATGTCTTGCCCAGCCCGCCGTCAATCACAAGAGAACCGCCGTCGACCGTCATATCCTTTTTCTCACCGCTTGAAATGCTGCTCATAACACCGTTGCTTGTCGCATTGGAGTCACTCAGAGAATATGAGCCGTCATTGATTATTACACCGTTGGGGTTGTCGCGGTCGTCCTCTATGTCAGGTTGATATAAACCGTCAGGACAACTTTCATCGGGACAATGACCGCTTGAGGTTAGCTCAAAATAGTATTCCGGGTCTGTAGGTAAATCGACTTTTCTGGAATATTCGGAATAATTACTGCCATAAGGAATATGTATGTGTTTTAATTTATTGCAGTATTCAAAAGCCTCATTATCTATATTAGTTGTTCCACTCAATATCGTTGCGCTATTAAGATTTATGCATTTGTAGAAAGCATGATAGCCTATACTGGTCACGCTATCCGGTATCGTTATACTGGTAAGGTTTGCGCATCTATAGAAAGCACCATTGTTTATTTTTGTCACACTGTTCGGTATCGTTACACTTGTAAGACTTGTGCAATCACAGAAAGCCGAATACCCTATATTTGTAACACTGTCGGGTATCATTATGCTTGTAAGGTTTGTGCAATTCATGAATGCACCATCGCCAATGCTCGTCACACTATCAGGTATCGTTATGCTTGTAAGGCTTGTACAACCTTCGAAAGCATTACCGCCTATACTCGTCATACTGTTCGGTAACGTTACATCGGTAAGGCTTATGCAATATCTGAACATACTGTTGCCTATGTTTATTACACTGTCTGGTATCGTAATGCTTGCGAGGCTTGTGCAATTATAGAATGCACCATCATCAATACTCGTCACACTGTTCGGTATCGTTATACTTTTAAGGCTTGTGCAATTATAGAATGCACAATCATCAATACTCGTAACACTGTTCGGTATCGTTATACTTTTAAGGCTTGTGCAACCAAAGAAAGCACCGTCACCTATGCTTGTCACACTATCAGGTATAGAAATACTTGTAAGGCTTGTGCAGCCTCTGAATGCGTGATAGCCTATATTCGTCACACTGCCGGGTATCATTATGCTCGTAAGGCTTGAGCAATTATAGAAAGTCCCATCGTCTATACTTGTCACTCTGTTTGATATCGTAATGCTTGCAAGGCTTGTGCAATCGTAAAAAGCAGAGCCGCCTATACTCGTCACACTATTTGGTATTGCTATGCTTGTAAGGCTTTTACAATTTTCAAAAGCACAGACGTTTATACTTGTCACGCCATCAATTATTGTATAATTTTTATCTTTTTTTCCAGCGGGATAACATAATATAGTAGTTTTATTCTTATTATATAAAACACCGTTCACTGAAACATAATTTAAATTTCCGATTTCAACTTTTATTTCTGTAAGGCTTGAGCAACCGTCAAAAGCACTGCTACCTATACTCGTCACACTGTTCGGTATCGTTATACTTGCAAGACTTGTGCAACCGCTGAAAGCACGACTGTCTATTTCCGTCACACTGTCCGGTATCGTTATACTTGCAAGATTTGTGCAACGTTCAAAAGATTCATATCCTATACTTGTCACGCTATCAGGTATAATATAATTCTTATCATTTTTACCGCAAGGATAACGTAATAACGTTGTTTTGTCCTTATTAAAAAGAACGCCATTTACAGATGTATAATTCTTATTATCTAAATTTACATTAATTTCATTAAGATTTTCACAACTGTCGAAATACCAATAGCCTATACTGGTCACACTATCAGGTATCGTTATGCTTGTAAGGCTTGAGCAATCACTGAAAGCACCATATATACTCGTCACGCTTTTTCCGTCGACCTCAGACGGTATAACAACATTAACGGGTTTGCCTTTATAACCGCTGACACACAAATTATTTTCGTCATTGATTTCATATATTAACTCATATTTTTGAGGGATTACCGTAATATCAGTTGCAAATCCGCATTTAGTGCAGTGGCGTGACTTTATGCCGAAATCATCGATTGTTGCTTCTCTATCGACCGTCCATTCATTGGAATATGTATGTGAACCCGTGCACAGCTTTTTGCAAGTTATGCCGTTTTCTTCCGCATAACTTGCCGCAACGCTGTTATTTGCACAATATATGACGAAAATATCATTAACCTTTCCGGAAAAGTTTTTACTTTCACCTATATAACCAAACGCACCATACTCTATTTTTTCAACACTATTTGGTATTTCAACATTTATAAGCAATGGGCAATTACAGAAAGCCTTATAGCCTATACTTGTCACACTGTCCGGTATCTCAATGCTTTCAAGGCTTGTGCAATTATAGAAAGTCCAATCTCCTATATGCGTCACACTGTCCGGTATTTTATAACTCTTATCATCTTTACCGCAAGGATATACCATTAACTCTGTTTTGTCCTTGTTGAACAGGACATTATTCACAGATATATAATTCTTATTATTAACCGCTACATCTATTGAAGTAATGTTTGAACAAAATTTAAAAGCCCAGTCGCCTATACTTGTCACACTGTCCGGTATCGTTATGCTTGCTAAGCTTGTGCAATTAGAGAAAGCCCAATCGCCTATACTTGTCACACTGTCCGGTATCGTTATGCTTGCTAAGCTTGTGCAATCACTGAAAGTGCTATCGCCTATACTTGCCACACTGTCCGGTATCGTTATGCTTGTAAGGCCTGTGCAATCACTGAAAGTACTATCGCCTAAACTTGCCACACTGTTCGGTATCGTTATGCTTGTAAGGCTTGTACAACCACTGAAAGCGCTATCGCCGATACTCGTCACACTGTTCGGTATCGTTATGCTTGTAAGGCTTGTGCAGCCAATGAAAGCACTATCGCCGATACTCGTCACACCGTTTGGTATAGTGTATCTCCTACCAAATTTACCTGAAGGGTAGCATATTAGTTCTGTTTTATCCTTGTTGAACAGGATACCGTTCACAGACGTATAATTCTTATTGTCTAAATTTACAATAATCTCAATAAGCTCTTCACACTTGAAGAAAGCACTATAGCCTATACTCGTCACACTATCTGGTATAGTTATGCTCGTAAGGCTTTCACAGCCTCTGAAAGCACTATCTCCTATATTTGTCACGCTGTCGGGTATCGTTATGCTTGTAAGGCTTTTGCAATCACAAAAAGTAGATTTGGCGATACTTATCACACTATCTGGCATCGTTACACTTATAAGATTTCTACAATTGTCAAAAGCAAATTCGCCGATGCTCGTCACGCTGTCGGGTATTTCTATGTTAGCAAGACTTGCGCAATACTTGAAAGCACTATAGCCTATACTCGTCACACTATTCGGTATCGTTATGCTCTTAAGATGCAAGCACCAATCGAAAGCGTAATCTCCAATACTAGTAACGCTGTTCGGTATCGTTATACTTATAATGCTTGAACAATTGTAAAAAGCATTATCTCCAATACTCGTCACGCTCTTTCCATCAATCTCCGCCGGAATATCAACGTTTTCCGCACTTCCGCTATAATCTGTAATCTCAACCGTACCGTCATCTAAAATATCATACGCAAAATCCTCATACGTCTCCGCACCCGCAACAGTCGCGACATTCGCCTTTACCTCCGGCAATATATCCCCGAGCGGTGTACCGACAACAGCAAATGCCATAACCGCCGCTGTTATCCCGGCTGCAAGTCTTTTCAGTTTCATATAACGCTCTCCTCGTATTTCTCATATTGTCATTTCCTGTGTAAACACAGTTATAATTTAATGATATACCAATATCTTTATTTGTCAACCCTTTTCTGCAAAATCAGCACCGATTTTACAAAAAAATATGAAATCAAATTCAAAATGCACTTTAAAGTCAAAAGCTATCACTTAATTAAATTCATTTCGAGCATTATTATACATGTTTATTATTTATATAAATACATAAATGCAAATTTGCTTTATCCACCGACCGCACCACACAAAATTAAAATCCGCGCCGAAAATGCCCCTCAATTATTCATAATTCATTATTCATTACCTCCACCCCATATGTACCACCAATGTACCATTTCTATACCACTTGTTATTTCCATTCACGGAAATTATTTTCATCGCATATACTACTTTTGTATCAGCCATAATATACCATAATCTACATAATGAGGTGATTTTTAATGTGTGGAATAGCAGGTTGGATAGACTGCCGCAAGCTCTGCGACAGCACCGCGATAATGCGCAGAATGGCTCAGACAATGACCCCGAGAGGACCTGACAGCGGCGGCTTCTACACCGATGACAACTGCGCCCTCGCGCACCGCCGCCTTAGCGTAATAGACCCCGCAGGCGGCTCACAGCCTATGTCCCGCCCATATGGCGGCGACCGCTTCACCATCGTCTACAACGGCGAGCTGTACAACACCGCCGAACTCCGCTCAGAGCTTGGATCCATGGGCGTTGAGTTCACCACCGCCAGCGACACCGAGGTACTGCTCAACGCCTACATCACCTGGGGCGAATCCTGCCTCGACAAGCTCAACGGCATTTATGCCTTCGCCATATGGCAGGAGCGTGAAAAACAGCTCTTCCTCGCCCGCGACAGAATAGGCGTGAAGCCGCTGTTTTACTACGAATACGCAGGCGGGCTGATCTTCGCGTCTGAGATAAAAACGCTCCTCGCCCACCCTATGATAGAGCCTGTGATCGACCGTGACGGCATAGCGCAGATAATGCTCTTAGGTCCTGCCCGAAAGCCGGGAAGCGGCATATTTAAAGGGATCAAGGAGCTCTGCCCCGCCGAGTGCGCCATGTACTGCCGATGCGGGCTTAAAAAGCGGAGCTACTGGACGCTCCGTGCCCTGCCGCATAAGGAAAGCCAGGAGGAAACCGAACAGCACGTTGCCTACCTCCTTACCGATGCCATCAAGCGCCAGCTCGTAAGCGATGTCCCGCTGTGCACGATGCTTTCCGGCGGGCTCGACAGCAGCATAATCAGCGCAGTCGCCGCCAAGGAATTTGAGAGCAAAGGCAGGCAACTGACCACGTTCTCGATCGATTACAAGGACAACGCAAAGAACTTTCACAGCAGTGCTTTTCAACCCGATATGGACGCGCCGTGGATACGCGAAATGTCAGCATTCATCGGCTCTAAGCACATAAACATTGAGATAGATACCCCCGCCCTTACCGATGCGCTCGAGCTGTCAACCTATGCGCGCGACCTGCCTGGTATGGCAGATGTTGACAGCTCGCTGTACCTGTTTTGCAAGTCGATAAAGAACAATTTTACCGTTGCATTAAGTGGTGAATGCGCCGACGAAATCTTCGCCGGCTACCCCTGGTATCACAACGAGGATATCCTCTACCGTCCCGGTTTTCCGTGGGCGTGCTCGACCTCCTCACGCGCGGATCTGCTGTGTGACGGCATTCTCGGTGACATCGACCCGAACGATTACGTCAACTCCTGCTGTAACGAAACACTCCGTAAAACAGAATATCTCGATACAGACAGCCGCAAGGACAGACGGATGCGCGAGATGTTCATGCTGAATTTCCACTGGTTTATGCAGTGCCTGCTTGACCGCAAGGACAGAATGAGTATGGCTCACGGACTGGAAGTCAGAGTGCCGTTCTGCGACCACCGCATAGCGCGTTACGCCTACAATATTCCGTGGGATATCAAGGCGGCTGGCGGCAGGGAAAAAGGTGTTGTCCGCCGTGCAATGAAAGGCATTCTGCCCGATGATGTGCTATGGCGCAAAAAGTCGCCTTACCCCAAGACCCACAATCCCACCTACCTTGCCGAAGTAGTACGCAGAATGCGTGATATCTTAAGCAAAAACGACTGTCGTCTGACCGAGATAGTAAGCCGTAAAAAGCTGCTTGAGCTGTGCGATGACCCGACCTCTTTCAAGGGTAACTGGTACGGTCAGCTGATGACCTCACCGCAGATTTTCGCTTATCTGTTGCAAATCGAATGGTGGATGAGAAAATATGATGTGAGAATAGACAGACAGTAATACTATTATAAAAATACAACCGGAAACCGACTATAAGGTCGATTTCCGGTTGTTCATTATTTTTCGGTTTCTGCAGGGATTTTACTTTGCCGCAGTCTTTCCGCTTACATTTCCGTAATTACCGTAAAGTGCAGTCTTACCGCTCATGTGATAAGCGCGAACCCTGAACTTATAAGCAGTGTTCTTGGCAAGTCCTGCCTTTCTGAATGTAGTCGTGCTATTGTTTGTGATTTTCGCAACTCTGACCCACTTTCCGCCCTTGTACATTTCTACTATGTAGCCTTGTGCGGAGGTGTTTTTAGTCCAGTTTACACGCAGTGCATCCTTAGCTTTTCCGCCGATCTTAACGCCTTTCATTATAGACGGGTTTGTTCTAGCAGTAACAGTAGCGCTATAATTGCCATAAAGCGCAGTCTTACCGCTCATCTTATAGGCTCTTACTCTGAACTTGTATACGCTTGAAGCCTTAAGACCCGCTTTTCTAAACGTTGTGGTGCTGTTATTTGTTATTTTACCAACGCGTACCCACTTATTACCCTGATACATTTCAACTATATATCCGTCAGCGGAAGTGTTCTTAGTCCAGTTGATGCGGAGCGCGTCTGCGGCTCTGCCACCGAGCTTTGCACCTGTCATAACAGACGGATTTGTTCTCGCCGCTAGCTCATTGCTGTAAGCACTGTAAACTGCTGTACTACCGCTCATCTTATACGCTTTAACCCTGAACTTATACACGGTCGAAGCCTTAAGTCCCGCTTTTCTGAAAGTAGTTGTGCTGTTATCTGTTATCTTCGCAACTCTTGCCCACTTGCCGTTCTGATACATTTCAATTATGTAACCATCGGCGTTTGCATTCTTAGTCCAGTTGATGCGGAGCGCGTCTGCCGCTCTGCCGGTAAGCTTTGCGCCGCCGACCTTTGCAAGCGTGAGCTTCGCAGTATAATTATCCTTCTTGTCAGCTCCGCAAATCGTACACTTATGCAATGTGTAACCCTGCGCTGTATATGTAGGCTTTACAACTTTTTCGGTAACATAGTTATGCGTGTGATTTTTCAGACTTGTTCCCGGCTTTGTGGTACGGTCATAAATATAGTAATCGTCCGGAACTTTATTTGAGTTTCTGTCAACCTTGAGATTTGCCACATCATCCGCCGTAAGCTGGCACTCATTGAGATAGCTCTTGTCAATAAGCCCATCATCGACAAAACGTTTGATCAAATCATAATCCGCACAGCCTTCGTCAAATGCGCTAAAAGAAGCTGTCCAGAGCTTATTTTCGGAGTTATACCAGTATAACACATTCTTTTTCTTTTCCTGTATGGAATTGATTGTGTACTTTAATTCATATTCTTCTTTATCGCAATTATATTCATAATCAACATCGTACTCTATCTGCGGTACGGATCTCTTCAGCAGGATATTACTGTATTTGTGATCCTCATATTTTGCACCGGGCACATAGCGTTCCCAGTCATCTATGTATCTTCCGTCTACCCATGTGTCGGATACATATCCCAGGTCGCCGAACCAGTAAATTTCAGAGCCGTTATCACCCGCACTGTCGGTATAGAATTGGTCACCGTCACCGCTTTTATACAGATACGTATATGTCGTACCCGTTGCACCGAATATGCCTGCAATTTTTATCAGACGCACCCATGCGCCGTCACCGACAGTATCGCATATGTTTTCCCATGTGAGCGCATCGGAACGCGGGATATCATCTTTCATTTCGGTCTTGGCATAATTATCAAGAAGCTGCTTTGAGCCATTGAGAGTTATTTCTGTTCTGTTGTTGCCGAATGTAAAATACTTCTTTATCTTATCCTCGCTTAGGCCCTTGCCTTCACCGTTTCCCTGACCGCCGTAAGAATAAGTTTCACCGTTATATGTAACGTCGACAAGATAATGATTATCTGCATTCCAGGAAATCTCAGCAGCGGTGTCAAGCCGCCGTGCGACAACTGAAAGGACGCTCGGGAAGCCGAGAGAATCGTAACGATAAGGATATATCGCAGATGCAAAAAGCGGTTTACTTCCTTCACGGCTGTATGGTGATTGAAGATAGAAAGTCTGATCCTTGTGCGGTGATGTTGACATTCCCCAATAGTCCTTAACGCGCGTCAATTCTCCAAGGATATAAGAGCCGCTGTAAAGGCATATCGAAGAAAAACCATCCTCCACCGCATCCATATTGTCAAAGAAAGAGTTTTTTTTCGCATATGTATCAATAAGATAATCGACGCTGTCCTTTAGTGCAGGGAGCTTGCATTTTACATTGGTATCTTCCCATGTAACATCGTATCTGTCATCGTTTGCTACTTGCAGTACTACTTCTCCGCCGTCGGTATAATAACCGTAAAATATGTAACCGCCGTCAACTCTGCCTGTTTTTGTGTTCTGATATTTGATGTCCTGAAAAATAGTCGGCTCATCGTCCCATGTATCCCATACCGCTTTTATGATACTCTGTTCTTCCTCATCATATTTAGTCGATTTATCCGTAAATCTGAAAGAAAGAGGATCGGGGTTATCTGTCTGTACAAAGAAATATTGATTGAACGGAGCGAGAAGCGGAGTTATCGTATAGCTGTATTCTGCCGCATTAACTGTACCCGACTTAATATCTGCCGATTCCGCCGCAGCACTCAGCGTTTCTCCTATGGCAGGGATCATATCACCTACAGGTGTCCCGACAACAGTGACAGCCATCACAGCCGACATAATTCCCGAAGTTATTCTTTTAAGCTTCATACTTTATTTCCTCCCGAATTATCCGCATACATAAACAGGCATTGTACGCCATTGCGAACCTCGCCGTTTTTGCCTTATTATTTTTGCATAGCTTTTTTGAACGGCTTGCGTAATATTCCTCAAAAGCCACTCCACGCTTGAACAAACGTTATCTGATGCATTGTGCGTATCTCGCACTGTTTAATAAATATTGAATACATTTGCTTATTCCCGGATTATATTTCAGTATAACACTGTTGTTAATTGCTGTCAAGTATTTACTTGGTATTTATGTAATATAAATATAAAATCGCCGCATTCTCAGGTAAACAAAAACCGGGCAACAATTTTAACATCGCCGCCCGGTCGTAATTATTGTTTTTGCTTTTAATCAAAGCTTACTTTGCCGCAGTCCTCCCGCTTACACTTCCGTAATTACCGTAAAGCGCAGTCTT
>ERZ779877.1739-NODE-1739-length-17629-cov-2.586548_pt1 | contig 17629 bp, 10 predicted proteins | sample MGYA00511556_ERZ779877 | MGnify/ENA primary metagenome ERZ779877 (study PRJEB29588, sample SAMEA2159338) | human gut metagenome | biome: human gut; feature: human-associated habitat; material: faeces | place: Denmark | collected 2008/2010 ...
CAAGCGGATGGCATAGCTGGGAATGGCATGCAGGGCAGTGGTCTTGAAGTCGGTGATGAACTTTATCTGACGCTTGCTGTTTCCGGCAGCGGCAGGAACAGTCAGCGCACCCAGACGTTCGGCTCCATACTGAAAGCCCAGTCCTCCGGTGAACATGCCGTAACCGGAGCTATTTTGGAAAACATCCGTCTTACGGATACCTACCATATAGAGGCAGCGTGCCACTAAGTTAGCCCAAGAGTCCAAATCGTGTTGGGAGTGTACGATGACCGTCGGCGTGCCCGTAGTGCCACTGGAAGAATGGATACGTACTCCGTCCTCACGCATATCGCCTGCTACTAATCCAAAAGGATAATTGGCGCGCATATCGGCCTTGGTAGTAAACGGTATCTTACGTATGTCTTCTATAGACCGGATGCTGTCGGCAGTGATGCCATGCTCTTGGAATACCTTTTTATAATAAGGAGAGTTGGCGGCAATGCTGACAGTCTTTTTTAACCGTTGCAGTTGCAGTTCGCGCAACTGCTCACGGGGCATCGTTTCAATCTCTTCTTCCCAGTATTTGTTATTCATGGTATGTTGAAATTTAGAGTCAATTATAGTTTACATCAGTTTTTCAGCAATCTCTTTGCCGGCAGCCAACGCTTTGAGGTTCAGCTCTACAATGGCGTCGCCCTTGCGTTGGAAGATTTCGCGGATGCTGTCTTGCACCTTTGCGTAGTCGATGCCGAGGAAGGGGATGGTGGCGCCCAGCAGTACGATGTTCGCTACGCGGGGAGAGCCGACTTCTTTTGCCACTTCGTTTACGTTCAGCATGATTTTATGCGGCAGCTTGTTGATTTCGGCCTTGATGTCTTCTTCTGCCGGATAGTTGGGAATGTTGATGAAGGGGGCTTCATTGGTCACCAGCCAACCTTCGGGGCTGAGGTAGGGGAGGTAGCGCAGTGCTTCCATCGGTTCCAGGGAGATGATGAGGTCGCATTTTCCTGTGGGAATGAGGTCCGAAGCGATGGGTTGGTCGCTGATGCGCAGGTTGGACTGCACGTCGCCGCCTCGCTGGCTCATGCCGTGTACTTCTGCCTGCTTCATGTAGAGTCCGTCCTTGAGGGCTGCTTTGCCGATTACGGTGGCGATGGAGAGGATACCTTGTCCCCCCACGCCCGAAAGTATGATGTCCTGTTTCATGATTTCTTTTCAGCTTTCTTTTGTTTCAGTTTTCTGTTCAAGGTCTGGATGCATTCCCTGCGCGGGATAATCACCGACACGCCTTTATACTCTATTTCCTCGCGAAGGATGCGGGTGATTTCTTCCATATTCTTCGGCAACGGCACCACCACACGCACGTGTTCCGGCTCCACGCCGAGTCCCAGACAGATGGCCTCGAACTTGTTCGTTCCGGCCGAATCCTGCCCGCCGGTCATGGCCGTGGTCAGGTTGTCCGAAATGATGACCGTAATCTGCGCCTTGTCGTTCACCGCATCCAGCAATCCCGTCATGCCGGAATGCGTGAAGGTGGAGTCGCCAATGACTGCAATGGCCGGGAACACGCCCGCGTCGGCCGCACCCTTGGCCATCGTGATGGACGCGCCCATGTCGAGACAGGTGTCAATGGCACGGAACGGCGGCAAAGCCCCGAGGGTATAGCACCCGATATCGGCAAACACGCGGGCATTCGGATACTCCTTCACCACCTCGTTCAAAGCGGTGTAGACGTCGCGGTGGCCGCATCCCTGGCACAAGGCAGGCGGGCGGGACACCACCTCTTTCGGCAGGTCGAAATAGCGCTCGGGGCGGAATCCCATGGCCGTGGCCACACTGTCGGGCGTCAACTCGCCGGTGCGGGGCAGGTCGCCCGTCAGCCGGCCCTTCACCGGATAGTCGGCCGACAGCATGCCCGGAATGATTTCCTCGGCGAAAGGCTGCCCGTCTTCCACCACCAGTATCTCGCGGCTCTCGGCGGCCAAGCGGCGCACCAAATCTGTCGGCAACGGATATTGGGTCACCTTCAGTATGTTGAACTTCCCTTCGGCTTCTTTGGCTTCCTTCACATAATTATAACCGATGCCGCAAGCCAGGATGCCCACCGGTTTCTCTTCTTCCGACGGTTCGTAGCGCGTGTAAGGCGCATGGAGCGCCAGCTCTTCCAGACGGGGCTGCTGCTCCACCAACGCCGCATATTTCCGGCGCGAATTGGCCGGAAGGAGCACCCACCCGGCCGCGTCTTTGGCACAAGGCAAGGCCTGCACCTCGCGCGCCGTCTCCTTCACTTCCACGGCGGCACGGGAGTGTGCCAGCCTCATCACGATGCGCATCAGCACCGGCAGTTTCTCCCGCTCGGAGAGTTCGAAACCATATTCCATCATGTCGTAAGCCTCCTGCTGCGTGGACGGCTCCAACACGGGCATCAGCGAAAATTTGCCATAGAAACGAGAGTCCTGCTCGTTCTGCGAAGAGTGCATGGAGGGGTCGTCCGCCACAATGACAATCATGCCGCCGTTCACGCCCGTGATGGCGGAGTTCACGAAGGCATCCGCCGCCACATTCAGTCCCACGTGCTTCATGCAGGCAATCACACGCCCGCCGGCATACGAGACGCCCAATGCGGCCTCCACGGCCGTCTTTTCGTTCGTGCACCAAGTGCTGTGCAGGCCGCGCTCTCGGGCCAAGGGGTGCCGCTGGATATATTCGGTTATTTCCGTGCTCGGCGTTCCGGGATAGGCATACACGCCCCGGATGCCGGCATGGATAGCCCCCAAGGCTATCGCCTCGTCACCCAACAAAAGTTTCTTTTCCATAATATCTGTCTATTCCTTATATTTAAATGTTCAACGTAAAATCGTCCGCATCGTCCAGGACGGGGAACTTGCGCCGGAAGCTCTCCAGATGCTCCATGTCCACCTCGGCCGTCACGACGCACACCTGCTCCCTCTCGCACTCGGCCAACGTCTGCCCGTAGGGGTCTATCATCAGCGTCCCCCCGCAATACTCGCATGCCGGATCGGTCCCCACGCGGTTCACACCCGCCACGTAGCATTGGTTCTCGATGGCCCGCGCTCTCAGCAGGGCCAGCCACGCCTCCACACGCGGAGTGGGCCAGCTGGCCACATACAGTATCATGTCGTAGTCCTTACGGTTGCGCGCCCACACGGGAAAGCGCAAATCGTAGCACACCTGAAGTAAGATGCGCACGCCGCGGAACTCCACCACCACGCGCTCGCGGCCTGCCGTGAAGCGCCGGTCCTCGCCGCCATAAGTGAAAAGATGCTTCTTGTCGTATGAACAGACCTCACCGTCTGGTTTCACAAAATAGAAACGGTTATAGTAACGGCCGTCTTCCTGCACGGCCACGCTGCCGGCCACGGCGCAGTCGTGCGCCCGGGCATAAGCGCGCATCCAGCGCAGCGTGTCGCTGTCCGCCGGTTCGGCCAGTCCCTCCGGCTCCGTACAGAAACCGGTCGAGAACATTTCGGGCAACACGTAAAGGTCGGCCCCCGGGCGGGCGTCCATGGCACGCTCGGCCTCCCGCACGTTATCTTCCGGCTTTCCCCACGCAATGTCCTGCTGCAAAAGCGTTATTTTCATATTCATTTGAACTTAGATTGTGACAAAGTTAACAAAATAAAAGGTAAAATCGCCCTTTTCTATCAAAGTATTCAAGAAAAAGGCGCAAAAAAAGCAAATCCATGGAAAAATTCACCAAGAAGCTCCCCGCAGCAGCGAAAGGCGGAAAGCTGGCGAGAACCTTGCGGAGCGCGTCAGCGTACTTGCCGCAAAGTACTCGAGTACTTGCCGCAGAGTACGCTGGCGCCTTCCGCACGGGACCGCAATCCATCGGGCAATCAGAAAAAGCGGCTGTCCCACCGAAATGTGACAGCCGCCCTCTATCCTTGTCCGCCGCCCCGCGCCCTGCCGCCGGAACGGGCGACGCGAAGCAGCCCCTCCTCCGCCGCCTCAAGCTTCCGATGGAGGAAGAGGCTTACAGAACAATCCGATAACGCTTACCCGGCTTGGTGGAGAATGTCACCATGCCATCGGCATCCTGCGAAAAATCCACCTTGCGCCCCCGGGCGTTCTCCACTCTGGCGGGTTTCCGTCCCGGCAAATAGACCTTGCATTCGCCGCCCGCGGCGGAAGTGACGGTGGCAACCGCCAAGCGGCCGTCGGCCCACTCCGCGTCCACCACAAAGCCTCCGTGGGCCCGCAAGCCCGTGAAATGCCCGTCGGCCCAGGCGGCCGGAAGGGCCGGCAACACGTAAATCCCTTTCGGCGTGTTCTGGATCAGCATTTCGGCAATGCCGGCCGTAGCCCCGAAATTGCCGTCAATCTGGAACGAAGGATGCGCACAGAAAAGGTTCTCATACACGCCACCGGCGTTGTCGTCCATGCTGATGTAAGTCACGTCCGTCAGGTGCTGCGCCTGCTTCAGCAAACGGTAGGCGCGCTCCCCGTCCCACAACCGGGCCCAGCAAGCCACCTTCCAGGCGCGGCTCCAGCCCGTGGCGCCGTCGCCCCTCGAGTTGAGCGACACCTTGGCCGCCTCGGCATACCGTTTGTCGTTCAAATAAGAAATCTCATGGCAAGGGAACAAGGCCATCAGGTGCGACAAGTGGCGATGATTGTCGCCCTTCACGTCCTTCTCTTTCGTCCACTCACGGATTTGCCCCCATTCGCCGATGTGAAGGCCGTTGTCCAGCTTCGCGAACTTGTCCTTCAGTTCGGCCACGAAGCTGTCGCTGATTTGCAACACGTCGGCCGCCGCCAGGGTCTCCTTGAACAAGGCGTAGATCAATTGCTGCGCATAGGCCACCCCGTCTTCCCAAGGACCGTGCTCGGGCGACCATTCCCCGGGAGCCACGAGCCGTCCGTCGGCATTCTCCGTCAGGCGGTCGAACCAATATTCGCACGTCAGCTTCATCACCGGATAAGCCGTGCCGCGCAAATAGTCCTCGTCGAGCGTATAGGCATAATGCTGCCACAGGTGGGTGCAATACCACGCATTGGCCGGACGGTTGATGTTCCAGTCCGTATAACCGAAGATGTTGTTCTGCGTGTGCACGGCCCAGCCGCGGCAATTCTCCTTCCGTGCCACTTGCTGCCACGGCCCGTCGGCCTTCATGGCCTCGGCCGTCACATAGGTGATGAACGGCGCGTAGCATTCCGACAGGTTAGCCACCTCCGTCGGCCAATAGTTCATCTGCACGTTGATGTTGCTATGGTAGTCGCATTCCCATGCCGGATTGTTCACATTGTTCCACAATCCCTGCAGGTTGCTGGGCAATTGTCCGCCGCGCGAAGAAGCCAGCGTCAGATAACGGCCAAACTGGAAGTAGAGCATGTCCAGGTAGGGATTGTCGGAATGCTCGCGCACAAGTACGTCCGTGGTATAACCGGGCTGTCCGGCCCCGAAATCCACCTCCACGCGGGAAAACAACGGGCAATAGTCTGCCAGATGGGTTTTCTTCAGTTTCTCATACGATTTCTTCTCCAGCCTCTCCAAGCGGGCTGCCACACGCTCGCCCACTTGCCGGGCATCTCCAGTCACATAAGTGGGCGACGTCAGGTCGTAGTTGGTAGCTCCAGTCAGGATCACCGTGGCGGCCTCCGCGCCACGGACCTCCAGCCGGTCGGGGAAAGACTCCACGCTGCCCCCCTCGGCACGCAGGACGGCCCGGGCCTCGTAAGACAACAAGTCCAACGTCCCGCCGATGGTCATCGTGTTTCCCACCACGCGGGTCGCTCCCTCGTGGGCGTCTTGCATCCGCAATGAGAAGTTCAACCTCCCCTTGTTCCCGGGAGTGGCCAACCGCACCACGATCACGCTGTCAGGGTTACTGGCAAAATACTCGCGCACGTAGTCCACGCCGTCGATGGTATACGACACCGTACCCACGGCATTGTCCAACGACAATTCGCGGCGGTAGTCCGTGCACTCCCCCGTCGCGCCAAAATCAAAGAACAGGTCGCCCATGTTCTGGTATGCCCCGCGCTGTGTAGTGCTCCCCGCCCACAGCGTCTTGTCGTTGAATTGCACTTGCTCGCGCTCCACGCCTCCAAAAAACATGGCGCCAATCCCGCCGTTGCCCACCGGGAGGGCGGAAGTCATCCACACCGTAGCCGGCTCATCGTACCACAACGTCATCGGCACGCGCTCCGCTCCCATCCCTGTTCCGCAGGCGCAACAGGCCAGTCCGAAAATCAATGCTCTCGTTTCTAATTTCATTTTGCTTACTCTTCTAGTTTTAGTTTAACACGCTACAAAAATACGAAATTTTCGCTTTCCGACGGAGAATGGACAGACATTTTATGACCCATGCGACTTCAGCCTCGGGGCTCCGGAGGGAAATGCAGGGGACGGGCCGAAGCAAAAGAAGAACGGGGACGGAAAAAGCGGGGATGCCCACGGCATGAAAGCCGAAGGCATCCCCGCTTAAATCTTCCCGGGAATCGCCGGCCGCTCCCTGGGCGGAATCAGCCCGCTGCGGCACGAGGCCCCGTCACGGCGCTGGTCATTTCAGTTCCAACGCCACAATGCTCATGGGCGGCATCTTCACCACCAGCTTCCCTTTGGACAGTTTTGCACCTTTGAACGCCACGGGTTTCACCACGTCGGGCTGCTCGAACGTGTTCTTGTCGGCGATGTCCTTGACGGTCAGCATTTGTCCTGTGACGGTCTTCAGCTCCAGTCCGGCCAAATCGACGGTCACCTCATTGGACTCTTTCAGGTCCACGTTGGACAGGGAAATGTGCACCGCCCCGTCCTTGGCCTTCGAAGCCGTAGCGGCCAGCATCGGCAAGTCGCGCTGCTCGCCGTCGCGGCCCATCTGCGCCCTCACCATCTTGTGCTCGCACTGCACCTCGGCGGGCAGGTAGGTGGCGTCCTGATGCACGTTGTACATCTGGAACACGTAATAGGACGGGGTCAGCACCATCTTGTCTTCCTTCGTCAGGATCATGCTCTGCAGCACGTTGGCAATCTGCGCGATGTTGGCCATCTTGATGCGGTCGGTGTATTTGTGGAACACGTTCAGCGAGAGGGCGGCCACAAACGCGTCGCGCATGGTGTTCTGCTGGTACAGGTGTCCGCGGACGGTGCCCGGTTCCTCGTCCCACCAAGTGCCCCACTCGTCCACCATCAGTGCCACTCGCTTCTTGGGGTCATACTTGTCCATGATTTTTGAATGCTCGCGGATGCAGTTCTCGATGTCGAGGCATTTGCCCATTGTCCAATAATAATCCTCGTCGGTGAAATCGGTGGCAGAACCCTTGCTGCCGCTCCATCCAGCCACGGTGTAATAATGCAGCGAGAGCCCGTCCATCTGGTTGCGCGCCCTGTCCATCATCACCTCCGTCCAGTGCAGGTCGTATTCGCCCGACCCGCTGGCAATCTTGAACAGGCGGTTGCCGTTATAGCTGCGGCAGTAAGTCTGGTAACGGCGATACAGGTCGGCATAATATTCCGGGCGCATGTTGCCTCCGCACCCCCAGCTCTCGTTGCCCACTCCGATATATTTCACGCGCCAGGGTTTCTCGCGTCCGTTCTGCTTGCGGAGCTTGGCCATGGGGCCGTCTTCGGCCGTCATGTACTCCACCCACTGGGCTGTTTCCTGCACGGTGCCGCTGCCCACGTTCATCGACACGTAAGGCTCGCAGCCCAGCAGTTCGCACAGGTTGAGAAACTCGTGCGTGCCGAAGCTGTTATCCTCCACCGTTCCGCCCCAGTTGTTGTTCACCATGCGCGGACGGTCCTCGCGCGGCCCGATGCCGTCGCGCCAATGGTATTCGTCGGCGAAGCAGCCGCCCGGCCAGCGGAGCACGGGCACCTTCAGGTCCTTCAGCGCCTGCAACACGTCGTTGCGGTATCCGTCCGTGTTGGGTATCGCGGACTCCTCGCCCACCCAAAGGCCACCATAGATGCACGTACCGAGGTGCTCGGCAAACTGGCCGTAAATTTCTTTCGGAATGATTTGGCCCGCCTGTTCCGGGAGCAATCTGACTTGCGATTCTTTCTGTGCCGCAAGTGGCAAGACGGCCACAACAGCCGCCCCAAACATCAGTCTTCTTACGTTCATGATATTTAAAAGGATTTAAATGATTGCAAATATACGCATTTATTTGAACAGCTTCCCTTTCTGAATGGAAAATCCTTCGAAAACTTTCAGCCTCTCCCTTGTCTTTGCAACGGCGACCGCCCGCAATTATCCTTGACAGATGACGCGGGCGGGCGGCCTCACGGCAGCGCTCCGCCCGTAGGCACTCATGCCCCCTATCGCCCCGGGCATGGACGTGCATGGACTTGCCCGACGGCATGCGGCGCCTTGCGGAGACCGTCAGCGTACTCTGCGGCAAGTACTCGAGTACTCTCCGCAAAGTACAATTCAAGACTCCGCAAGGCGGTGGACTGCCGGCCGCAGCGGAACGGCCGGAAACGGGGAAATGTTTTCAGCGAAAAGGGGAAGTACAAGAAGACGGGACAGCGGAAGGCCACATGCAACAAAAATAAGGACAGACTGCACTTTTTCTTATCCCACCGGCATATAAATCGCGATTTATATCTAAATTTGTCCCGTTGAAACAAAGAATCCATCATGACGGAAAAAAAAGAAAAGCTCAAGAAATGGGGCATCCCCGCAGGAGCCGCCCTGGCGCTCTTGCTGTGCATCTGGGGGTATCGGGCCTTTTTCGGCTCCACGTTCCACATACAAGACACGGTGTACCTCTACATCGACGAAGACGACACGGCCGACTCCGTAAAGGCCAAAATCAAGGCGACGGCCCGGCCGGGCATCTCCGCCGGTTTCTCCATCCTGTCCGCCCTTGGCGGCTACACGGTGGAGAGCGGCCGCTACGGCGTCGGTCCGGACGACAACATGTTCGGCCTGTTCCGCCGCTTGAAACAAGGGCGGCAGACGCCCGTCAAGCTGACCCTCCCCAGCGTGCGCACCATGGACCGGCTGGCCGGCGCATTGGGCAAAAAACTCATGATGGACTCCGCCGCCGTGGCGCAAAGTCTGACCGACTCTGCCTTCTGCCGCCGCTTCGGGTACGACACGGCCACGATTGCCTGCCTGTTCGTCCCCGACACGTATGAAGTGTATTGGAACGTCAGCCTGGACAATTTCATGAAACGCATGCAGAAGGAGCACGACAGGTTCTGGAACGAGGAACGTCGCCGCAAGGCCGCCGAAGCCGGACTGACGCCGGAAGAAGTGGTCACGCTGGCTTCCATCGTGGACGAAGAAACGGCCAACAACGGCGAGAAGCCCATGGTGGCCGGCATGTACATCAACCGGCTGCGCATAGGAATGCCGCTGCAGGCCGACCCTACTATCAAGTTCGCTCTCCGCGACTTCTCGCTCCGCCGCATCTATCATAACCATCTGAACGTGGAAAGTCCGTATAACACGTACCGGAACGCGGGCTTGCCGCCGGGCCCCATCCGCATTCCGTCCGTCGCCGGCATCGACGCCGTGCTGGACCACGTGCGGCACGACTACCTCTACATGTGTGCCAAGGAGGATTTCTCCGGCACGCACAACTTCGCCCGCACCTACTCCGAGCACTTGGCCAACGCGGCCCGATACTCCGCCGCACTCAACCGGCGGGGCATCAAATAGCAGCCACGACGCCCCGCGACGTCCGGACAGCTACACGGCGGGACGGCGCGTGCCCTTCAACGGCATGAAGATGGGCATGACGAATATCAAGGCCAGAATGGAAAACAACAGGCCGCCGGAAGTGCCGATGGCGAAGGAAAACCAGAAGGCTTCTTCCGCCGGGCCGTCGATGAGGAACGGCACGAGGCCCAGCACCGTGGACAAAGTGGTGAGGAAGACGGGGATGATTTTGTGATTGTATGCCTTGACGTAAAGACTGGCCGGGCGCACGGAACGCTGCCCTCGCGCAGACAGTTGGTTGTTGTACTCGTTGATGATGTAAATGCCCGCATTCACCACGATGCCGCTCAGCAAGACCAGCGAGGCAAAACCACCCGTGCCGAACTTCACGCCGGAGAAATAGAACGTGAGGAACGTGCCGATGAACGACACGGGAATGAGCGTGATGATGACCAGCGGCTGGCGCAACGACTCGAACAGGATGGCGCAGAGGAGATAGATGATGACCACGATGAGCAGAATCAACCAATATTGCGTGCCCTCGTCCTGATACCAATGGGGCGTGTCGTTCAGGCAACGGTAGCCCACGGGGAAGCGTTCGTTGAACTCGTCCGTCACCTCCTTGATGAAGTTGGAAGTATAGTTGTACGAACCCAGCACATTGAACGCCACGCGCAACACGTACTCCTGGTTCTTCTTGGGAATGCTGTTCTTGGCTTCCCGCCAGTCCATGTCCATGAAGGGCGGCAGCCACACATCGCCGTCCGCCGTCTTGACATGAGTGTGTTCCAAATCCCACACGTTGAAACGGTCAGCCTGCAAGGAGCGCAAACAGACGTCCGTCCGGACGAACTCATCCTCGTAAGGCTCTTCCAGTTCCACTCCCGACAGCAACTCGCGCAGCGCACCGTGCATGGCGGCGGGATGCAGGCCATACAAGGCGAAATTCTCAGGCGTGTAGACCATGTAAAGCTCGTCTTCTTGCCGCTCGTGTCCCGGCGTCTCGATGATGATGTCCATCACGCGATGGTTCTGCTTCAGCCGCGCACAGATTTCCTCCGCATAGCGGTATAATGCGTTGTAATTATATCCTGCGATTTCAATCCGGTTGGAGCGGTATTGCAAGTTCAGCGAGTTGCTGAACCCGCGTTCGCTCACGCCATGCGTGCTCCAGTCCGCCCCTCCGATGGAGATGACCTTGCCGATGACCTTGCTTTCCAGGATGTACGGGAAAGACGTGTCGCGGTATTCATCCTTGAACTCCACCGTGACAGTGGCGCCCCACCGCTCCACGCGGGTCTCGAAACGCTTGATGCCATCGAAGCCCACAAGGAAATTCTCCAGTATCTGCACTTTCTCGTTCAGCTCCTGCACCGTGCCGCCCAAAGGCATCTGCGCACGGACGAAGAGCCTCATCTCTTCCTCTTCTTCCGCGTATGTATTCTCGTCCAACGACTCGGCAAAAAGGCGCATCGTGCCGCCGAACACCTTGGCGAGCGGTTCCTTCAGCTCCATCTGGAAGAAGCGCGACCCGAAGGTGGCGTTATAGGCCCGTTCATACCATGGCCGGCCGTCGGCGTCCGACTCGTAGTAATACGGCCGCTGTCCGTCCCATTGGTCGGGCAAGGCATGGAAGGGAATGCCGAAGGCCAGCACCAGCAACACGTAATACACCCATTTGCGCCGCTGCGTGAAAGCGATGTATCGCCGATAGAAGCGCGCCCAGCCTACCACCAAGCGCGAGCGCCCCTGGCTCCGCACCGGCATGCGGCTGCTGTAACGGAACTGCCGCACCAGCGGCGGAACAAACAGCAAGGCCACAAAAAGGGCCACGGAAAGGTTGATGATGATGATCCATGAGAAGTCGTACAAGTCGCGCTGGATGTATTCCGGCATGAAGAAGACCACCACCAGCGAACCGATGGTGGTGAGCAAGGCGGCCAGGATGGCCAGGAAAGCCTTGCGGTTACGATAGTAGCTGTAATGGTCCACCATCACGATGGCGGCATCGATAATCAGTCCCAACGACACGGTGATGCCCGCCAGGGAGAAGGTGTGCAGGCGCATGTCGAACACATAGTAGGCCATGACGGCAATCAGGATGTTGGCCGCCAAGGTGACGGCGATGATGGAAAGGTATTTCCAACTCATCCGCACCAGATAGACAAACACCAGCAGGATGGCCAGCGACAGGAGCGTGCGGCTGACCAGCTTCTCCAGTTCCGATTGTTTGTCCTTCGCCCCGTCGTGGGTCAGTGTCAGGTAGACGCCGTCGCGCAACCGGGGTTTCAGTTCCTCTATCTTGTCTCGCAGTTGCCGCGACAGTTCAATCTCGTTGGCGTCCGCGTCCACAAGGATGTTCATGTAGATGGTGTTCAGCCCGTTGACGCGATAGTAACTGTCCGGCAGGCGGTCTTTGTATTCAAACGTGGCCAGGTCGTTCAGATAGATAATCTTGCCGTCCACCGTCTTCAGGGGCATCTCCCCGATTTGGCGGGCAAAGCGCGACGTCTTCAGATAAAGGGTGATGCGCCGCTCCTCGCCGTCTTCTCCTGTCTCCATCACGTCGCCCACGATGTCGGACTTCCCGATGAAGCTGCGGATGCCTTCGGCCACGTCATCCACCGTCAGGCCGTAGTTCGCCACCACCAGCGGGTCGCAGGTGATTTCCAGATATTGCGACGTGCCGCCGGTCACATCCACGCGTTTCACCTCGTCCCAGGCCCGCACCACGGGTTCCACGTTCTTCTGCACATACTCCTTGATTTGTTCGTCGGCCAGGTTCGAGTTCACTTGGTAGGTCAGCAAGTGGCGCAGTGTGTTTTCCCTCGTCCCGTCACTTTCGTTCACCACCTCCCCGCCCGACAATGTGGGATAAGAAACATCCTCGGGCAGTTTCTTGCGGACTTGCTTCAGCAATGAAGATATTTCGAACTTCACGGCCGACACGTCCGCTTCCTTCTTCAGCACCACCGTCACCCGGCCCGAGCCGAAATTGGACACCGACGACACCTCGGCCACGCCTTTCACGGCCGACACCAACCCTTCGATCTTCGAAGTCACTTCCTGCTCCACCACCTTGGGCGAAGCGTTCCGCCAGCCATAACTGATGGTGAGCGTCTTTCCCTGCCGCGGCCGGGGAGAGGAACCCACGTCCACCAAAGGAATCAGGGCCGCCCCGATGACCATCAGGATGACCAGCGTGAGCAGCAGGCTGAAAGGCGGGATGCGGTCCAGTATGTTCTTCGTCGTCTTCTTCTCCTGCATCGGCCTCACACCTTTCTCTTATAAATAAGGTAATAAATCAGCGGAATAAAGAACAAGCTCACCAACGTGCCCGCCACCATTCCCACAATCAACGTCAACGACAAGGGGAATTGCAAGGCGGAACCCATGTCGCCACGGTTCAGGAAAGGCACGACAGCCAAGATGGTGGTGAGCGACGTCATCAGGATGGGCCGCAGACGGCTGTGCCCGCCGCGCCAGATGGCATTCACCAAAGAGCGTCCCTCGCGCCGCCAAAGCCGGTTCATGGTGTCCACCTTCAGGATGGAGTCGTTGATGATGATGCCGCTCATCACCACTAAGCCTATCATGGACATGATATTCAACGACTCGCCCAACATCCACAAGACGAGGAACACCCAGAATACGTCTATCACGATTTCGGAAAGGATGACCAACGGCTGCACGATGCTTTCGAACTGCGCGGCTAAGATAAAATACAGCAAAGCCACCGCCACGCCCAACACCATGGCCAGTTCGCCAATCATCGCACGGCTCTCGTAGTAATTCCCGACAAAAGAAGCCGAATAGCGCGCGTCGGACTTGGCGAACTGCTCCGTGAAGTCTACCACCTCTTCCACCTTGCGGTCGTCGGCCACGATCTTCACCGGATAATAGTCGCCGCCGTTGCCCGAATACAAGCGTTTGAAGTCCTCGCCCCGCGTCTCACGTATCAGGTAGCTCAGGGGAATCTCCACGTCGTCGCTGTTGCGAACGGTGTATTGCAACAGTTTCCGGCTGTCCACGTGCCGTTCCCCGATGATGACCGGCAACGAACGCGCACCTTCGTTGATGGCATAGACCTCGTTCTGGTTCACCAGCATCTTCAGGCGGGACAGCAACGTGGCGTATGGTACATGGTAGGTTGCCATTTGCTCCGGATCGGCCACGTACTGAATGTTGCGCTCCGACACCACGGGTTGCACCAGCACTTCGGGAAAGCGGGCCGACAATGTGTCGATGAACGCCCGCGCCTCGTACACGTCGGGCCGGCCGCCGTCCTGCCGCTGCAGGCGGATTTCCAGGTCGGCATCGTCGTTCGAGAATATCAGGTCGAAGATGTTGCCCGAAAGGCTGAAGTCGACCGTGCCCTTCGGATAATGCTTCTTCAAGTATTCCGTGATTTTCGCCTGCGCCTGCCGCAAGTCGTCACCGTCGGCTGCCTGCAGGTAGACCACGGCCTCGGACGTAGTGAGGTCTTCCGTGTGCGAGAGCACGAAATTCTGCACGCCCACCATCGACGTGGAAGCCTTCAGCAGCCCTCCGGCCTGCCGCAACAGTTCTCCCACGCGCCTGTCGTTCTCCTCCACCGAAATGCCGGCGTTCCAGTCTATCTTCATCAACGCGTCGTCGTGTTCCATGTAGGGCAGGCGCTCCTTCTCCAGATGGTCATAAATGAAAAAGATGGCAGGGATGGCCAGACAAAAGGCCGCCATACTCGTCCGGGGATGGCGCAGGGTCCATTTCAGTCCCCGTTCGTATGGCGCATATATATTAATGTGGAACTTGCGGTCGAGCACGCTTCCGTCCGGGCACGACCTTGCACGACGGTACAACACATAAAAATACACGGGGATGACCAGCACGGCCACGAAGAGCGAGGAAAAGAGCGCTATGGTCACGCCCATGGCCTGGTCGTAGAACAATGCGCCGGCGATGCCGCTCAGGAAAATCAGGGGAATGAAGACGGAGCACGTGGTCAGCACGGAGCTCAGCATCGGGACGAACACCTCGCCCGTCCCCTTCTCCAGCGCGTCGGCGAGCGGCATGCCCTGCCGCCAGCGCTGCATCGCGTTGTCGATGACGATGATGGAGTTGTCCACAATCATGCCCGTGCCGAGAATCAGGCCGGAGAGCGAGATGATGTTCAGCGAGATGTCCAGCAGGTGGAAACAGAGCAACGTCACGATGAGCGACAACGGGATAGTAATGATGATGAGCACCGGTATGCGCCAGTCTTTCATGAAGAGGAAGAGCACGAGGCAGGCCAGTATCGCCCCCACATAGAGGTTCTGCCCCAAGTTGTCCATGGAGATCGTGAGCAGCCGGGTCTGGTCGCGCGTCAGGTCGAAACTGATGTCCGGATACTCCTCGCGCAGGCTCTCCACCAGGTTGTCGATGCTTGCCTGCAGGTCTTCCATCTGAGCATCGTTCTGCTTAATGACGGCCATCGTCACGGCATTCCGGCCGTCGTGGCGCACCAGCCCCGCCCGCGAGGCCAGCCGCTCTTCCACGCGGCACAGGTCCTTGAGCTGCACCAGCCGCCCCTCGTGATTGAGATAGACGTTCTCGATGTCTTCCTTGGTGAGCAGCTGGGAGTCGAAATGGATGTTGTAGCGGTAGAGCCCGTCCACCACCGACAGTGCGCCAAGCGTGATGTTGGCGCCCTGAATGGCGTCCGACAGGTCGTTCATGTCCATCCCCATCGACTGCAGTTTCCGTTCGTCGGGGATGCAGATGATTTCCGCCCCCGTGGTGCCGGAGATGTCCACCATGGCCGTCTGCGGCAGCTGCTCGATGCGCTTGGCGTACTGGGGATAGACCTGCCGGATGGCGTCCTGGAAGTCGGCAGGCTCCGCCGTCCTCCCCCGCCCGCTCGTCCTTCAGCGAGAGGTCCAGATAGAAGGCCGGTATGTCCATCGCGCTGGCCTTGACCACCTTGGGGCGCTCCAATTCCTTGGGCATGTGCCCCATCGCACGGTCAATCTTCTCGTTCACTTCGATGAAGATGAGGTCGATGCGGCTCCCCGGCTCGAACTCCATGAAGATGGTGCCCGCGTCCATCCGCGACTCGCTGTGGATGTCCTTCAGGCCGGCCACCTGCATCAATTGCCCCCTGAGCGGCGCCACCACCTGGCCGTCCACCTCGCGGGCCGACGCGCCGGGGCACGACACCTGCACCGTGATTTGCGGGATGTCGATGTCCGGCATCAGCGACACCGGGATATACTTGAAGGAGATGCAGCCGATGGCGACCAGCGCTATCAGGCACATCGTCACGGCTATGGGCCGACGTATCAAGTTGCGTACAATCATGCGTGTCCTCCCTTTCGTCCTTGCTTATTCCGCCTTGCGCTCTCCCCGTCGGGGAATCACTTCCGTGCCGTCGGCCAGGTTCAGGTTGCCCGAGGTGATGACCACGTCGCCGTCGTGGATTTCCGTCTCCTTCCGCTTGCTGCCTGTCACGGCATACGAGCTGATGTTGGAATAGACCACGTCGACGTAGGTCCACACGGCCCGCCCGTCTTCGTAGCGGAAGAGCACGTGAAAGCCGTCGCGCATCACCACGGCGTCCTTGGGCACGACGAACATGTCCGGCACGGCCTTCTCCACCACCACCCTCACGTTCATGCCTTCCATCAGCGCGCCGTCGCGGTTGCGTATCCTGGCCCTCACTTTCACCTGTCCTTTCTCGTCGACGGAAGGGTTGATTTCCGTCACCCGCCCCTCAAACTCCCGGTCTTCGCCCACGAAAGGGGCCACGGTCACGGCCTGCCCCACGGCCACCGACTGCAGTTCGGCCTCCAGGATGCTGAACTCCACGTCGAACTGCGTGTCGTCAATCAACGTGCAGAATTTTCCCTCGGGCTGCTGGAAGAGCTTGCAGTCCATGTCGGCCACGCGCCCGGCGAAGGGAGCGTGCAGGTCGCAGCGCTCCAGGTTGATTTCCGCCGACTGCAGGGCATATTCCGCCGCGGCATAGCCCGACGTCACCTTGGCCCGTTGCAGCATCTGTTCCGGCACGCCCTGCATCGTCTCGTCGTATCCCTGCCCGATGAGTTTGTCCACCAGGTCCACGCGCGCCTTCTCCATGTCCTGCCGCGCCTTCTCCAGTTCGCGTTCGGCATCGCGCTTGTCCACCGAGGCCAGCAGCGCCCCTTTGGACACCCGCTGCCCGTTCCTGACGCGGATGTCGTGGAGCACCCCGTTGGCCGGCATGGCCAGTTCGCTCTTGGCGGCGGCCCTGAGCTTGCCGTTGCACTTGATTTGCTGGTTGAACACCTCCTTGCGCAGCGTCATCGTGTCCACATAGTTCTCGTTCAGTTTCTGCACGGCGGCCTCCATGGCTTCCGCCTTTCCGTCTTCGTCCTGCGCGTCGGTGCGCTTGCAGCCGCACACGGCGCCCCACACGGCCAATGCCACGAGTCCCGTCCACGTCGTTCGTCTCATATTCCTCATCTTGTCGTCCTATTTTACCAAATCGTTAAAGTTCACCCGTATGTCTTCGTTGCGGATGAAGTCGTAGAGCGTCAGTTTCTGTATGCCGTAATAGTCCGTCCAGAACTGTTGCAGCTGGCTGATGTACAAGTGTTGCGCGCTCTCGTATTCCTCTTGTGCCGTGTTCAGTTCCGTCACCGTCACGGCCCCGTTCTCGAAGCGCCGCTTCATGATGTCGTAGCGCTCGGCGGCGATGTCCTGTGCCCGGAGCGAGGTGCGGCACTGCTCGGCCTGATTGTTGAACTGCATGACACGGGTCCGCACGTCGTGGGCGAACTCCGTGTTGGCCTGTTCAATCTGCGTCTTGGTGATTTCCACGTCCGTCTTGGCCATCCTCACCTTGCCGCGCCCCACGCCCCAGTCGTAGATGGGGATGGTCATGGTCAGCCCCACGTTCTCGTAGTCCTTCAGCTGGCGGTAGGCGGCCGGCAGGGTCTGCCCCGTCTGGCTCAGTCCGAGGCGCCCGCGGAACTCCACCTGCAGCCCGCGGCTCGCCTTGGCCTCGGCCAGCG
>ERZ779877.1742-NODE-1742-length-17620-cov-5.186166_pt1 | contig 17620 bp, 19 predicted proteins | sample MGYA00511556_ERZ779877 | MGnify/ENA primary metagenome ERZ779877 (study PRJEB29588, sample SAMEA2159338) | human gut metagenome | biome: human gut; feature: human-associated habitat; material: faeces | place: Denmark | collected 2008/2010 ...
GGATGGCGTCCTTCGTGAAGTCGAAGTCCACGTCTCGGTTCTTCTCGCACACCATGTCCATGTGGCTTTGCAGGATGACGGCCTTGCGGTCCTCCATGCCCGGCGTGGCCGGCTTGCGCACCAGCACGTTGCCCACTTCGTCCACCTTGCATTCCAGTCCGCGCTCGGCGGCAAACTGCTGCAAATAGGCTATCATCTTTTCCTCGTGCTTCGAAGGACGGGGAATCTTGTTGACTTCCGCAAAAAACTTAAAAACCTCGGCCGGTTTCAATTCATTCATTTCCATATTCCTATTTATATTATTAGACGGTTTCACATGCTAATTTTGGTTAAAATGCGGGATGCAGCGCGCTACCACGCTTTTATCCTTTATCTTTGCAATACAAATATACGCAAAAATGTTGAAGACGTTCTTGTTTACGCTGATAATTGTGGGCATCAGCATGGCTTTTCTGGCCATTAAAATCCTATTGAAGAAAAACGGCCGCTTCCCGAATACACACGTCGGGCACAGCGCGGCCATGCGCAAGCGCGGCATCACGTGCGTGCAAACCATGGACGCCATGGAACGCATGGACAACCCGCACCGCATCAGTGAGCACACGACACGGAAATAACCATCAAACGAATAATAAAGAAATGAAAAAGCTACATCTCGCCTGCGCAGGGCTCATCGCTTTGGCAGGTTCATTCGCCATGACGGGCTGCAACCAGCAGGCCGGGGAGGAAACCTCCAACCCGCAGGCCACACAAGTCCCCGCAGGCGGACTGAAAATCGCATACGTGGAAATCGACTCGCTCATGTCGCAGTATGACTTCTGCAAGGACTACACCATCCTGATGAACAAAAAGGGGGAGAACATCCGCGCCACGCTGGCCGGAAAAGAGCGGGCACTGCAAAACAAGGCCGCCGAAATGCAGAAGAAATACGAAACCAACCAGTTCACCACCAAGGAACAGGTGGAACAGGCACAAATGTCGCTGGCCAAACAGCAGCAAGACCTGCAAGCCCTGAACGACCGACTGAGCAACGACTTCGCCGCAGAGCAAATGAAATACAACAACGCGCTGCGCGACTCGCTCCAGTCGTTCCTCAAGGAATACAACAAGGCCAAAAAGTTCGACTACATCATCAGCAAGGCCGGCGACAACATCCTGCTGGCCAACGCGCAATATGACATCACCAAGGACGTGGTGAACGGACTGAACAAACGCTACAAGCAAAGCCCCGAGGTGAAAGCCAGCCTCGAAGGCAAAGACGAATAAAAGGCCTCCACACACATGAGGCCATAAGAAAAGCGCCCCCGAAAGAGGGCGCTTTTCTTATGGCCTTGCACTTGCAATAACAGTTCATCCATCAGGACCACCCCATCCGGCCGTTTGCAGGACCGCAGCAAGGGATAGGCATATAAGGCCTGAAGCGGCTGTCGTCCGTCCGCCACTCCGCCCGAGCCGTAGCCCATCCTCCACGACACAATGGAACGCCACCGACATTTCCCGCTCCCCTTCCGCGTAAAACAGAAGTATGCCCTGCGGAGTCCTTCAGCGTACTCTGCGGAGAGTACTCGAGTACTTGCCGCAAGGTACGCTGACGGACTCCGCACGCCGCAGCACGGCGGACCGGAGGGTTTGCGACGGAAAACAATAATGCCGGTTTCTCCGGACGGAGGTTGACTTCCCGTCGGGAGATACCGGCATATAACCATGCGTGCGCTTTCGGGCCGCACGGAGGCACGCCCCGGAAACGCTGCTACTTTACTTCATAGTCCCAGTCCTTGAGGGCGTAGCCCCAATTGTCGTTCACCAACTGCACGGTGCGGGGCTTGTATTCGTAGCGGTTCTTCTTATAGCCTTTCTTGCGGTCGGTATAGGCCTGGATGGCCGCCTCGGCCTCGCCGAAGCCCGGCAGGCCCAATTGTTCGTAAGCCCTCGCCGTGGTGCCGAAGGCATCGGCCTCGAACTCCTCGAACTTCACCTCGAAGAGGTTGCCGGCCGGCACATGCTTTTTCTGCTCCTCATAAGCTTGATAAAGCTTCGTGTAGGTGCGCAGGATGTTGCGCTCCATCTCCTCATCGCTGATGTGCTGCAACTCCAAGGGCTTGATGGTGTTGGTAAAGAAACTGCGCGTGCTCTCGAACACCGTGTAGGGATTGCGCATGAGATAAATGAACTTGGCATTCGGAAACATCTCCGCCAAAGCCTTCACACGGCCCGTGTGGGGCGGGTTCTTCGACAGGTAGGCCTGCCCGCCCGTGTTGGCGTGCGAGATCTTGATGAGCTTCAGGAACGTGTCCTTGAAAGTCTGCAACTCCTGCGGCGTGATGCGCTCGAAGGTGAGGTATTTGTCGCAATACTCGTCCCACTTCTTGGGGAAAAACCAGAAGTCGTAGAACGAATACGGCATCATGTTCGAAAGGGCGAACTCTTCCTCCTGCGGCAGGTCGGGCGCCAGTTCCATGTTGTCGGTGGGACGCTTGTCGGGCATGAGCCACCCCATCGTCTTCTTGAAGAAAGGCTGCCCGAAGAGCATCAGGTGGGGGAAGACGGTCTGATAGGTGGTGGTGTAGCAGAAAGAACTGTCCTGCGCGAAGATGTTGTGCACGAACGTCGTGCCGCTGCGCCAATGCCCAAGGATGAACACGGGGTCGCGCGGAAGGTCGACATCGGCCAGCCGCTTGTCGTAACGCCCGTCCTGCACCGGGGCCAGCAGGCTCAACAGCCGGCACACGGCCTTGGTCAACATGTATTTGGTCCGCTTGTCCGGGGCGATTTCCTGCCCGCGCGTCATCTCCTTGAAAGTTTTCCAGTCCGCTCCCACGAGCGTGTTCACCGGAAGTTTGCTGAATTCCAATAATCCCATGGTATGGTTTGAATTAGGGGTTTATTCTTTGATGATGTTGATGGCCAGCCCCTGACGCTCCAAGTCCTTCACGGCACGTTCAATGGCCTCGTAGTGTTCCGAAGCGATGCCCAGCTTCGGCAGGTTCAGTTCCGGCAGGCGCTCCGTCTCGATGTCCTTCTCGTCCACGGGGCAGACAATCATGCCCACGGCGCTCGTGTTGTTCGTCACGGGGTCGATGAGGATGAAGGCGCCCGTGGCCTTGTTCGTGGCGTATGCGTCGAAGAAAAGCGGCTTGGCCGTGGTGATGCGCACCTTTCCGATTTCGTTCAGTTTGAATCCGTCGGCCTCGCGGCGCTCCATGGTGTTCACGTCCACCTGATAGAGTATGTCGTCCACCGTGGCCCGCGTGGTGTTGGTCGTCTGCTTCAGGTAGAAGTGCTTGCCGCTGTCCATCGGCTCCTCGTCCATCCAGACGAACATGGCCTCGAAATGGCGCCCCACGCAAGGCTGATTGTCCGGATGCACCAGCATCTCGCCCCGCGAGATGTCGATTTCGTCCTCCAGCGTCAACGTCACGCACTGCGGGCAGAAGGCCTCCTGCAGGTCGCCGTCGTAGGTCACAATACGCTTCACGCGCGAAGTCTTGCGCGATGGCAGCGCCATCACTTCGTCGCCCACGCGCACCGTACCGGAAGCCACCTTGCCGCTAAAGCCGCGGAAATCCAGATTGGGGCGCAGCACGTACTGCACCGGATAGCGGAAGTCCTCGAAATTGCGGTCCGTGTGTATGGGCACCGTTTCCAGATAATCCAGCAGGCACGGCCCGGCGTACCACGGCGTGCGGCCGGACTTCTCCACCACATTGTCGCCCTCCAGCGCGGAAAGCGGGATGCACGTCACGTCCTCGATGCCCACCTTGTCCGTCAGTGTCTTGTAATCGGCCACAATCGCGTCGAACACCTTCTGGTCGAAATCCACCAAGTCCATCTTGTTCACGGCCAACACAATGTGCTTGATGCCCAGCAAGGACACCAGGAACGTGTGGCGGCGCGTCTGGGTGATGACGCCCGTGCGGGCATCCACCAGGATGACGGCCAGGTTGGCCGTGGAGCCACCCGTGATCATGTTGCGGGTGTACTGCTCGTGTCCCGGCGTGTCGGCAATGATGAACTTCCGCTGGTTGGTCGAGAAATAGCGGTAGGCCACGTCGATGGTGATGCCTTCCTCGCGCTCGGCCTTCAATCCGTCGAGCAGGAGCGCGTAGTCTATGTGGTCTCCGGCGTTGCCCACGCGCTTGCTGTCGCGTTCCAGCGCCTGGAGCTGGTCTTCGTAAATCTTCTTGCTGTCGAAAAGCAGGCGGCCGATGAGTGTCGATTTCCCGTCGTCCACCGAACCGGCTGTCAGGAAACGCAGCTGGTCCTTCTTCTCGTCCTGGTCCAAAAACTCTTTGATGTCTAATGTTGCCATAAAAATCCTCCTGCTTTAAAAATATCCCTCACGCTTCTTCTGCTCCATCGACGCTTCCTGGTCGAAGTCGATCACGCGCGTGGTGCGCTCGCTCTTCGTGGTGGTCATCATCTCCTCCACGATCTTCTCTATCGTGTCGGCCTCGCTTTCGATGGCTCCCGTCAACGGCCAGCAGCCCAACGTGCGGAAACGGATTTTCTTCATTTCTATCTTGTCGCGGTACTTCTCCGGCAGACGGTCGTCGTCCGGCATGATGAGCTGCCCGTCGATGTTCACCACCGGCCTCTCCTTGGCGAAGTAGAGCGGCACGATGGGAATGTTCTCCAGGCGGATATACTGCCAGATGTCCAGCTCTGTCCAGTTGCTCAGCGGGAACACGCGGATGCTCTCTCCTTTATGGATGCGGGCGTTGTAAATGTCCCACAACTCCGGCCGCTGGTTCTTCGGGTCCCATTGCTGGAACTGGTCGCGGAACGAGAAGATGCGTTCCTTGGCCCGGCTCTTCTCTTCGTCGCGGCGCGCCCCGCCGAAGGCCGCGTCGAACTTGTACTTGGCCAGCGCGTCGAGCAGGGCTTTCGTCTTCATCAGGTCGGTGTGCACCTTGCTGCCGTGAGTGAACGGTCCCACGCCGGCACGGAATCCCTCCATGTTCGACTCTACAATCAGGTTCCAGCCATACTTCTTGGCATACTCGTCGCGGAACTGGATCATCTCCTTGAACTTCCACTTCGAGTCGATGTGCATCAGCGGGAAAGGCACCTTCCCCGGATAAAAGGCCTTCTCGGCCAGGCGCACCATCACGGAAGAATCCTTCCCGATGGAATATAGCATCACAGGATTCTCGAACTCGGCCGCCACCTCACGGATGATGTGAATGGATTCGGCCTCCAGTTCCTGCAAATGGCTCAATTTGTACTCAGACATAATCTCCTTCTTTTATTTATGGTTCAATATAAGTTCCAACACTTTCTCCACGCTCTCTTCCACCGTCAGCACCGAAGTGTCCAGCGACAGGGCGGGATGCTCCGGCACCTCGAAAGGCGCGCTCACGCCCGTGAACTCCTTGATTTCACCCCGGCGCGCCTTGGCGTACAATCCCTTCACGTCGCGCTGCTCGCACACTTCCAGCGGCGTGGACACGTACACTTCCAGAAAGTCCTCAGCCCCGATGATGCCGGCAGCCATGCGCCGCAACGCGTTGTTCGGGCTGATGAAAGCAGCAAGCGTGATGATGCCCGTGTCCACGAACAACTTGCCCACCTCGGCGATGCGCCGGATGTTCTCCACCCGGTCCGTCTCCGAGAAGCCCAGGTTGTTGTTGATGCCGCTGCGGATGTTGTCGCCGTCCAAGATGCGGCAAAGCAAGCCGCGCCGCTGCAACTCGCGCTCCACGGCGATGGCCACTGTGCTTTTCCCGGAACCGCTCAGGCCCGTGAACCACACCATCACACCGCGCTGCCCCAGCAACGCTTCCTTGTCCCGGCGCGTCAGCATCCGGTCGAATATCGGATAAATATGTTTCGTCTCTTCCATGAATGTCTTTTTTATAAGTCAAACGGCCAGAACTGCGGAATAAGCAACACCGATACCACCATGCACAACAGATTCAGCGGCAAGCCCACACGCACGAAATCCATGAACTTGTAGTTACCGATACCTTGCACGATGAGGTTCGTCTGGTAACCGATGGGCGTGGAAAAGTCCGCCGATGCCGAGATGCATATCGCGATGAAGAAAGGCATCGGGCTCACGCCCAGCTGGGTGGCAAGGGACAAGGCCAAGGGGAAGCCCAAAGCCGCCGCCGCATTGTTCGTGATCAACGCCGTGATGACATTGGAAATCAGATACAACGCGCCCAGCAGGATATAAGGCCCGACCGTACTCTTCGGCCCAAAGCTGTAACTCAGGTCAATGATGGCCTTAGCTATCAAGTCCGCCATGCCGGAATTCGTCATGGCCTTGCTTATGGCAAAGGCACAAGCGATGGTAATCAGGATGTCCCACGAGATATACTTGGTGTACTTCCGCGCAGGGAATATGTTGGCCCACGCCATGATGACCGCCGTTACGGCCGCAAAGAAGAACATGTCGAGCTTCAGCTCCGGGAAGGTCTCTTGAAACCAAGGCAGTTCGCCCACGGTGGCACCCACAATCATCAGCACCAGCAAGAACAACGTGAACGTGCGCTTCCGGCAACTGGAGTGAGGCTCGGAGTCGTGCCCGTTGGCAATCATCAGGAAGACCGAAGAGTCTCCCCACGTCTTCACGAACGAATCGTCTGCCATCAGCACCAGCGTGTCGCCCTCGTACATGGGCTCATGCCCTATCTCCTTATTGGAAATGACCTTGCCGCCGCGCTTGATTTCGCGCACTTCGGCCCCGTAATGCCTCCGGAAGTTGAATTCCTTCAGCGTTTTGTTGATGCCCGGGAAGCGCGAACCGATGACCACCTCCACGGGATGCAACGGTTCTTCGGGGTCGGAATCGTCCTCCGACACTTCCGGTTCGGGACGGTCGTCAGGCAACATCTTCTTGGAGGTCAAAAAGATGTAAATCGCACCGATTATCGTGATGGGAATGCCAATCCAAGCCAGGTCGAACATGCCCAAGCCCTCGAAACCGGCCTCAATCATCATGCCGTGTACCACCAAGTTGGTAGACGTGCCGATAAGCGTGCAAAGTCCGCCCAAGATGGTCATGTAGGACAGCGGGATGAGGAACTTCGTGGCCGGCAGCTTGACCATCTTGGCCCAACGCTTGATGATAGGGGCGAAGATGACCACCACCGGCGTGTTGTTCAGGAACGCCGAGATGAAGGCGATGGACGGCAACATGCGTGCCTGCGCCTTGAACACCGTGGTCTTTCCCTGCGGAAGAATCCGCTTGATGACCTGCGACAAGGCACCGGACTGACGGACCCCCTCGCTCACCAAGAAGAGCAAGGCCACCGTAATCATGCCTTTGTTGCTGAAGCCCTCCAGCATCTCTTTGGGAGTGATGATGCCGAAGCAGAGGAATACCGCCGTCACGGTAAAGAGTATCATGCCGGGACGCATCACCTCCTTCACCAAGGCCGCCAACATGCCGACCAGTGCCAAAAGCACGACAAGGCTATCGAACGTCATAACTGATAGTTTTTAATGTTTATACCTTATAATAGCACATTATTTATATTCGTCCCAGCTCTTTATGGGCAACTCGTTGACATCAAGATGGCAGAACGCCTGGATGAAGGCGCTCGCCAAGCGGGAGTTGGTGATCAAAGGAATGTTCAGGTCCACGGCCGCACGGCGGATCTTGTAGCCGTTGCTCAGCTCGCCCGCGGTCAGGTCCTTCGGGATGTTCACCACCATGTCTATCTTCCGCTCGTGCAGCAGGGTGAGCGCCTGCGGCTCGCGCTGCTCGCTCGGCCAGTAGACCAAGTTGTTCTCGATGCCGTTCTCCGTCAGGTAACGGCTCGTTCCGCCGGTGGCATAGAGCGTATAGCCGTGTTCCTTCAGCGTGCGGGCCGCCTCGAGCATGTCCTCCGGGATGGACTGGAGTCCGGCTATGTAAATGATCATCATATAGCCGACCTGCTGCCAGCATATAAGGATGATGAGGCCCCAGAAGCCGAAGGTCGAGTTGAGCACGACGGAGGTGTTGTACTTCACGAGGAAGCCATCAAAGATCATCGACCAGATGTAGCCGAGCACGATGCCGCCGATGAGGTTCGGCATGAAGAACACGGTGCGGAAAAGGTTCGAGCCGCGGATGCCCTTCGTGAGGAAGTAGGCGACCGTGAAGGCCAGAACGTTGATGAACACTACCGACACGAAGGCGAACAGCGCCGTATACCAGAAGGCATGGAGGAAGCTGCTGTCCGAGAACGCTTTGATGTAGTTGCTGAATCCGACCCACGTCCACTGGCTCGTCAGCTTAAACTTGCAGAAGGACAAAAACGCGCCCTTAAAGAACGGGTAAAGGAACCCGATGCAGAAGGCGGCAAAGGTGGGCAGCAGAAACAGCCACACCATTCGCTGAATGGGGCGGCGGATCAGTCGGCTGTTGTGTGCGGCTGGATCCCGCGGTATGTTTATACGCTTCATTCTTTCACTCCTGTTCTGCCGAAATTGTCATGGCGACAGCTCCTGCCCGAACGCCTCGGGCAGCAGCTCACGCCGTCACAGTCTATATACTATCATGCCGGCGGATATATCTACAGGCGGAGCGGACGTGATCGCCCGCCCCGCCTGTATTGTGTGTCAATTTATCTCAGCGGATATCCGCAGAGGATTAGTGCTCGTTGGCGTACTGGGTAGCCCAGCCCTGGACGAACGCGGTCTCAACGGTGGACCAGTCGCCGGTGCCGGTGGTGTACTGGCTCAGAGCATCAACGACGGCAGCGCGCCAATCGTCAACGGCAGGAGTCCAGTTGAACGCCCAGGTCACGGTGTAGTTGCCGTTGGCAACGTACTCGTTGGCAGCCGCGAAGAACACGTTCTCCGGGGTCTTGGCGTTCTTGAACGGGCAGGGGCCGAACTGCTCGGCCAGCATGGTGGTGCCTTCCTCAGAGGTGACGACCCAGTACATGAAGTCCAGAGTGGCCTGGATGTCTTCCGGAGAGGCGTTCTTGTTGATCGCCCAGCAGTTCTCGGTGCCGCAGCAGAGACCAGCCTTCTCCTCGCCTTCCACACCGCAGTAGATGGGGATCATGGTGAGGTCGTCCGGGTTCATGCCGAACTTGTCGGCAGAAGTCAGGTTGCTGTACTCCCAAGTGCCGTTCTGATAGAACGCAGCCTTGCCTTCGCCGAATTCAGCCTCGGCCTGATCGCCGGTGGCGGACAGGAGGGCAGCGCCGGTGGTCGCGGTATCGGTGATGTACAGATCCCAGATGTTCTTGTAGTTCTCGAGGTAGGTGCCCTTGATGGTGGCGGGCTGCTCCGTCACGCCGTCATCGCGGAACTCGTAGTACAGAGGCATGTTGGCCAGGTGGCCGGAGAAACGCCAAGAGGAGGAACCGTCGAGACCGGCGGACGTGAAAGCGTCGAAGCCGAGCTCGTCAGCGCGGGCGTGGATGTCGTCAGCGACAGCCTTCAGGGATTCGAAGTTGGTGATCTCGTCGATGGAGTGGCCGGCCTTCTCAAGCAGAGCCTTGTTGACGATGATGCCGAATGCTTCGTAGCAGTAGCCGATAGACAGCGTCTGGCCGTCTTCACCCTTGAGGTTGAAAGCGTCGGTGGTCATCTGGTCCATGATGGCGGTGCCGTCCAGCGGATAGCAGTAGTCGCCGTAGGAGTTGATGGCGCCCTGGTTGCCGCACTGGAAGAGGGTCGGAGCGGAGCTCTTGTCCAGCTCGGCGGCGAGGGTGGTGTCGTAGGTGCCGGAAGCAGCGGTGACAACCTTGACGGGAACGCCGGTCTGCTCGGTGTAGGTGGCGGCGAGCTTCTGCCAGGCTTCGTCAGCCTCGGGCTTGAAGTTCAGGTAGTAGACGGAGCCGGTCGCTTCGGTCGTGGCGGGCTCTTCCGTCGTCTCAGCGGGTTCTTCGGTGGTTTCTTCGGTGGTTTCTTCTGCAGCCGGGGTGGTCTCGGTCGCAGCGGGCTCTTCGGTCTGTGCGGGCTCGGTCTTGGAAGCGCAGGCAGCCAGACCCAGAACCATCACGAGAGCGAGAAGCATTGCGATGATCTTTTTCATGGTATTCCTCCTGTAGTAAGGTTTTTGAATTTTGGAAACGTTTCCATTTCCTTTGACCATATTATACTACATTTTGTCGCTTTGAGCAATCAAAAAATGGTCTGAAATGATTTTCAGCGTTTTGCCCAATTTTTATTCTGTGTTTTTGTCTATTTTGCTTCCTTCTGAAGCCATGCTTGCGTTTTGCCTGTGCAACCGATATAATAATACAGAAATTTCTTCCGAAACCGAGGTCCACCGATGAAACTGTTCAATTATGATTCCCCATTCTGGTCGTTTATGTCGCGGCTCGCGGATCTGATCATCCTGAATCTGCTCTGGATCGTGTTCTGCATCCCCGTCGTGACCATCGGCGCGTCGACGACCGCCATGTACCGCGTCACGCTCAATATGGTGCGCGGCGAAGGCAGCGGCGTCGTGCGCATGTTCTGGGACGCGTTCCGCCTGAACCTCAAGCAGGCGGTGCTGATCTTCCTGATCCTGCTGATCCCGGTTCTGCTGGTCGTCTATGAGTTCTGGATGTATCTTTCCGGCGCGGTCGGGCAGTCGATGTGGCTGGGGCTGGTGTTCTGCTGCCCGTCGCTCATTTTGGCGCTGGTGCTCGCCTACGTCTATCCCCTGCTCGCGCAGTTTGACAACAGCATCAAAAATACGCTGAAAAACGCCTGTCTGCTTGCCATCGGCTCGCTCCCCTACTCCCTGGTGATGGCGGCGCTCAACCTCCTGCCCGTGGCGCTCTTCCTGTTTGCCACCAGCTTCTTCTTCCGGACAGCGATCTTCTGGGTCCTGATCGGCGGCGCGCTGGTCGCCTTCGCAAACAGCTGGCTGCTGCGGAAGGTCTTCAAAAAGAATTTCGGTCTCGATTGATCGTAAAAAACTATCGCCGGACGCGAAAACGCGTCCGGCGGTTTTTTATTTTGCGTAGATGAGGCCAACTAGGGCGTTGAGCCATCTGGCGGGGAGGACCTTTGCCAGGAAGCAGAAGAATTTGTACTGCAGACCGATGGTATTGACGGGGCGCACGCCCTTGCGGGTGGCGACGCGCGCGATGAACGCGCCCGCCTGCTCCGGCGCCATGCCGGTCTGCTCGTCGCGCTCCATCCCGGACACGGACCGCGCGATGCGGCCGCCGTAGATATCGTCGCCCAGCTGGTTCTTTTCCCGCGCGGCGGTGAAGCCCGTGCGGATATCGCCCGGCTGCACGCAGCAGACCTGAATGCCAAAGGGCCTTACCTCGTTGGCGAGCGCCATCGTATAGGAGTTGATGGCGGCCTTGCTGGCCGAGTAGTAGGTCTGGAACGGGATCGGGATTGCTCCGGCCACAGAGCTGAGATTCACGATCCGGCCATAGCCCTGCTTCCGCATGACGGGCAGCACCTGCCGGTTCATGCGGACCATGCCGAAGAAGTTCACGTCCAGCTGACGCTGCGCCTCCTCGGTGCCGGTGAATTCCACCGCGCCGGAGATGCCGAAGCCGGCGTTGTTGATCAGCACGTCGATATGGTCCTCCCGCTGCAGGATCTGCGCGACTGCGGCGGCGAGCGTCTCCTCCTTCGTGACGTCGGCCACGATGTGCTGCATCCCGGCCACGCCCTCGGCCCGGCGGGAAAGCTCATAGACCGTATAGCCCCTAGCGAGCATCGCCTGCGCCGTGCAGCGGCCGATGCCGGAGGTCCCTCCGGTGATCACACATACCTGGCTCACAGCGCATACCTCCTCAAAACCTCCGCGATCACGCCGACGGCCTCGTCGATGAGCGCATGCGTGTGCGTGGCCATCAGGCTCGTGCGGAGCAGGCACTCATGGGGCGCCGCCGCGGGCGGCAGAGACGAATTGACATATACGCCGCCCTCATAGAGCTCCTTCGCGATTGTGAGCGTCGGAAGCGGCTCATAGGTGTAGATGGGAATGATGGGGATGCAGTCGCCGTTGGACGGGCGCATCTTGATGTTCCGCTCGTTCAGAAGGCCGCGCATGTACTTTGCGTTCTCCTGCAGCGTCGTGACGAGCTCGGGATGCGCCTCGAGCTCGCGCAGGGCCGCAAGGGCCGCCGCCGTGTTTGCGGGCGGAATGGAGGCGGAGAAGATGAACGGACGCGAGCTGTGACGCACGAAGTCTGCCACGCGGCTGCTGGCCGCCATATAGCCGCCGAGCGAGGCAAGAGACTTGGAGAACGTGCCCATGTAGATATCGACCTGATCCTCCAGGCCGTAATAGCTTGCCGTGCCGCGGCCGCCCTCGCCGATAACGCCGAGGCCGTGGGCGTCGTCCACCATGACGCGCGCGCCGTATTTCTGCGCCAGCGCGCAGATCTCCGGCAGGTTGGCAATATCGCCGCCCATGGAGAACACGCCGTCGGTCACGATGAGGCAGCCGGCGGTGTCGGGCACCTTCTGCAGCTTCTTTTCCAGGTCCGCCATGTCGTTATGCTGGTAGCGGAGCATCTTGCCGTAGGAGAGCTTGCAGCCGTCGTAGAGGCTGGCGTGGTTCTCGCGGTCCATGATGACGTAGTCATGCAGACCGACGATCGAGCTGATGATGCCGAGGTTCGACTGAAAGCCCGTCGAGAAGGTCACGACGGCGTCCTTGCGCAGGAACTTCGCCAGCTCGTCCTCCAGCTCCAGATGGAGCTTCAGCGTCCCGTTGAGAAAGCGGGAGCCGGAGCAGCCGGAGCCGAGCGTCCGGTAGGCCTGTACGCCTGCCTCGATCACGGATGAATTCGTCGTGAGGCCCAGATAGTTGTTCGAGCCCAGCATGATGCGGCGCTTGCCCTCCATGATGACCTCGGTGTCCTGCCGCGATTCCAGCGCGTGGAAATAGGGATACACGCCCTGCTCCCGCACCTCGTCCTGAATGTACCGCTGATAACATTTTTCGAAAATATCCATAGCTTCCTCCTTCGTTACAGAAGCGCTTCCAGCGCCAGCAGCACACGCTCCGCGCTGTCAAGCTCCGCGGGGGTGAACTGCGCGGCGGCCGTGCGGATCTTCTGCTGCAGCGCGTCTTCCTTGTCCTCGTCAAAATAACCGGTGAATTTTTCCGACGTTGTCAGCACGACCTCGCGCCGGTCGCGGGCCTGCACGTGCTTTTCCAGATAGCCCTTCGCCGTCAGCTGGTTGACCTTATAGGTCGCGTTCGGCTGCGAAATGCCGATGGTCTCGGCAAACTGGGACACGGTCGGGCTGCCAAGCAGGTGGATGATGTCCGCGGAAAACGCCTCTGTCGCGCTGAGACTGCCGGGCTTTTCCCGCACGGCGGCAAACAGCTTCCGGTAGCAGAACAGGCGGTATTTCCGGAACAGCTGCGCAAACGTCTCGCCAAGCATGCGTGGCCTCCTTTAGTTACATAAAAATTTTTAATTAAATTTTTTGAAGTAGTTAGAGTATAGTGCAGCCGGTTTTCTTTGTCAAGATTTTTTTGTGCAATCGGCGCGCATCTGTGCTATACTCAGAAAAAAGGAGGCACGGATATGAAGGTACTTGCCATTATCGACATGCAGAAGGATTTTATCGACGGCGCGCTGGGCACGAAAGAGGCCATCGCCATCGTCCCGAAGGTCGCGGCGCGGCTCGCGCAGGCGCGGGCGGACGGCGAGACGGTCGTCTTTACGCGCGACACGCATCACGCAGACTATCTATTGACGCAGGAAGGGCGGAAGCTGCCGGTGCCGCACTGTCTGGAGGGCACGGACGGCTGGCAGATCGACGCGGCGCTCGCCGTTGAGGACGCTCCGATCTTTGACAAGCCCGGCTTCGGTTCCCCTGCCCTGATCAAGTACCTGCGGTCGCTCCCGGCGCTCGAGGGCGTGGAATTCATCGGCCTGTGCACCGACATCTGCGTCATCACGAACGCGATGATGACCAAGGGCGCGCTGCCGGAGGTCCCGCTGTCCGTGCGCGCGGACTGCTGCGCCGGCGTCACCGCGCAGAGCCACGAGACCGCCCTGCAGGCCATGCGGATGTGCCAGATCTCGATCGTGTAAACGCTTGACAGCCCGCCAAGGTCCGCTATAATAGAAGTCAGACAGATGGTTCACATACGGATGAAGCCGAGGTAATTATTATGCTTGAAGATCAGGATTATCAGGAGATCGCCCATATTTTCAAGGTCATTCTCGAGAGCGATATCGGGCCGAAGATCAATCGCCTCGCAGAAGGCCAGCAGCTTTTGCTCGAGACGCTGGCTCCCAAAACCGCGTGGAAGAGCTGGAGGATGAGGTCTCTTTTTTGAAGTCCGTCATCCGCATGCACAGCGAGCAGATCGCGGAGCTGAAAAAGAGCATTACCGCATAAAAGAACGGGCTGCCGGCAGGCAGCCCGTTTTGTTTCGTTTTTTACAGTTCTCCCGGGAACAGCGCGTCGATGGCGGCCGCGGCGGCGGCCTGCTCGGCGCGTTTTTTGCTGCTGCCGGTGCCCTTGCCGCAGGGCTTGCCGTTGAGCAGGACCTCGACATCAAATTTCTTGTCGTGGTCGGGGCCGGACTCGCCGATGAGCTCGTAGCGCAGGACCTGATCCTTCTTGCGCTGCACCAGCTCCTGCAGGGCGGTCTTATAGTCAAAATTATGCGGCTTTCCGGCCGGGACATCGCAGAGGATCAGGCGGTCGATGATCTCCTTGGCTGCGGAGAAGCCGCCGTCCATATAGCTTGCCGCGATGACGGACTCCATAGCGTCGGAGACGATGGAGTCGCGCTTGCGACCGCCGCCGTGCTCCTCGCCGTGGCCGAGCAGCAGGAAGCTGCCCAGACGGATGGTTGCAGCCGCACGGGCCAGATTCTTTTCGCAGACCAGATCCGCGCGGATGCGGGTCAGCTCGCCCTCGGGCTTGTCCGGGAAGCTGCGGTACAGATAGTCCGCCACGACGAAGCCCAGGATGGAATCGCCCAGAAACTCCAGACGTTCGTTGTCGTGCAGGCCGCGCTCCCGGTTTTCATTGGCATAGGAGCTGTGCGTCAGCGCGTTTTCGAGAATGCTCTTGTCCCGGAACGTGTAGCCCAGCCCGGCTTCCAGTTCACTCAGCATGTTGATACTCCTTTGGAACGACCATATGGTCGATATTTGCTGCCAGTGTCCCGGCGACATCCGCCTCGACGGCGCCGATGGCCTGCCGGATGGCGTTGCGGATGGCCAGCGCGTCGGACGAGCCGTGCGCCTTGATGACAGGCTTGTTGAGGCCGATCAGCGCGGTGCCGCCGGTCTCACGGTAGTCCATTTTCTTTTTAAACGCCTTGACGCCGTCCATGCACAAAAGCGCGGCCAGCTTGGTCAGCAGATTTTTCTTGAACATGTCCTTCATCATGGAGGCCATGAAAAGCGCCGTGCCCTCGATCCCTTTGAGCAGGATATTGCCGGAGAAGCCGTCGGAAACGACCACGTCCGCGCCGCCCAGCGGCACGTCACGCGCTTCGATGTTGCCGGTGAAGTTGATCTTCCCGGCCTCGCCCGCCTGCTTCAGCAGCGGGTAAACGGCCTTCTGCAGCTCGCCGCCCTTGGAGTCCTCTGCGCCGATGTTGAGAAGCGCCACGCGCGGGTTTTCGATCCCGAGGACCTTTTCCGCGTAATACGAGCCCATGAAGGCAAACTGCAGCAGAAACTCCGGCGTGCAGTCCGCCGTTGCACCGCAGTCGATGAGGACGCACTCCCGGCCGGTCTTCGTCGGGATCTGCGGGCCCATGGCCGCGCGGCGGATGCCCTTGACACGCCGGACGATCAGCGTCGCCGCAGAGAGCAGTGCGCCCGTCGAGCCGGCGGAGACGAACGCGTCGCCGCCGCCCTCTTTGAGCATGGTCAGTCCGACGACCATGGAGGAATCCTTTTTCTTTTTCACGACCGTCGCCGGGTCGTCGTGCATATCGACGACGTCGTCGGCGTTGGCGATCTCCACGCCCTTGGGAAGCGTCTCGATCCCCTGGTCCTTGAGCGCCTGCAAAATGGCCTCGCCGCGGCCGACCAGTACGGCCTCGCAGCCAAAGTCCTTCGCGGCCTGGATCGCACCGAGCGCGATCTGATCCGGGGCGTTGTCGCCGCCCATGGCGTCTACGAGTATTCTCATTCGGTTCCCTCCTGCCCTGTCATTTGATCGATGATCGCAAGCGAACGCTGTGCGATGGCGAGATTCTTGTTGGCCTTGCCCTTGACGCGGCGGTCCAGCGGCGTCAGAATGCCGAAGTTGACGTTCATCGGCTGGAACACGGTCACGCTTTCATCCGAAATATAGGCCGCCAGCGCGCCGATGGCCGTCTCGCGCGGGAAATCCGGAAGCGGCTCGCCCTTGAGCTTCGCCGCCATGCTGCAGCCGGCCAGGAAGCCGGAGGCCGTCGACTCGACATAGCCCTCGACGCCCGTCATCTGCCCGGCAAAGGCGACCAGCGGGTCGCGCCGGTCAGCGTAATAGCGGTCGAGCAGGCGCGGGGAATCGAGGAAGGTATTGCGGTGCATCACGCCGTAGCGGACGAACTCCGCGTCGTGCAGCGCGGGGATCATGGAAAACACCCGCTTCTGCTCCGGGAATTTCAGGTGGGTCTGGAAGCCGACGATGTTATAGACCGAGCCTGCCGCATTGTCCTTTCGCAGCTGGACGACGGCATAGGGCTCGCGGCCTGTCTTCGGGTCCTTCAGGCCGACGGGCTTCAGCGGGCCGTAACGCAGCGTATCCACGCCGCGGCGGGCCATGACCTCCACGGGCATGCAGCCCTCAAAAACATGCTTGTCCTCAAAGCCGTGGACCGGGGCTTCCTCTGCCGTCCGTAGGGCCTCGACAAAGGCGAGGTATTCGTCCTTGTCCATCGAGCAGTTTACATAATCCGCATCTCCACGGTCATAGCGGGAAGCGAACCAGGCTTTTTCCATGTCGATGGAGGAAAAGGTGACGAGCGGCGCGGCGGCGTCAAAGAAGCTCATGTATTCCTGGCCGCCGAAGTAGCGCTGGATGGCGGCGCTCATCGCATCGGAGGTCAGAGGGCCGGTCGCAACGATGACCGGACCGGCGGGCACCTCTGTCGCCTCGGCTTCCACAACGGTGATATTGGGATGCGAACGGATCTTTTCCGTCACCATGCCGGAAAACCCGTAGCGGTCGACCGCCAGCGCGCCGCCCGCCTCCACGCGGTTGGCCTCCGCGCAGGCGAGGATCAGACTGCCAAGGCGGCGCAGCTCCTCCTTGAGCAGGCCGACCGCGTTTTCCAGCCGGTCGCCGCGCAGGGAGTTGGAGCATACGAGCTCGGCAAAATCCGCGCAGTGGTGCGCAGGGGTCATCTTCTTCGGCTTCATCTCCGTCAGCGTCACATGGATGCCGCGCTGCGCCAGCTGCCATGCAGCCTCACAGCCCGCGAGACCTGCGCCGATCACGTTTACTTCCAGCATGCAAGCTTCCTCTCTATCTCTGCTCAGAACGGAAGATCGTCTTCCGGTTCCTCCTTTTTGGTGGTCTTCTTCGCTGTAGATCTCTTTGCGGTCGTTTTCTTTGCGGCCGGTTTCTTCGCGGCCGTCTTTTTGGCCGCCGGTTTTTCGGCTGTCTTTTTTGCGGCGGGCTTCTTCGCGGCCTTCTTTTCCTCGGCCTGCTTCTGGGCGGCTTCCGCCGCAGCCTCGGCGTTGGATTCCGCGGTCGCCGCCTCGCCGGAGGCGGTGGAGCGGCGGCGGTA
>ERZ779877.1743-NODE-1743-length-17614-cov-3.148642_pt1 | contig 17614 bp, 20 predicted proteins | sample MGYA00511556_ERZ779877 | MGnify/ENA primary metagenome ERZ779877 (study PRJEB29588, sample SAMEA2159338) | human gut metagenome | biome: human gut; feature: human-associated habitat; material: faeces | place: Denmark | collected 2008/2010 ...
CTCTGCCCTGGCGTGTGCTAAATTCATGGATTGAAATTTCTTCAAATTTCATACAAAATCCATAATCGTACAAAATAAAAATCCTGCGGCGCATATCATTTGTAATAATACTTATCTCTGCTGCTTTGCATACGTTATTACCTTTATAAGAACGATTAAAAAATTCAATCTTATTTTCAGATATTATTTTATAAAGTTCTTCCGGAATAACCGCAACATCAAAATTATTAATGAAATCTTCCATGTAAGAATTATGCTTATCCATAAAAGCCTGCCTTAAAACGGGATATTATCCATATCCGGCATAGGAACGCCCTCGAAAGGATTTTCAAATTCTTCATCAAATTTTTGCTGCGGGGAAGGATTGCTGTACATATATTCAAAATGCCTGCCTACAAGTTCAGTAACCCAGCGTGTAACATTTTGCTTATCAACATAAGAACGGGTTTGCAAACGTCCTTCTACAAGTATTTTTTTACCTTTAGAAAGATTGTTGCCTGCGACCTCGGCAGAATTGCTCCATAAAACAGCGGGAATAAAATCAGCTTCATATTGCCCGTCAGCATTTTTAAATTCTCTTTGTACAGCAAGAGTAAACTGGCAAACTACTTTACCTGAAGGCGTATAACGTACTGTCGGGTCCTTGGAAAGTCGTCCGGTAACTGCTATTTTATTCATAATTATTTACCACCCTTCTTTTTTAATACTGGCAAACCATTTTTGCCGCTTTCAAATGTCGCTTTACAATCAGGATAATTATTGCATCCGTAAAAATCACCATTTTTACCGCTGCGTTTAATAAGATAGCCTTTTTTACAATCCGGGCAGAGAACAATAACGGGTTTACCTTTAACATCCGAAAAAGCAGCTTTACATCCGGAGTTTCGATATTCACTACATGACCAAAAATCTCCGTTCTTACCGTGCCGTTTTTGCAGCAGGCCTTTACCACAAACCGGGCATTTTTCAATTACAGGCGTGCCTTTATAATCTTTGAACGTTGCATTACAGCCATTTTTATAATTGCCGCAGCTCCAAAATTTACCATATTTTCCTTCGTGCGGAAAGAGTTTACCAACACCGCAAACCGGGCAGGTCAAGTAATCATTATTTTTAGGAACGGCCGTAAACCTGCTTTCAAGATTTATAATTCTTCGGATATATTCTTCCTGGCCGTGCATATAATCATCAAGCGACAACGAGCCGGCGTCGATTTTATCCAAATCTATTTCCATAAGTGCTGTCATATCCGGATAGGTAACTTCATCCGGCAAGCAGGCCAGGAGCTCTTTCACGCTATCAGAAACATACAGCTCCTGCTTTTTCTTTGATGGCTTTTCAATAAGCATGCCGCTGTCAAGCAGTTGCTTAATAATAGTGCTGCGTGTTGCTTCCGTACCAATGCCTTTAATGTTTTTTACAGTTTCACGAAGTTCCGGATTTTTTACATACTTATGAGCATTTGTTAATGCGGCAATCAATGTGCTTTGAGTAAAACGTACTGGCGGTACGGTATTTTTTTCAACAATGCTTGCCATAGTAAGCGAAACCGCATCACCTTCGTGCAATACAGGCAGCTGCTTGGCATCATCATCTTTTTTATCTGCGGTGCTTTCGGTAACGGCCGCTTTCCAGCCTTCTTTTATAATAACTTTGCCGCGGGCTGAAAAAGTTTCACCTTCGCACTCGATAACGGCCGTAGTCTGCTCAAATTCCTGCGCAGGATAAAACTGCAAAACATAACGTTCAGCAATCATGCTGTATAATTTACATTCATCTTCCGGCAAAGAATTTAAGTCAATTTTTTCCATGGTCGGGATTATAGCGTGGTGAGCCGAAACCTTACCTGTATTAAAGGCTTTGCTTTTAAGTGCCGCATCCGCACCGTCAACATATTTTTTTAAATTTTCGCTGCCGGTCAGCTTTAAATTTCCTAATATCACGGCAGCATCATTTAACTGGCTTTCGGGCAGATAATTACTGTCACTACGAGGATAGGTGGTTAGCTTTTTTTCATAAAGAGTCTGAGCCAATTCTAATGTTTTGGATGGACTGAAACCATAAGCAGGCTCGGCTGCACGTTGAAGCGTGGAAAGACTGAACGGCAAAGGCGGAGCTGCTGTGCCTTTTTCTGTTTCAACGGATTTTACGATACCTGTTTTGCCGGTAATTTTCTGCACGCAGGCGCGGGCCGGGATAACATCAAGCAAACGTCCTTCTTCGTCCAAGCCCTCTGTGTTTTCAGGTATTTGCCACATTGCCTCAAAAGGTAATGACGTAGAGAGCCGGAACAGACCGCGCACGTTATAATACTTAACAGATTTGAAATTATCAATTTCATCATTCCTGCGTGCCACAATTGCGAGCATTGGTACTTTAACACGGCCGACTTTAATTGTTGTGCCGGCGTCAAGCGTATATTTACGGCTTGCGTTTATGCCAAAAAGCCAATCGGTTCGCTCACGGCCTAAAGCAGCAAGATAAGTATTATGGGCTGTGCTGTTATCTATCATATTATCAAAAGCACGGCTGATGGTAGTTTCATCCATAGCATTAATATAAAGCCGCTTTACTGGCAGGGCATTTCCGGCAAGTTCCAATACTTCATCTACTAAAAGCTGACCTTCACGGTCAGGGTCACCAACATTTACTACTTCGTCAACTTCCTTCAGAAGCTGCGTAACCGTTTTATATATTTTTGGATAATTGCCATTTGGCTTAACGAATTTCTCCCAATGCTTTGGAATGATTGGCAAAGAAGCATAAGTATACTTTTTTAAATCAGGGTCATAGTCCTCCGGCATTTTCTGCGCAAGGATGTGTCCTTGAAGCCAGACAACATAATCATTACCTGCTTGAAAATAACCGTCTTTTTTGTTAGGATTGCCTAAAAATCCGGCAACAGCTTCAGCAAGTGACGGTTTTTCACAAATAAAAAGACGTTTCATAGGCAAAATCCTTTCAGACCTTCAAATTTGCGTTTTAAGCGGTTTTTTAACAGTTTATATCCAAATATAAGCACTGCTAAAATTAAAACGCCTGAAGGGGCAAAATTTTTAAGAAAAATAAGCAGCTGTAATTAAAACAGCTGCTTATTTAAGTTTAAAAGATATTATTTGCTTAAGCAGCCTTTTCTGCTTTTAATTCCATAACCATGGCTTTAAGTTCTTCAAGTTCTGTCTGCATTTTTGCATTGTTTTCAGCCATTACTGCGTTTGCTGCCGTCAACTGTACAATCTGTTCCTGCATTTTTTTCTTACTGCTGCGGCTTACTGCATTCGGGCCGTCAAGCGCGAAGCTGACACCGAGAGTTGCCATGTTTTCACGATTACCAAATGTTCCGCCCAAATTAAACATTGTACGGTCATCAGGACGATAGAACATACCGAGAGCCATAGCGCTGGCACCTTGGTAGCTGCCTACTGCTGCCGCAAAATTAAGTTTCTGGTCCTCGTCAAAATCAAGCGGATGCAGGCCTGCAAGTGCTGCGGCATTAGCACCGGCCGTATCAATGCGGCCATCCAAACGGCTGATTTCACCGGTTAAGGACTTACCGCCATTGAAGATTAAATCCGGAGCATACAGTTTGCCGTCAAAATGGCCTTCACCACCAACATAAAGGTCATGGTCAATAGTTGTATTGCCGGTTACATGCAGATTAGATTCAGCACCCGGAACGCCAGGCACGCCAATTACGGTATCACCGGCAATATACATATTGCCGGGACGGTCTACAACACCATCACCGTTACTATCAGCACCATCAAAACCAACGAAGGTGTCACCACCTAAATTAGCATTGCCGGTTACATCCAAATCAGAACGGTCTACAACGGCACCATTATCATCACGGCTGCCAACCTGCATATCTCCGGTAAGGTGAGAATCACCAGCAACATCAAGATTGCCGGGACGGTCAGGAGTACCGTCTCCATCTTCATCTACACCATCATGACCGATATTAACATCTCCACCAAAATTGCCATTGCCAGTTACATCTAAATCAGAACTATCAGTAGCATTACCGTTTTCATCACGGTTACCAATGGATACATTACCATCAAAATGGCCATTACCTTCAACGAAGGAGTCACCTTTAACGGTTTCATTGCCGTCTACGGTTTCATTGCCACCAATGTGGCTGTCACCAGTTACGTCCTGGTTGCCTTCAGTATTGGTATTACCTGCCACATTAAGGTCGCCTGGACGGTCAGGCGTCCCGTCTCCATCCTCATCAGCACCTTCGTAACCAACATTCATATCACCGTCAACGGTACCGTCTCCATCTACATTCAAATCGCCACCGATATTACTATCTCCCTCAACATTACTGTCACCTTCGGTATTATTGTCACCTTTAATGGTGCTATTACCGGTGGTTGTAGAATTACCATTAGTGGTAGAATCACCATTTACAGTTTGGCCGCCCGTGACGGTCTGCCCACCATTCACAGTCTGGTTGCCATTTACGGTCTGGTCGCCCTGGACGTTAGAAATTAAATCTTTAATTTCATCTTCGGTAATGCCACCAGTCGTACTTAAAACAGTTTCAGCATCACCAAGTTTTATTACAGCATTATCCGGCTGATGACTACTTTCAGTTTCACGTTCAATCAAATACACCTGACCGCCTTCAAGGGTATGTCCCCAAAATTGCGTATCGGTAGGGGAATAATAAAGATAACGGTTTTCAACAATGCCATCACGTATTTCACTACGAAGGCCAATAGTGAACTGCTGGCTGAAATCAAGATTTTCTACCAAATTTGGCCAATCATAATAACCACTAAAGTCACCGCCAGAAGGCAAGGCAAATCCTTCATTATACACCGGACCACTAAACAAAGGCGGATAAGAAGTAGCTTCTACATTACCGGAGATGCCAAATGCCATAATACTTGCATATACAACAGCATTTAATTTTTTATTTTTCATTTTTTTCAGCAGACTCATAAAAAGCGCTCCTTTTGACTACTTTTCAATAATAACCTGTTCCATCAAATCGGCTGTATTTCTTAATGCTGCTACCAGTTTTTCTGCCGGACTTTGCACTTTTTCGGGGTCAGTAGTAAGTTCGTTTACACTGCACTTTAATATTCCTGCGGCACAACGCTGAAAATCTTTGTTTACCATTCTTTCGCCGCGTTCAATTTTAGATACAGCGTCAGTACTTAATTTAATGCCAGCAGCAGTCATCTTATCAGCAAACTGCTTTTGAGTTAGCCTTTGACGGACACGGGCTATTTTTAAATTAAAACCAAAAATCAAACTTTCATCCATCCGTATTACCTCCAGAGATATAGCGGGTCCTCGTATTCTCCTTGATGCCACCATTCAAGATGCAGATGCGGACCGGTGGAAAATCCAGTAGACCCGACATAACCTATCACATCACCACCTTCGACCCAGGTATCATATACAGCTGTTATTTCACTTAGATGTGCATACAAAGTATTATCTCCACCTTCGTGGGCTAAAATAACACAGTTGCCATAACCCCCGTATTCAGCTGCATATATTACCCTGCCCGGCAGCATAGCTCCTACTGGCGTCCCATATTCATAGGCTATATCAATACCGGAATGAAATTCTTCTTCTCCGGTTATCGGATTTTCACGCCAACCAAATGGGGACGTTATTTCGGCCGCTACTACGGGCAATGTAATAAACAGAAATATATTAAAAGCAAGAAATGCTTTTAAAACATTTTTAAGAGTCATCTGCCCTTTTCAGCGTCCTTTGCTGTTGCCATGGCTTTGGCAACAGCAGGAGTTTTGGCCGCGGCTTCAACTGTTTTATCAGCACGGGCATAATCCCTGCCGACAGGAGAGTGTTCAGTAATAGCATCAACAACAGATTGTTTTTCAAAACCCTGCTTCAGCATTTCTTTGGCAATTTTATTATCATCAATTTTGCTGAAATCACCTGTTTTCGCATACTGCTTATTAGCAAGTTCCAGGTATTTATCATAAGCATCAGGGTTTGCTTCTTTGGAAACAAATTCCGCAATTTTATTTTCACGGACTTTTAATTCAATCTGCTGGGCAGCTTCGGCGCGCGTGGCATTTTTGGGTAACTCAATGCCAAGTGCTTCAGCTTTTTTTACCTGCTTTTCAGTAACCGCGTTTTCTATCTGCTTCTGCTTTTTGATAATGTCATAGGCTTCACCCTTTGTAATTTCTTTGCCATATTTAATCTGCATTTTATCCAGCATATCAAGCTGATATTCAGTAGCAGGCTGTGAACGTAATTCTGTAAGCTGCAAAGTATGTTTTCCAATTAAATATCCAGCACGGCCATAACAGATTTTATCTTTATCGTATTCAATTTTATTTGCGTTAAGGTATTTAATCTGTTTTTCGGTTGCAGGGCTCAAATAAATCTGGGCCCTTGCTTCAGCGCGAGTAATATTTTCAGCTGGCTGGATACCATGAGCTTTTAACGCGGCAATCTGCTTATCCGTAGCAGGCGAATTATCCCTTGCTTCAAATTCACGCATTTTTTGCTCTATCAGTTTAGATGCTCCATTTATCGTAATTTCTGCCGGGTAACTTATTTTCAGCTTATCCATGTAATCCATCTGCTCAACAGTTGCATGCAGCTGCCCGATTATTTTTGACGCCTCACCTACTGTGATATTGTCTGCAAATTTACAGTTATTAGCAGCAAGCGTTTCTTTCTGCTCACTTTTTGCAGGAGCGTTGATTTTTTCAAAATATGCACTACGTTTAGCAACACGCTCTTTGATAATACGGTCAGCTTCGCCTTTGGTAATGTCATCTTCAAATTTTGCGCCAAGACTTACAAGAAAGCCTTTTTGCGCATCACTTGCCGGCATTAAAGCTGATTTTTCATCTTTAGCCATATTTTCCAACTCCTTATTTTCAGGTTTTAAAATGACTTCTGAATATACTGCATTAAAAGTTTTGCCTTCAAAACTTACATCACCAAAACGGATATTTTCATATCTTGCAAGCACGCCGGTTTCTTTCAGTGCCTTATATTCCTCAAAATCCGCTCTGTCCAGTTCTTCCCTTTTAAGCATGGATTCTGCGCTGTACGCAAATTCACGGCCGGAAACAAAATGTAATAAGTGCGGGTTACTGCTTACGTATTCCAATGTATTATCGGAATTATCATATAAACCGTTATTGCCGTAATATTCCCTGTCACCTATATAGATTTTGTCATTAATGATGAAAACGTCTTTGCCGCGTAGCGGTATAGTTTCCGCGAGTTGCACCGTTACAATATCCTGCGGCAAGGTATTTTCTTTACTTCTCCGTTCTTCCGGAGTCATGCGCATTAATACCTGTTCATCATTTATGATTTCAGCCGCGGGCTGCTTAACCTGCGGTTCAATGCCCTGCTCTTTAAGTTGCAGGTATTCTTTTTCCCGCTCATACAGGTAATTACAGATTTTTTCAGCATCAGCAGCTGCCCTGAAAATTTCGTTATAATCATTTTTCAGTGCAGATACCCAGCTTTTAACATAAGCTGCGTGCTGTTCATCACTGCCTGTTGTAGCTATGCCAAGTTCACCGCATAAAAACGTTGATGCAAGTTCAGCACGTAATTCTTCCCTCGCATAGCCTTCACTTCCAAACTGGCCGCCAAATTCACGGTTAAGCCTGGTTGGATGGCCGGTGCTGTGACCAACTTCATGCAGAAGCGTAGAATAATAGGCATCCACTGTTGCAAAACTTTCACGGGGCGGCAGGCATATAAAGTCACCACCGGGACTGTAAAAGGCACTGCCGTCTGTATTATGTGTTACCGGAACACCATTTGCGGCTATGATATTTTCAGCACGCTCTACCGGCGACCATTTCTGCGCTTGACGTCTCAGTTTCGGTAACCCGGTGCATTGGTCAGCATTGAAAACGGCAGCCCTGTACACTTTAGGATGCTCCAAAGGAACTTTTTCTTTCTCGCCGGTTTCAGGATTTTCAACCTCTTTTTCCCATTGCCAATACTCAACAATTTGTGCTTTTTCACCTTTATTGACATGGCCGCCGAGTTTATTAACCTGTTTAAAAGTAAGCCAGCGCGGGTCCTCATAGCCTTTATCTATGGCAGTACACCAAAGCATTAACGCGTTTACACCATGATAAGGCCGTCCGTTAAAATTATGCGGCCGGTTCATTGCAGCGATACCGGCGTCCCATGGTTTTTGCCAGGGCGCAGTACCGCTTTCGAGCATCCCTATAAGGCGTTCCGTTACAGCTTTTCTGTACTCACTTGTCTGCATAGCCTGTAATGTCTACTCCCATCTCTATAAGCTGCATAATTTCCTGGTCATCCAAAACATCTTCCAGTTCCAGCGCATCCTCGCGGAACGCGCCCATTGCCAGTGCTTCTTCACGGGTAAATTCTTCAGTCTGAATCATTTTTTAGACCCCCTTTTTTTAGGCTTTTGTGCTGCCTGCGCGGCGTCAACCATTGCTTTAAAAGCCTTGCCGGCTTTAAAAGCAGGTACAGTAGCAGCCGGAATTTTTATTTCCTCGCCGGTTGCCGGGTTATGGCCGGTACGTTCACTGCGCTTACGGCTATCAAATGTACCGAAGCCGATAAGCTGAACTTTATCTCCGGCTGCCACGGCGCTTATTACCGTTTCCGTAAATGCCTTGATAACACTGTTAGCGTCCTTTTGCGTCAGGCCGCATTTCTCACACATATTACGAACAAATTCTTCCTTCGTCATACAAATCAGCTCCTTTAAATTTTTTAATACACCCGCCTAATCGGCAAAAGGTTTATAAAATAGTAATGCAGCTATTTGACTTAACAAATACATATACTTCTCATATGGTTCTACATACCTTCTCCGCTTTGTAAAAGGATGCTCAACCAAACCTTCAAGTAAACCCGCATCAACATGCTTTAACAATATCAACCACGTTTTTGCATAAACAATTTTTAAATATTGTAAGTAAAAAATTAAAGCTGCTCTTATCTCCAATGTATAAATCTTTGACCTCAATTCAGCGTCAGCACTTAAACGGAAATTCATTATCTGATTTTCCAATTTAAAAATTATTTCTTCATCATACGGCTGTGACGAACGGCCAATAAGCCAGTCTACTTTTACTGCAAAGACATCTGCAATATTAATTAAAGTTTCATAAGACGGTGGATTTTTAGCATTTTCCAATGTACTTAAAGAACCTTTGCTCTTTAAATTAATTAACATTGCCATATCAGATAACGTTACATCATGATTTTTACGTAAAGCCTTAATTTTATCGCCAAAACGTTCCGCTTTTTCCATATCTTAATAACCGTCAGTTTTAATAACTCCAAGGCATTACCGCGTGCTCGTTTTTAATTACAACGCGGTCGCTGTTGCTGGTGGCCATAAAAATTTCATTGCAAACCCTGTCCAAAATAATGGTGTTATTGACAATTTTGTAATCAAGATTTAATAACAAACCTGCACGTTTTTGGAACACTACCGGGGTATGCCTTGCTGCCGCGCCGTCAGGCAATATCAGATAAGTTTTTGCGCCGTCATCAAAAACCGTTTCCGGCGTCCAGCTTTCCTTTCCGGATACTGAATAATCAAAATTTATATCCTGCACGCTTTCCACTTCCATGGAAATGCCCTGCGGGTTATATTCTTCCCTGGCTTCGCCCGGATAAGTCCAGCTGACTACCGGGGAATAATCGCTGTCTGCAATCAGACGCAGGCTGTAATAATGGCTGTCTGTATTAATAATCATGTTAGTTATCACGCCAAGCTGGAGAGGTTTAACATAAACGTGCCAGGTTTTGTCCGCCGCAAGCCTTGTTTCTACCGACCAGCTTATTGCATCACCAATCGTAATGCCGGTAATCTGTTCTCCAGGCTTTAACTGAACATCAGATATAAAGCCCGGAGCTGCGTATACGTCATAGCTTTCGCCGCGGGCATATTCATAAAGCGCGGCATTTTCATTGGCTGCATTATCTTCAAACAAATCAAGCGTAGTATCTTCTTCTACAACAATTTCCGGCTGATAAGCAGCCTGTTCCGCTTTAGGCGCAGGCTCCCAAAAATCCACATCTTCTGCCGGTACAGCAACATCAGTGCTGTTATGCGCAATAGAGCCGGACTTAACCGTAATATGCGCTGAACTAATATCTACCGGCGCGCTTGCCGTGCCGTCCCAATATACTGAAAACGGATTATCTTTTAACATTTCTATGACCCTTGCTTTAAAAGGGCCCGGCTCCGGCACGTTTTCTGCGGCTTCGCCCGTAACAGGCAAAGCCATGAGCACCGCAAGTGCTGCCGTTATGGTACTGCGTTTTTTTCTGCTTAACAAAATTACCAACCCCCTAATCGTTATCTTTTGGCAACGGCACGCTGAAGCCACCCTGCGGTGATGCTTCCGGCGGCACTGCCTGTTTGGTTTCATCTATTGCTTTTTGAAAAGCGGCTGATGCACTTGTATGAGAAGAAGTGCTGCCGCCTGAAGCCTCTCCTGCGGCAAATGAGGATGCGGTTTTAGCACTGCTTCCTCCGGCAGAGCTATTGCCTGCCGTGCTGAAAGCATTGGTACTTGTATTGCCTTGCGCGGCTGCTGATTTAGTGCTGCCCGAAGCATTTGAAGCAAAAGCAGAAGCTGTCTGCGCACTGCCTGATGCCCCACCTGTTGAACTGCCTGCACCTGCCGAGCTACCGGCACCCATACTTTGTGCCGCGCTAGCGGCTGAACTGCTTGTGGCAGAACTGCCTGTACTACTACTTCCGGAAGCGGACGTTGACGCACCAGAACTGCCTGCGGCAGAACCACTTGCTCCACCACTGCCGGAAACAGACCCGCCCGCTGAACTTCCGGACGAACTGCCGCCTGATGCAGCAACGGATGCCTGGCCGCTTGCAAATGCTCCCCTTACGCCCTGTGTAGCATTGGAAGCCGCGGATTTAAAGGCAGACGCCGCAAACCCCGCGGCACCACTCATTGCACCTGCCGCGCCACCTGCGCCCGGTCCGCCTGCGGTTGAACCTGCCGTAGCTGCACCTGCAAGCGCGGCTCCTGCTCTGGCAGCACTGCTGCCCGTAGACATTGCCATACTGCCAATGCCTGCACCTGCCGAGCCACCGGCAACAGCACCGGCAAAACCGGCAACCGCTGTTCCTGCGGCCGTACCTGCTGAAAGCGTAGGCGCTCCTGTCATCAGGCCGGCTGCCATGCCGGGTGCCTGCCAGCACAAGAGGCAAAGAGCGAAAGGCCCAAGCATCGAAGCAAGAACAGCACCAGGCTCAGGTTCATCAACTAAATTTATTGACATAGAATTTATAATTCCAGAAGATAATCCATATACAGCACCAAGCATCATCAGCTTTGTACCGTAGCTTATTACCGCGCCGATTGCCTTTTCAGCAACAAAACTCGTGTATTTAAAGCTACCCCATGGAATGAAAATTAAAAGCAGGGCACTGGCAATATAAAACTCAACATAAGTTATGAATATCTGTAAAGCAAGAATACCAAAAGCCAACACTACACCGGCATAACCAATAACGGCCATAAGCCAGTTTAAAGGTGAAGTGGTTATTTCAAGCCAGGACATTTCACTCGCATAATCCATATATGGTTTCGCAATTTCCAACCCACTATCAATTAATAAAGACGGAGTTTTTAACACAGAAGCGTCAACACCGCCCACAGCAGTGCCTGTTATCATCAGGCTGTCGAGCAGCGCGTCACAAAGCGTTCCCCATTCACGGATTATCCAAATCCAAAAACCATAAAACAGCACCTTTCTTACAAGCTGCTTTATATGGTCGGTTTCACCGATATTTAAAAGAACAGCAAGAATAAAATCCAAAAGAATTAATATGCCGTAAAGGCTTGTTGCATAGCCGGTTATAGTTCCGGATGAACCGGTTGTATAACCCGCTATGGTGGCAAGCATTGTATCTAAAATACCTGTATCCATGCCCTGTTACCTCGTAAAATGGTGAATATCGCTGCCGTCACCGGTAATTGAAACGTCCGCCTTCAAATTAGCTTCGTAATTATCCATCATAATTTCCGTTCTGCGCCGGCCGGCTTCTTCTGCTTCAATCTGACGCTTAAAATACATATTTTGCGTACGCTGCGCATCAGAAGTTATCGCAAGCATTTTTTGCAGCTCGTTTATCTGAATGGCATTAAGCTGTGCTAATGCCTGTATGGCACCCGTTGTGCCTTCTGCGTTCTGTGCGGCTTCCACAAGCTGCGTAACGGTATCCGCGGTTTGCTGCTGTTCATCCGGGCTTGCTGCTGTGCCGGAAAGCATGCTCTGGTTGACAGCTTTATCCCAGGCTTCGCGCACCTTGTCCATCTGCCTTGCGTACTGTTCGGCACTCACGCCGTTCCAATCCTCATAATCCGGGCTGATTTCATCAAAAGCCTGCATCATGGAATTAAAATCTGTACCTATGGCATCAATGGAATTACGGATGTCATTAATGCTGGAAATACTGGAACGTATTTGCATCAGCGTTTCATCCTGATAAGCAGGATTTAATTTTGCGAGCTGTTTCAGTTCGTTCTGCACCATTTCAGCCTGATGCGCCGTCTGTTTAATAGCTTCCAGTTTTGTTGCCAGGTTTTCAGTATGATTTGTAGGGTCATACACAGTAAGCGCAAAAGCAGACTGCGCCACAGCCATTGTCCCGGCAAATGCTAAAATTAAAAGTGATTTTTTCATTTTCTTACCTCCGCGTAAATGTATTTTATAACGCATATTTACCATACATATTTTGTATGTTATAATATATACATAAGATGACGTAAAGGAGTAAAAACTATGCCAAATGCTTTACGAAAAACTATTAATATCGAATTAACACCTGCTTTATATGCTCAGTTAAAAAAACTCGCTGATGATAAAAGCATTTCCAGTATGCGCAGTTTTTGTGCTGATGCAATAACTGAAAAAATAGTTGCTTTTGAAAAATTACAAAAGGAAAACCTAATGAAACAGGCCGCCAATGACCCTGGGTTTAAAGAAAGATGCGAAGAAATCAGCAGGGATTTTGCTGCCATAGATTATCCAGGAGGTAACAATGAATGGTAAAACAATGGCAACTTTATTTTCTTAACCTAAACCCTGTTATCGGCTCTGAACAAGCTGGTGTAAGACCCTGCATTGTTATTTCTGCTGACTACACCAATAATTTGAATCAGGTTACGGTTTTACCAATAACCAGCATGAAAGAGTCTTACACAACCATCTATCCAAACGAGGTATTTCTACCAAAGGAAATTTCAAAATTACCTAAAGATTCTATTGCTCTGGCGCACCAGATACGCGCCGTTGATAAACAACGTCTCACAAACTTTGTAAGCACTTTGACTGATGAAGAATACATTCAAAAAATTAAAGAAGCAGTTAAATTTCAGTTAGATTTGTCTTGATTTATGAAACAAAGAAAACGATTAAAACAAATTAAAAAACTTAAAATAAGAAAATCCAAAATTACTTTAAATGGTATATTTGCCGGTTATACTGGCAATTACAAACCTGTTGAAATTAACTGGAGCAAACCCGTTGGTAAAGAAATTGTGTAATAATTAAAATACTTATAGAAAAGAGGACTTTACTATGAAAAAATTACTTGTACTTTTAACACTTTTAGCCGCTTTTGCAGCCTTTGGCTGCGGCAGTGATGAACCTGCTGCTGATGCACCTGCTAAAGCTCCAACTGCTACCACTAAAACTACCAAAGATGTTGTTAAAACCGAAAAATTATCAGACGGTAGCGTTGTTGAAACTACTAAAAGCGGTAGCACTATAACAACCCGCCCAGATGGTAAAAAGGTTTACAGCAGTGGAAACAGAAAAACTAAAATTGAAGCTAAACCTGGCGATACTATTCATCACTTTTCTAAATAAACCTAACAACTTTTATAGGTGTTAAAATGAACGAATTAAATAAGAAATACATACTTTTAACTGACTGGTGGCAATCACTGAATATTTCAGATGATGCCGCGCTGGCCGAAGCCTTTAACGGCCACATTATTTCTTTTGCCTATAATTCCGGCAATATTGAAAACCCTAATGTTACCTATCACGATACCCGTGAAGTGTTTGAACATGACGGTGTTACTTCGTACACCGGCGACCTGCGCACGCTATATGAAATCCGCAATGCAAAAGTAGCCATGGAATACTTTTTTAAAGCCTTCCGTGATAAGCTGCCTTTTGATGAAAACTTCATCAAAGAGTTGCAACGGCGCTTAACGCTTAATACTTATGACGAGCGCCGCTGGCAGCGCGGTGAGCGTCCCGGTGAATACAAAAAGGGCGATTATGTTACCGGCCGTAATGAAACCGGTGCAGCTGCCGAAGATGTTCCTGATGAAATGCAGGAACTTTTGGAAGATTTGCAGCAACTTCCGGCAGAGCCGGAAAAAGTTTTAACGGCTGCGGCATTTTTCCACGCGAAATTTGAAAATATCCATCCATTTGCTGACGGCAATGGCAGGACTGGCCGCCTTGCCATGAACTACCTGCTCACTTTAAATAACCACCCACCGCTTATCATCCACCAGGAAGATAGGAAAACCTATTTTGAAGCCCTCGAAGCGTGGGATACAGAGCAGAACCTTGCGCCGCTGAAAGCATTCCTTATGGAGCAGCTTTTAAAAACATGGGCAAAACGTATCACAAAATTAGAAAATCTATAACGCTTAAAGAAGTTTGTGCCATTCAGTGCATGAACTTCTTATTTTTTTACGTTTATGAGCGAAAGATACCACTTTATGAATATATTATTTCTAACAAGCAAATAAGAACTACTCTCACAATCATAAGTGCAACAATCAGGGTCATCAACAACCTTTTTAGCAATGGCAATAGCTTCTGTTGCAATGTTATGCGCCTTGGCATAACTATCAACACTACGCTCGGAAAGGTTTATGAGCTTGTCAATTATTAACTGCTGGTCAGCAACCTGTTTTTCAAGCTCCGCAATCCTGCGTTTCTCACTTAACCCAAAAAGCGACACGATTTTTCACTTCCTTTCAAAAATTTTTATATTTAAAAATTTCATAATATGATGAAGATTAATAAATATCAGGCTGTAAATACAGTACAGAACATTAAAAATAAATACGTAATATATGCCACCCGCATCAAAGAGCTCCCTTTCAATTGCAGCATAAACAGCTAAATTGCCAACCAGCATAATTACAATGCCAAAGCCATCATACACACGCAAATTTGATGCTGTTAAAACAAGAAAATAGATAATTCCCAAACTCACTGGATTTTCCATCAGGTTTGTCTGATGACTTTGGACAAGAAACAAAGTAAATAAAGAACAGCAAAGGGTTGCGGTTAGAAAAAATTTGCTGTATTTTTTATTCAGGTAGTCAATATGATTGCAAAAATCTTCATTTTCAGATAATTTTGCTAATCTGAAAATAAAAAATGCAGGAAAAACTGAAAAAAGCATAATACTTGAAGGAGAATCAAACATAAAACAAAATCCTTTCTGCCGGTTTTGAGCATTTCATTTTAACGGCCTGCTTTGCCTGTACTGCAAGGATATACTATGCGGCTCCGCCGTCCTTGCCGTGCAGCAGCAGTCCGTTTTTAAATTCATGCCAAAACCGGCGAAAAAAAAGCTGTGAAGTGGGTATTTAATATTGACAAGTAACGGCTTATGTATTACACTTGAAATACAGAGAGGTGGTGGGTTCAATGTCTATTTCTATCAGACTTAATGAACAGGAAAACGAAATGATTAAAACTTTTGCTAAAATCAACAATATGAGCGTTTCCGAATTTATCAGAAAAGCTGTCATGGAGCGAATTGAAGATGAAATTGATTTGCAGGATTATCAGAAAGCAATGGCTGATTTTAAGAAAAACCCTGTAACCTACTCCATGGAAGAAGTGGCAAAAGAACTCGGATTATGAACACTTATACAGTAAAATTTTCTGAAGAAGCATTAAAACAACTCAAAAAACTTGATAAACCGGTTTCGGCATATATTTATAACTGGATTAACAAACATCTTGAAGGTTGTTTAAACCCTCGACAGCACGGCAAGCCTTTAACAGCAAATCATGCAGGTAAATGGCGTTATCGTGTTGGTGATTACCGTATTCTTGCTGATATTCAAGACAGTGAACTTATCATTTTAATCATCAAGACGGGTCACAGAAGAAACGTTTATATAAAATAATTGCCAACTTTACGCAGGCGCTTATGCGCCTGCTTTTTTATTTTTTGTGCGCTTTGTAGTATTCCAGCGCATCTTCCTGACCTTTGTATTTAAGCCAGTAAAGGTTAAAATCTTCATCCGGATGCTCGCGCTGGATGCGTTTTATTTCTGCCTGGTCCTCTTTGCTTGCCGCGCCAACGTATGAGAGCATGAACGGGCTCAGTGCCAGTTCAAATACGCGGCAGCCAAGCACGGATTTAAAATAATACTGCCTTTTAGGCGTTGACGTGGCAATGATGCTGCGTTCCGTATCATTTAAGCTGAACTTGCTGTAAACGGCTTCTGCATCCGGCGTTAAAGCGTTAGGGTTCGGCAGGAATATCCTTGTATAACAGCTTTCCAAAATCGCGCTTGCAATATTGCTTTCGGTTACGTCTGTAAGGCTCTGCGTTGCGAAAATTATGGATACGTTATTCTTACGCATGGTTTTAAACCATTCTTTAATTTTCGCGGCAAAGAGCGGATTACTGAGGAACGTCCAGCACTCGTCAAGAAAAATAAATGTCGGCTCGCCGTGGCAGCGCTTTTCTATAACGTGGAACAGATATTGCAGTACCGGCATGATTGCCGCTTTTTTCTCCATTAATACGCCCATTTCAAATGCCTGCCACGGATTATCGGATAATTTATCTTCCGTTGCACCAAACAGTTCCCCATAAGGGCCGGCGTCAACCATTCCTTCAACTTTGTCAACAAACGGGCTTATGGCTTCGCGCAGTTTCAGGCTCTGCACCACCATGTAATAACCGCTCATTGTACGCTGCTCCGCCGGTAAACTTGCAAGCGACTGCAACGCGCTCCATATTTCGGCCTTATCTTCCGGGAACAGGCTAACGTTTTCCTGTTCATATATCATTTGCAGCCATTCAGACGCCCACACACGCTCGTCCTCGCGGTCAATATAGCGGAGCGGCTGAAAAGCTATGCCACCTTCGGCTTCACCAAGGTCATAGAAAATGCCCCCAACGCCTGCTGTCGGCGCGCGGCAGCTGCCGCCTTTATCAAAGATATAAACTTTGGCGTCCTTATAACCGCGGCAGTGCATTTCAAGCGTGTTCAAAAGCACTGATTTGCCGCTGCCAATCGGGCCAATTATCATGCAGTTGCCAAAATCGTTATAATGCAGGTTAAACCTGAACGGCGTGCTGCCCGAAGTTTCCGTCTGCATCAGCGCGGGTGCGTTAAGATGCTTATTCCAGGCATCACCTGCCCAAACGGCAGAAAGCGGGAACATATAAGATAATTCCAGAGAGGTAATAAACGGCCAGCGGATATTGGCGCGTACAAGTCCCGGCAAAGTGCCCATCCAGGCGCTGCACGCATTAAAATCTTCATACTTTGTAACATAGCCGCGGCTGTTAAGTACGCGCTCAATCTCGCGTACCGCGTCATCACGGCTG
>ERZ779877.1750-NODE-1750-length-17579-cov-3.710854_pt1 | contig 17579 bp, 10 predicted proteins | sample MGYA00511556_ERZ779877 | MGnify/ENA primary metagenome ERZ779877 (study PRJEB29588, sample SAMEA2159338) | human gut metagenome | biome: human gut; feature: human-associated habitat; material: faeces | place: Denmark | collected 2008/2010 ...
GGGCTGGTTGCATCCGAACCATGCGCCCACGGCGGGCGAGGTGTAGGTCTGTCCGCCCACGTTCAGGCCTGCCGTGGCGAAGTGGGGCTGCGCGAAGGCTTCGCTGCCTCCGTATGCGCCGGCGAGGCTGACGGTGGGGGTGAAGTCCCAGCTCTCGTCGTAGACGACGTTCTTCATGCTGGCGCCCTCGAGGTCGTAGTTGCGGAACTGCGGGTCGTAGCGGTTGTCCTCGGTGGCAATGAGGCTGTTGGCGTCCACCGCGGGGATGACGGTCACGCCGTCCTCGGCCACGCTGACGGCCCGGTGGTAGTCCTCGTGGTCGTAGTTGTAGCCCTTCCAGGCGTAGTCGATGCCCTGTCCGGCGATGATTTCGCCGTCGTCCTCCCACTGGTCGATGACGAGGTCGCTGCGGGTGGCGGCGGACACGTAGCAGTTGTAGTCGATGACGGAGCGCGTGTCGAATCCGCCGTCGGTGTTGTTCGGGTCATCCCAGCCGGGCACCTGCGCGCGGTACTTGCAGTTGACCATCATGTTGTTGAACACGTTGGCCAGCACGTTCTCCTCCACGTAGACGCAGCCGCCCTTCTCGCCGTCGCGGCGCCATCCGGCGTTGAGGATGGTGTTGTTGTAGGCGGTCACCTCGGCCTGGTAGCGTTCGCCGCCCTGGCCGCCGCTGGAGAGCTTCAGGCCGTTGGTGTTGGGCGAGTACATGATGTTGCGCGCCACGTCGACGATGCATCCCGACTTGACGTTGACGGCTTCCTCGCCGTCGTATCCGTTGCCGGCGAAGATGTTGCCGGCGATGATGGCGTGTCCGCCCATCATGTAGATGCCGTCGGACTGCCCGTAGCGGATGACGCTGTTGGTCACGACGTAGCGTCCCTGCGGGTTGTTGGTGGTGATTTGCGGGTAGATGTCGTCGCCGGCCTCATAATAGCCTGCATCGGCGGCCGGCGAGCCTTGCACCACTTCGCCGCCGGTGTATTCGATGACGGTGTGGTCGATGAGCATTTCCTCGCAGGATTCGTAGGCCACGATGCCGCCCCACTCATGGTCGGCGTTGTGGATGTTGGCCGTGGTGCGCTCGTCCTCGGGGATGGTCATCAGGACGGGGCGCTCGGCCGTGCCCTTGCAGTAGAGGTTGCCGCGGACGATGAATTCCACGGGCACGTGGTTGGTGCCCACGCCCTCGGTGGTGAACACCACGGTCACGCCCTCTTCGATGGTGAGGCTTTGGCCTTCGGGCACGGTGATGTGCCCGGTGACGCTCACGGTGCTGCCGGCCTGCCAGATGCCTGACACTTCGCCGGAGGCTGTGATGTTGGCGCCCGTGCCCTGCCCGTCGCCGCCGCCCGTGCCTTCGTCGCCGCCCGGACCGATTTCCGTGTTGTTGTCATCGTCGTCGTCGCACGCCGTGGCGACCGTTCCCAGCGTTGCCATCATGGCAACTGCATACAGATAATGCTTGAATTTCATACTGTTGTAAGATTTAAATATGGGTATGTTATAAAAAAAGTTTTCCCGTCAGAGTTTATAGCGGATGCCTATCATGAAGTTTCGTCCGCTCCACGATTCGCGTTCCACCACGTGCCCGTCCTCGCGCCGCGAGGTGACGTTCACCGTGTGCGGTCCCTTGTGGATGTAGCGCAACAAGGGCGTGTCGAGCAGGTTCGAGGCCTTGGCAAAGAGGGTAAGGCCGAACTTGAAGCCCTTCTCGAGCGAGGCGTCGAGCTGGAAGAAGCCTTTCTCCCAGATGTCGTCGTCCTCCCATTGCGAGATGTCGGCCAGCCGCTTGCCGGTGTAGGTGCCCAGCACCTGCCCTTCCCAGGCGTGCTTCTTGCTCTTGAAAAGGAGTGAGAGGTTGGCCACGTGGGCCGCCTGCCCGTAGAGGGGGCGCGTCTGTTCCGTCATCACCACGTCGTTGCCCTCCATCTTCATCTTCTCGGAGGTGATGGAGGAGTGCGTGTAGGTGTAGTTGGCCTTGACGCCCAGCCAGCTGAAGTATTTCATGATGTCCACTTCCACGCCCAGGTTGGTGGCCGTGCCCAGGTTCATGGGCATGTAGGTCAGGTCCTGGCCTTCGAGCACGAGTCCGTACTCGATGGGGTCCTGTATGTTTTTGTAGAACACGCCCACCATGAACTGTTCACTGGTACGGGGGAAGAACTCGTAGCGCAGGTCCAGGTTGTCGGCCACTGTGTGGTTCAGGTCGGGATTTCCGGCTTCGTTGTAGTCTTCGCCCACGAGGTCGTAGGGCGCGATTTCGAAGAAGCTGGGGCGGTTCACGGCCCGATAGTAGGAGAAGCGCAAGTTGGCGTTCTCGTGCACGTTGTATTTAAAGTGCGCGGAGGGCAGCCAGTCCCAATACTTCTGATGCCCCTCGGGGTCGGAGTTGTCTTCGGGGAAGAGCAACTTGTATCCCTGATCGGTGTGCTCGGCACGCAGGCCCACATTGATTTCCCAAAGCGGACGGGCATATTTCAGCATGACGTAGGCGGCGCCGATGCGCTCCGTGGCGTCGTAGTTGAGCGGGTCGCCGATGTTGCCGTAGCGGCGGCGCGGGGTGAACTCAATGTCGTCGAAGTTTTCCCAATCGTATCCGGTTTCGGAGTTGAAAGTATAGCTGTTGTAGAAGCTTTCGCGCTTTTTGTCGCGGTAGAGTCCGCCCACCTTGAAATCGATGCTTTGTCCGGCGGTCATCTTCAGTTTGTAGGCCAGGTTGGCGGCAGCGGAGAGGTCGCGGTCGGAGTTGTGTTCCCAGCTGCGCTCGGCGCTGTTCTGCGAGTAAACCCGGCGTCCGTTGAATTCCATTTTCACATAGTCCGGCGTCTCGTTGAAGGCCCGCGAGCCGCCCGCCGTCCAGTCGAGCCGGAGGGCGCCGTCTTTCAGGAATTTGTGTTCGCCCTTCAGCGTGGAGTTGAAAATGTATTGGTGGTTCCATTTCAGGCGCACCTTGCGGTCTCTGTCGTCAGCACCGTCGCGCACTTCTCCCTCGCGCAGGTCCATATATCCGTTGTACCACGTCAGCTTGTTCGTCCCGTTGATATGGCAGTCCAGTTTCAAGTGCACTCCCGTGCGTGTCTGGCGCACGGAATAGTCGCGATGCTCCGTGCCGTAGAGTGTGGTTCCGGGATTCCATGAGATGTCGCTCTCGCGTCCGCGGCTGGTGTTCTGGAAGCTGGCCGCGAGCATCACGCCCAGCCGCTCGCCCGCGAAACGGTCGCCGTAGGAGAGTCCGGCCGAGATGTCCGGCAGCGGCGCCCTTTCCGTCAGGCGCAGCACGGCGGGGTCGAACATCGAGGCATCCATGCGGCTGCCGGTGCGCGTCGTGCCGAGACGCTCGTCGGGCGATTCCTTATTGATTTTGTCCCAGGCGAACGACTTGAAGTCGCGGTCGAAGTACATGCTGTTGTATCCCGTGGAGACGTTGGCGGTGAATTGGCGCTGCATGGGAGCGTCCTTCATCACGAGGTTCACGGCCCCGCCTATGCCGTCGCCCTCCATGTCCGCCGTGAGGCTCTTGGTCACCTCCAGGCGGTCCAGCATCTCGCTGGGGAAGATGTCCAGGGGCACGAAGCGGTTCTTGTTGTCCGGGCTGGAGATCTTGGCGCCGTTCACGAGCGTGTAGTTGTATCGCTTGTCCATGCCGCGCAAGATGGCGTATTGCCCCTCGCCGCCGTCGCCCCTCTCCACGGTGACGCCGCTCATGCGCCGTATGACGTCCCCCACGGTGATGTCCGGGCTCAGCTCTATGGCCTTGGCGCTCATCACGTTCACCACGCTCATGGCGTTCTTCTCCATCAGCCGCGCCCCGGCCTCGCTGCGTCCGGGGTTGTGTGCGGTGACGGTCACGCTTTTGAGCTCGATTTCCTTGCTCACGAGGGGAATCTCGATGTTCCCGCTGCCCTCCCGGACCTGCACTTCGAACGGCTGGTAGCCCATATAGGTGCATATGAGGGTGAAAGAATTCTGACCGTAGTTCAGGTTGAACGAACCGTCCAGCCCGCTCACCACGGCCGAACTGGGGTTTCCTTTTACTTCCACGCGCGCGCCGATGATTTCCTCTCCCGTCCGCGCGTCGCGTATCTTTCCTTTGACGGTGCGTGCGCCGGCCTGCAGGGCCGCGGCGCCGAAAATAAGAAGCGGCAATAACCTTTTCATAACCTTTCTTAACCTTTATACCTTTTACCTTGATGTATGCCTTGTGCTGAATTCCGGGGCAAAAGTAAGGGAGGAGTGTTACGGAGGGGTTACGGAGGAATGAAAATGCGGTGAAGTTCCTTAAAACGGAATCAAAAGAATCAGAAAATCCCGGATCTTTCCAGAATTGGGATAAGGAGAGGGTGGGGAGTGTAACAAGTTTGAAACGGACGGCCTCGCTTTCCGTTTGCGAGGCCATCTGTCTCCCTTCCCTTTAAAAATCTTCCGGATAATCTTTCGTCCGGTTCTTGTGGAAGAAGTAGTCCGTGAGGAACTGATGGTTGTCGCGCACGAGTTTCCGCCCGTGTTCTTCGCCCTTCAGGCTGTTCAGCCTTGCGTCCGGAATCAGGTTCCGGTCCTGCAGCCAGCAGCTCAGTTCGTAGGTGATGGCCTCATCGCCGATGCACAAAGCGATGGCATCCGAGCCTGCTTTCTCCTTATTATAATAAGGGTTGTCGGGCGATGCGATGCATTCGGCTCCTTTGGGGACGAAGAAAAGCCCTCCTTCGGGCGAAGCAGTGACGACGATGCCGGTTCGTCCGTTCAATGTTTGGGGGAGCGTCAGATTCTCCGGGAGCCTGTATCCCAAATTTTCCGGCCGGAAATCCTCTCCGTTTCCTGTTTCTCATCCTTCAATCACCCATTCCTTCAGGGTCCTCGCGTCGCGGTCGAAGCTGATACCGACTTTCACCACGGGCAGCCCGCAAAGGGCGAAGCGCTCCGGATAGTTTTTCAGGTTGATTTGTTCCAATGCCCCTGCGGCGTTCCCGTCCAGCTTCAGCTCCACCACGTAGAGCTTCGTGGGCGTGCGCATGACCATGTCCACCCTTCCCCTCGGCGTGCGCACTTCCACGTCGACATACATCCCGAGCAGGCTGAAGATGATGTACATCATTTGCTGGTAGTGCCCCTCGTAGTCCGTGTTGTCGGTGTAGGGCACGGTGGATAGGAAGGCCTGCAGCAGTCTCAGAGCTTCGTCCATGTCTTCCTGCAGGAGCGACTTGTACATTTTTGCCACCATGGTGTTGGATAGTCCCGCTCCCCGCACATAGTGGGGCAGCAGGCTCCTCATCAGTCCGATGCGGATTTCACGGTTTGGGAAATCGAGCGTATAGAGTTCCGCTGTCTTGTCGTAGTCCTTGATGGTGACGTACCCGCTTTGGTAGAGCAAGGGCGTGATGCTTTCCATCCGTTCCGTGGGGGCGTCGAAATCGGCGGCGATGGCCTCGATCCTTCCAATCTGCGATGGCAGCACATCGAATTTCCTGAGCATCTCGATGAGATAAGTCGGCGTCCCGCTTCCGAACCAGTATGCGTCCATTCTCTTGTTGGAGAAGGCGTTCAGCAGGCTGAAGGGGTTGTATATGTCTGGCGATGGCCATGCGAAGTGGTATCCGTCGTATAGTTCCTTGAGTTTTTCCAACACGCCTTCGCGTTCCAGGCCCATCTGCCGTGCCAGGAAGTCCAGGTCCTCGTCCATCTGCGTTTCCATCTCCTCTTGTGTGATGCCGCATACGTCGGCATACTCCGGTAGCATGCTGATGTTGTTGATGTTGTTCAGTTCGCTGAAGATGCTGAGCTGTGAGAACTTAGTGATTCCCGTGAGGAACACGCATCGCAGGTAGGGGTCGCAGGCCTTGAGCGGGCTGTAGAAGTTGCGCATGACGTTGCGCAGCATGGGCAGGTTCTCCTCCTCGTGCATCACGTCCAGCAGCGGAGCGTCGTATTCGTCAATGAGCACCACCACCTGGCGCCCCGTCTGTTCGTAGGCGCGGCGGATGAGGCGGGTCAGTCGCAGGTTGGCATTGACGTTTTCAGGGGCGATGCCATAACGGGCTTCCATGGGGGACAACAGGAATGACAGGTAGCCTTCGAGTTGTTCCTTGTCCATGTGCTTCCCCAGGCTCATGTCGAAATGCAGTACGGGATATTCCGTCCATTCCTTCTCCAGCTCCTCCACGGCGAGGCCCTTGAAGAGTTCCTTCTGTCCTTCGAAATATGCGTGCAGGGTGCTGGTGAGCAGCGACTTCCCGAACCGCCTCGGCCGGCTCAGGAAGATGTATTTGGCGTCGGAATGCGCCATCCGGTAGACATGCTCCGTCTTGTCAATGTATAAGTAACCTTTCGTCCTCAGTTCGGAGAAGGTCTGTATTCCTATGGGGTACCTGTGCGGGGCTTGCGTCATGTTTCGCGGTTTAAGGGGTTCATCCTTACAAAAGTATGAATTTGTTTGCAAAGCCGCAAGCGTATCTTTCAGAAAACTTCCAGCAGTACATGTGGTTGCCTCGTCTGGCCGTCAGACGGCGGGGCATCAGAAAACGGGTAAGCGGAGTGTGGAGTACGGAATTGTACTTGCCGCAGAGTACTCGAGTACTTTCCGCAAAGTACGCTGGCGGCTGCCGCACGGTGTTGCGGAGCTTTGGGCAAGGGCGGGGCGGCCGGAGCGTGGTCATGAGCATGACGCACGGAGAACGAAGGCAGCTTTGAGCCAATGCCGTTATTGTCCTCATATTTCCGTAAGGCTTCCGTGTTTTCCAAGGGGGTGAAAAAGCATAAAGGAGCGACGCCGGATGCGCCGCTCCTTAATGATAAGATGTTTGCGTGTGTTAGCAATACATGTTGACGATGGCTTCGTAGAGTTCCTGCTTGCCGCTGGTCTGTGCGGGCTCGCCTTGCGTCTTGGCATAGGCTACCACGTCCTCCAACGACAGTTTGCCTTCCTCGAAATCCTTGCCCTTGCCGCTGTCGAACGAAGCGTAACGGTCGGCCACCATTTGTTTGATGGGCGATTTTTCCAGCAGCTCGGCTGCGTTCTCCAAAGCGCGTGCCATGGCGTCCATGCCAGAGATGTGGGCGTAGAAGATGTCGTCCAAGTCGGTGGAGTTGCGGCGCGTCTTGGCGTCGAAGTTCGTACCGCCGTTGCCGAAACCTCCGTTGCGGATGATTTGCATCATGGCCTGGATGAGTTCGTAGTTGTCGATGGGGAACTGGTCGGTGTCCCAACCGTTCTGGTAGTCGCCGCGGTTGGCGTCGATGGACCCCAGCATGCCGGCGTCGACAGCGCAGGCCAGTTCATGTTCGAAGGTGTGGCCGGCCAAGGTGGCGTGGTTCACTTCGATGTTCACCTTGAAGTCCTTGTCCAGACCGTGTGCGCGGAGGAATCCGATGACTGTCTCCGTGTCGGCGTCGTACTGGTGCTTGGTCGGTTCCATGGGTTTCGGCTCAACGAGGAATGTGCCTTTGAAGCCTTTGGCGCGGGCATAGTCGCGGGCTGCCTTCAGCATCTGTGCCAGGTGTTCCTTCTCGCGCTTCATGTCGGTGTTGAGCAGGCTCATGTAGCCTTCGCGTCCGCCCCAGAACACATAGTTCGTTCCGCCCAACTCGATGGTGGCGTCGATGGCATTCTTGATTTGCACGGCGGCACGGGCCACCACGTTGAAGTCGGGGTTCGTGGCTGCTCCGTTCATGTAGCGCTTGTGGCCGAACACGTTGGCCGTACCCCAGAGGTTCTTGATGCCCGTGGCCTGCATCTTCTCCTTGATATAAGCCACGATGGCCTTCATGTTGGCTTCGTATTCTTCGATGGAGTTACCCTCGGAGATGAGGTCCACGTCGTGGAAGCAGAAGTATTCGATGCCCAGTTTCTGCATGATTTCGAAGCCGGCGTCGGCTTTCTGCTTGGCGATAGTGAGGGCGTCCGTGCCTTCGTTCCAGGGGAAGGTCTTTGTGCCGGTGCCGAACTGGTCGGTGCCGTCGGCGCAGAGGGTGTGCCACCATGCCATGGCGAACTTCAACCAGTCTTTCATCTTCTTGCCCATGATGACCTTTTCGGCATCATAGTAATGGTAAGCCAACGGGTTCTTGCTCTCTTTGCCTTCAAATTTGATTTTCCCGATGTTAGGGAAATACTCTTTCTGTGCCATAATGTTTTCCGTTTAATTAAAAGGTTTATGAAATATGTTTGGAGATTAAAGATGTCATGCCATGTTTTGCAGCACGCCCAACCAGCGCTGATAGGCTTCCTCGTAGGCGGGTTGCATGCGCGCGTCCGGTTCGATGACCTTGAGCCGTTCGAGCGAGGCGAAGGCTTCGCGGTTGTCCTTGTAGATGCCCGCACCGATGCCGGCGCCCTTGGCCGCGCCCACCGAACCGTCGGTTTCGTACAATTCGATGACGGCGCCCGTCACGCCTGCCAGCGTGTCGCGGAAGAGGGGGCTGAGGAACATGTTGGCCCGCCCGGCGTGAATCTTGTCCACCTGCATGCCCATGCCTTTCATCACGTCGATGCCGTAGCGGAAGGAGAAGACGATGCCCTCCTGCGCGGCCCGCACGAGATGTTCGCGGCGGTGGAGGTTGAAGTTGATGCCGTGGATGGCGCAACCCGTCTCGCGGTTCTGCATCACGCGCTCGGCTCCGTTTCCGAAGGGGATGACGCTGAGGCCTTCGCTGCCCACGGGCACGCTCTCGGCCATGCGGTTCATCTCGTCATAGGAGCAGCCTTCGGGCACGATGTTGCGGCGCACCCAGGAGTTCAGGATGCCCGTACCGTTGATGCAGAGCAGCACGCCCAGACGGGTCTGTTCCGCCGTGTGGTTTACGTGGGCGAAGGTGTTGACGCGCGAGAGCGGGTCGTAGTTCACCGTGCCGTTCACGCCGTAGACCACTCCCGACGTGCCGGCCGTGGAGGCGATCTCGCCCGGGTTGAACACATTCAGCGACAGCGCGTTGTTCGGTTGGTCGCCTGCGCGGTAGGTGACGGGTATGCCCGCCTTGAGCCCCAGTTCGGCGGCCACGGCAGCCGTCACGCGGCCTTGTTCGCCGAAGGTGGGCCGGATTTCGGGAATCAGGTCGGTGCTGAAACCGAAATAGTCCATCAGTTCCTGGCAGATGGCATTGCGCCGGAAATCCCAGAATATGCCTTCGCTGAGGCCGGACACCGTGGTGCAGGCCGTTCCGGTGAGCCGCATGGCGATATAGTCGCCGGGGAGCATGATTTTGTCTATTTTCGCGTAGAGCTCAGGCTCGTTCTCCTTCACCCATGCCAGTTTGCTGGCCGTGAAGTTGCCGGGTGAGTTGAGCAGGTGGCTCAGGCAGAAGTCCGTGCCGAGCGCTTCCATGGCCCGGTTGCCATAAGGCACGGCTCGCGAGTCGCACCAGATGATGGCAGGGCGGAGTGCCTTTCCGTCACGGTCGGTGCACACCAGCCCGTGCATTTGGTAACTGATGCCGATGGCGGCCAGTCCGTCCCTCAGGGCGGCCACGCTGCATCCCGCTTGTTCCGCGGCAGCGGAGATAGCTTCGGCGGTGGCGTCTTTCAGGTAGTTCCACCATGCTTCGGGTTCTTGTTCCGCCCATCCGGATTTCCGGCTCAGGATGGGAGCTTCTTGTTTGGGGTAGAAGGCGTTGCTCAGGGTTTTCCCGCTCTGCGCGTCCACCACGCAAGCCTTTACCGAAGAGCTGCCTATGTCATATCCGACGAGGTACATAATGCTTAGATGTTTTTCTGTTGCGTACTATTTTAATTGCCGGTCTTGCGCTTTGGCATCTCTGCCGGGCAGGGTTGCGGGGGCGCTCGAGCCGTGTTGTCTTTCCTTGCAAATATAAGTGTCTTTCCTGAAAACGGTTATTTTTTTATCTTAAAAAGCATTTATGGGGAAAGCAAAAAAGCATTTTTCTGATTTATGTCAGAATTGTGCCTGTGCGCTGTCTTTTTTTTCGCCGGATTTTGTTATCTTCGTCGCATGATGGCAAAAAGAGACTTGGGAACAGCAAGTGGCCTGAAGGCCGACAATGTGCCTTCTTTCTCCGTCTTGTCGGAGGAGGAACGGAGGGCGTTGTCGGACATTCTGGTGCTGAAGAGCGTCCGCCGCAAAGAAATGGTGGTGGAGGAAGGGCAGGTATGCCACTGCATGGTCTATGTTTGCCGCGGTCTCTTGCGCCAGTTCTATTTCAAGAACGGACGCGAAATCACCGAGCATTTCACTTGCGAGGGCAACATCGCTTATTGCATCGAGAGCATTTTCAAGAACAAACCGTCGCATCTGATGATGGAGGCGCTTGAGAACAGCGAACTATGTCTCATTCCTTATGCCGGGTTGGTGGAACTTTCTTATCGTTACCGTGGCATAGCCGACTGGTTGCGCGACTTCTTGGAGAATAATCTCATTTTGCATCAGGTGAAGGCTGATTCGTGGCGATTCGAATCGGCGCGTGAGCGCTACGAGCGCTTCCTGCGCGAGTTTCCCACCGTGGCCCATCGCGCTTCGGTGAACGACATGGCCTCTTACCTGCTCATGACGCCCGAATCGCTGAGCCGGGTGCGTACGGCCGTGGCGAAGGCTGGGGAAGAGAAAACCGCCCGCGGGAAATAGCCCCTCCGTGTAGCCTGAAGACAGGAAACTCACAGTTAAGCCTGAACTTTAGGAATATTCAGTCGGTGTTTCCCTGCTGCAAAGCCTGAGAGTGTGTGTGGACATGAAAAAAGCAATCCTTTCCGCTGTTTGCTTTTGCGGAAGGGATTGCTTATATAAATGAAAAAGTAATAAGTCCTCTGCTGTGTTATTTGTCCTTGCTTTCGTCGTTGCTCAAGTCAGCTCCTTCTTTGATGCGGTGGCCCAGCGTGAGGAAAGCCACAGGGGCTGCCATGAAGATGGACGAGCAGGTGCCGATAATCACACCAAGTATCATGGCGAACGAGAAACTGCGGATGCTGTCGCCTCCCAAGAAGAAGATACACAGCAACACGATCAAGGTCGTCATTGAGGTGTTGATGGTACGAGTCAACGTCGTGTTCAGAGAATCGTTGAACAGACGCTGCTTGTCGCGCTTGGGATAGAGACGGAGGAATTCACGGATTCGGTCGAATACCACCACCTTGTCGTTGATGGAGTAACCGATGGCGGTCAGGATGGCGCCGATGAATGTCTGGTCCACCTCAAGCGAGAACGGAACCCAGCCCCAGCAAATCGAGTAGATGCCGATGATGAGCAACGTGTCTACGGTCAGGGCCACAACAGCACCCACGGAGAACGATACGTTGCGGAAGCGGAGCAAGATGTAGAGGAAGATGGCTATCAAAGCCAATACCACGGACACGATGGCACCGTAGGTGATGTCTTCTGCTACAGACGGGCCCACCTTCTCCGAACTGATGATGGAGCCGCCCGCGCGTTCGTCGCGGTTGATGAACGTCTGCAAATCGAGGTCGGAAGCCAGCAGGCCGCCGCCCTTCAGCACGTCGAACAGCGTGGCTTCGATGTCGGAATCCACGTCAGTGCCTTCCTCGTTGATGCGGTAGTTCGTCGAGATGCGGACGGTCTTGTGGTCCGTACCCAAGGCGATTACTTGCACATTGGCGTCGCCAAACTTGTTTTGCAGCAAACCACGCACGGTCTCGGGTTCCACTTGCTGGTCGAACACAACCACGAAGTTGCGGCCACCCGTGAAGTCGATGCCCTTGCTCAGGCCACGCACGGCCAACGAGGCGATGCCCACCAGCAACAAGATGCCGAACACGGTGAACGACTTCTTATACATGCTCATGAACTTGTAGTGCGTGTCGTGCAGGAAACGGCGCGAAATCTTGGTCGTAAACTGCAGGTGCATCCATTTCTCCTTGTTCAGGTAGTGCTCATATACAATGCGTGTGAGGAACACTGCCGTGAAGAACGATACCAAGATACCGATAATCAACGTAGTGGCGAAACCACGGATGGGACCCGTACCGAAGTTGTACAAGATGATACCTGTGATAATGGACGTCAGGTTGGAGTCGAAGATAGCCGAGAAGGCGTTGGAGTAACCGTCGGCCAAGGCTGTCTTCACGTTCTTACCCGCCCGCAGTTCTTCTTTCGTACGTTCGTAAATCAACACGTTGGCATCCACCGCCATACCCAGCGAGAGCACCATACCGGCGATACCGGACAGCGTCAGTGCAGCTTGGAAGGATGTCAGCACGCCCAACGTGAAGAAGAAGTTCAGCACCAAGGTGCTGTTGGCCACCATTCCGGGAATGAACCCGTACATACCGCACATGAAAATCATCAGCAGTATGAAGGCGATGACAAACGAAGTGAAGCCTTGGTTGATGGATTCCTGTCCAAGGGTCGGACCCACGAACTGTTCCGACACGATGTGTGCGGGAGCTGGCATCTTACCCGTGTTCAGCACGTTGGCCAAGTCGCGCGTGTCTTCCAAAGTGAAGTTACCCGTAATGGATGACACACCGCCCGTGATTTCGTTCTGCACCGTGGGGGCGCTATATACATAGCCGTCCAGCACGATGGCGATGGCTCGATGCACGTTTTTCTTCGTCAGGGCAGCCCAACGGCGTGCTCCGTCAGAATTCATCGTCATGCTCACGCAAGGCCGGCCGTTCTGTTCATAGTCGTCGCGGGCTTCCGTCACCACATCGCCTTCCAACGGCGCGCGTCCGCTACGTTCCGTTATCTTGATGGCATAAAGTTCGAATACATCTCCGGCATTCCCGCGCCCTACGGGTTTCACGCCCCAATAGAGCTTCAGGTCGCTGGGAAGCACTTCCTTGGCTGTGGCGGAGGAGATGCAACGGTTCACTGCAGCCGTGTCACGCCAATTGGCATAACCCACCACGCAGCCCATTTGTCCTTGTGCGAATTGCAGGATGGAGGCCAACGGGTGCTGGCGCTTCAGTTCTTCGTCCACTACTGGGCCTGCTTCGGCTTTTCCTTCTGCCGTTCCGCCTTTCAGTGCGGCTGCCAGGTCGGCCGATTGCGCTTTGGCCGTCGTGTCGGCTTCCGTCTTGTTCTCGGCCACCATGGCTGTGTCAGCCTTAGCCTGCGCCGTGGTGTCCGTTACGCCTGTGTTTTCAGCAGCCAGCCGGGAGTCCAGCGTAGCGAGGAAGGGGACGATTTCTTCTGTGTTGTACGTCTCCCAGAATTCCAAGTTGGCACTTCCTTGCAACAACTTGCGTACGCGTTCGGGTTCTTTGATACCCGGCATTTCCACCATGATGCGGCCCGACTGCCCTTCAAGGGTCTGGATGTTGGGCTGTGCCACGCCGAACCGGTCAATACGCGTGCGGAGCACATTATAAGAATTACCAATGGCGGCATCCACCTCTTCGCGCAACACTTTCTCCACTTCGGAGTCCGAGCTTTGGGTATTCACCCTGCCTTTCAACTGTTGCGTGGCAAACAGTTCAGCCAGCTTGCTGTTCGGCGCCAGTGCTTTATAATTCTTAATAAATAAGGTGATGAAATCGCTCTGGCTGTTTTTTGATTCTTTCACAGCCTGCTCCACTGCTTTGTTGAACGCGGGGTCCGTCTTGTGGTCGGCCAATGCCTTGACCACGTCCGGCACTGATACTTCCAAGATGACGTTCATACCGCCTTTCAGGTCCAAGCCCAAGCTGATTTCCATCTCGCGGCAGTCCTTCAAGGAGTAAGCACCCAGCCACACTGGATTGTTCATCACGGAATCCAGATAGCGCGCCCCGGCTTCTTCTCCCTGCGTTTGCGTGATTTCTTCCACCTTGTTCATTTGGTAACGAGTTACAAATGAGAAGGATAGGTAAAACACGCACACAAGGGTAAGCAGTAAAGCGAAAACTTTAACAAATCCTTTGTTTTGCATTTTAATTAATAGTTATGATGTTGTTATTTAATAGCTAAACTGGCTACAAGGGCGCAAATATAATGTTTTTTTCACGTTTAAGCTGCAAGTTGGCGGATTTATTTGCGTATTAAATCTCTTTTTTACGCTTTTTCAAGTAGGTAATCATAGGATAATGGTCGGACCACGGGGCGCTCTTGTCCACATGGGTTTCATACGTCTGCCAATAATCGGAGACGAAGACGTGGTCGATGCGGAAATAGAAGCCTTTCTGATTATAGGACAATCCCAGTCCGTTGCCTGATTGGCGGAAAGCGCTTGTTAGTTCGGAGGACAGGCGGTGGCAGGAATAGGAGATGGGGGATTCGTTGAAGTCGCCGCACACGATAACCGCTTCTCTTCCGGATGCTTTGATATAGTTCAAAACGGAATCCACTTGCGGACCGCGCAACCGGCTTGCGCCGGCCATCTTGCGCACCAGCTCCTTGGAGTTGCTTTCCGCATGCCCGCTTTCCGGGTCTTTGATGATTTCCTTGTACTTCTTCTTGTCTTCCGGAGTGAGCTTGTACGATTCGAAGTGATTGTTCACCAGCAACACGGTGTCTTGCCCGTATTGCAGTTCCATGGCCAGGCTTCCGTTGGTGGTGCTTTCGTATGCGATGCGGTTGATGGAGAGGATGGGCAGCCGGGTGTATATGATTTGCGATTCCGGTTTTCCGTCTTTCAGGTGGCGCACCTGGTAGCCAGCCGCCATCATGATGCTGTCCACGTATTCCGGTTTGGGCGTTTTGTTGGCCACTCCTTCCTGGAGGCAGATGATGTCGGCCCCCGACGCGGCAAGGTAGTCCAACAACGGATAGCGCCCGTCGTCGCCTTTCACACCCTTTCCTATGAATTCCGTGTTGTAGGTGAGCAACTGGAGCGCGTCTGCAGGACGTTTCTCCGGCCAGTTCAGTGGACAATAGTCATATATATAAGGTATGGATAGTAGCATCCCGGCGAAGGGAAGCCACACGTGGCGCACGTGGAAAACCAGCCAGAAGGCCACGAAGGCGATGTTCAGCAACAACAGCAGGGGAAATCCTAATCCGAACAAGGCCAACCGGGGATGTACTGCGGGGTTCACTTCCGAACTCAGCCCGCAGGCCAGCAGCAATAAGGCCGCCATGACGTTGGCGCCGATGGCCAGCTGCACCATTATCCGTTTCAGCCATTCCATTTCTTTTGCCTTAACGCTGGCTGGCGTCGAACAGTTTCCGCTTTTCGTCCTCGGTCAGGCTGGCGTAGCCAGACTTGCGCACTTTTTCCAATATGCGGTCCACTTCCTCTTCGTCGGCCCTTTTGCGCGCGTTGTATTCATAATCGTCTTTCCGGTCGCCCATCGAGGTCTTCATCTTGGGCTTGCGGTAGGAAGAAAAACGGTCGCGCCGGTCGAAGAACCACCGCTTGAATTTCTCGGAGTACGAAGAACCGCCACCACCGTAGTAGCCGCCGTCGCGCCTCCTCCATGCCAAGATGAGCAACAGGCCGAACACCATGCCGCCCAAGTGGGCGAAGTGGGCCACGCCGTCGCCGGAGTTGCCCAAAGCTGAGAGTAATTCAATGACGGCATATCCGATGACGAAGAACTTGGCCTTGATGGGCACGGGAAATGGGAATATGAACAATCGCTCGTTAGGAAACGACATGCCGAATGCCAGAAGAATGCCGTAGACGGCTCCCGAGGCGCCGATGGTCGTCCAACGGTTCAGGTAGTCGCCCATGGAGATGACTGCGTAGCCCACGTTGACGGAGTCGTAAGCGTTGAGCCCCTGCCATAAATATTGTATGTATTGCACGCCTTCCTGCACTACGCCGGCGCCCAGCCCGCACACGAAGTAATAGATGAGAAAGCGCCGCGCTCCCCAATAGGATTCCATGACGCGGCCGAACATCCATACAGCGAACATGTTGAAGAGAATATGCGTGAGTCCACCGTGCATGAACATGTAGGTGACGAACTGGTAGAGCCTGAAGTCGGGAGCCAGAAAGAAGTGGAGCCCCAGCAAATCGTCCAAGTCCACGCCATAACGCGTGGCCACCAGTTTGCCTAAAAAGAATAAAACATTGATGATAATCAGGTTCTTTGTTACGGGAGGCATATTCATCATATTCGTGCTGCTTCTTTATGTTGTTATTGCGCGGCAAATTTACGAATTTTATTCTATTCCGTTTAAAATAATCCACCGAACCTTGTGCTTTTTCATAAAAAGAAATATTTTTTCAAGAAAAAGTTTGTTTTAACAGCTAATTTACATACATTTGCAAAGCAGGACATAAAAACCAATAATAATTATCTACTAAATTACTTCGTCAAATGAACAAAACAGAACTCATCAATGCCATTGCAGAGAATGCAGGATTGAACAAAGCAGATGCCAAGAAGGCCTTAGACGCCACCGTGAACGCCATCGCTGATGCATTAAAGAAAGGCGATAAGGTTGCGCTTGTCGGTTTCGGCACTTTCTCCGTCAGCGAGAGACCGGCCCGCACGGGCATCAACCCGAGAACCAAGGAGCAGATTACCATTGCGCCCAAAAAGATAGCCAAATTCAAGGCTGGTGCTGAATTGAACGAGCTAATCAAATAAGAAACACCATTATTCTCTATAGAAGAAGGATACGATGCAAATTGTATCCTTTTTTTGTGTACCTTCGCGTACAAATAAAATCCGAATTATAGTTAGACGAATATGGTTATCGAACAACAGATTACCGGAGCTATCATAGCCGGCATCAAAGAGCTGTACGGAGCGGATGTCACCGCTAGCCAAGTGCAGTTACAAAAAACGAAAAAAGAATTCAAGGGGCACTTGACCCTAGTTGTATTCCCATTCCTTCGCATGTCGAAGAAATCTCCGGAGCAGACCGCTCAGGAAATCGGTGAGTACTTGTTGAGAAACGAGCCAGCGGTAGCTGAATTTAATGTAATCAAAGGATTCCTTAACCTGACGGTCGCTTGCTCTTGCTGGATCGATTTACTGAACTCGATCAATGAGCAGCCCGCTTACGGTATCATTCCGGTTACCGAGCAGTCGCCTTTGGTTATGATCGAATATTCTTCTCCCAATACAAATAAACCGCTTCACTTGGGCCATGTCCGCAATAACTTATTAGGATACAGCTTATCGAAGATCATGAAAGCGAACGGTAACCAGATCGTAAAGACGAATATCGTAAACGATCGTGGTATCCATATCTGTAAATCCATGTTGGCTTGGCAGAAATGGGGAAATGGAGCTACCCCAGAGTCTACAGGAAAGAAGGGCGACCATCTGATCGGTGACTTCTATGTCCTTTTCAGCAACAAACTGAAAGAAGAGACCGCCGCCCTCGAAGCGAAAGGCATGACGAAAGAGGAAGCCGAAGCCGCTTCTCCCCTGATGGGCGAAGCACGCGAAATGCTCCGTAAATGGGAAGCCGGAGACAAGGAGGTACGCGCCCTTTGGGAAATGATGAACAACTGGGTGTATGCCGGATTCGACGAGACATACAAAATGATGGGGGTAAACTTCGACAAGATTTATTACGAATCACAAACTTATCTGGAAGGCAAGTCCAAAGTCCTGGAAGGACTCGACAAAGGCATTTTCTACCGCCGCGAAGACGGTTCCGTATGGGCTGACCTGACAAAAGACGGCCTGGACGAAAAGCTGTTGCTCCGTGCCGACGGGACTTCCGTCTACATGACACAGGACATCGGGACCGCCAAATTGCGTTTCGACGACTATCCTATCAACAAAATGATCT
>ERZ779877.1759-NODE-1759-length-17488-cov-4.596455_pt1 | contig 17488 bp, 9 predicted proteins | sample MGYA00511556_ERZ779877 | MGnify/ENA primary metagenome ERZ779877 (study PRJEB29588, sample SAMEA2159338) | human gut metagenome | biome: human gut; feature: human-associated habitat; material: faeces | place: Denmark | collected 2008/2010 ...
TAAAATTTTATTTTTTCTTTTTTGTTCGACATTTTACAGCAAATCATAAAACTAAAATACCGCAAATCACAAAAACGAATTACCACAAATCACAAAACCGGCTTGACAAACCAACTATTGTTTGATATAATATAATCATCCTTTTAGAAGGAGGAATTTATGAATTACAAACAACGAATTATAGATGACCAACTTGATTTGAAATTAGAGTCTTTTGGTGCAACATTGTCGGTCCGAAAGGTTGCGGCAAAACCACTTCCGCCAAGCAAAAAGCAAAGAGTTTTATCGAGTTCCAAGACGAGGAACAACGGGAAAACTTGCTTGCCGTAGCCAATACCGCCCCTTCAAAACTTCTAATCGGAGATAAACCACGCCTTTTCGACGAATGGCAAGACGCTCCGAAACTTTGGGGAACAATCCGAAAATCTGTGGATGACTTAGGCGAAAACGGATTATATATTCTTACCGGCTCGTCATCAAAAGACATTCCGAAAGCCCATACCGGCACCTTGCGTATCAGCCAATTAAAAATGTATCCGATGAGTCTGTATGAAAGCAAAGAATCTAACGGAAGCGTGTCCTTGCTTGATTTATTCAATCATCCCGAAACTTTCGACGGGTGCGTATCCAATCTCTCTATCGATGGCATCATTTTTGCCATTTGCCGAGGCGGATGGCCGAAAAGTCTCATGAATAAAACCAACCGTTCTAAGTTGGAAGTCGCAAAAGACCTGTATCATCAAACCTATTCGGTTGATATTAACAATGTAGACAACGTCAAGCGTAATCCTCGTTGGGCGCAAGCGATTATACAATCGTACAGCCGTAATATCTGTACTCTTGCAGAGTCGAAAACCATTTTGGGTGACGTAAAAGCAAATTTTGATATTAGCCAACCGACTTTTGATGACTATATCCAAGCCCTTGAAAAACTCTATATCATAGAAGACGTTGACGCATGGTGCCCTGCTATCCGCTCAAAGAGCGCTATTCGTTCTTCTAAAAAACGCAATCTCATCGATCCTTCTATCGCCGTTGCGGCAATGGGATTATCTCCGGGATATTTCAATACCGATTTCAAAACGCTTGGTTTTCTGTTTGAGTCGCTCTGTTTGCGCGATCTGAAAATTTATTCCTCACGGTTTGACGGATACGTTAGTTATTATCATGATCGTTACGGATTGGAAGCCGACTGTGTCTTGCATTTGAATGACGGAAGATTTGCGCTGATCGAATTCAAACTCGGATCTCACGAAATTGACGACGGAGCCAAACACTTAATAGAAATAGAAAACTTAATCAAACAATACAACAAAACGGAAAAACAATGTCCGATGCGTTTGCCTGATCTGAAAATCATCATCACGGGAACGCAATACGGATATAAACGCGATGACGGCGTATTTGTTATTCCAATCGGTTGTCTGAAAAACTGATTATTTTCGGCTACGGCTAACTGCCGTAGCCTTTTTCTATTCTCTCTTTTGCCGTCTGAAAGTAGCAATCGTCCGCTTCGATACCTATAAACTGTCTGCCCGTGTTTTTGCAGGCAATGCCCGCGCTTCCCGATCCCATACAGTTATCCATTACCACCTCACCTTCTTTCGTATAGGTTTTTATTAGGTATTCGAGAAGCGCGACGGGTTTCTGCGTCGGGTGAACGGCGTTTCTATCTCTTGAAAACTTCAATATATCCGTCGGATAGTTCACGTAATGCGTAACGTATTCCGTATCCGAATTAAGTTTATTTTTACCACCGTACCCTTTTCCGCTTCGCCACGTCGAATTCGGTCTGTTTCGCTTCACTTGTTCTTTTTGAATAAGCCCTTGCGGGTAATACCGTATCGGCAGTTTGCTCTTACTTCCCACCGTCCCTTTGCTGAAAACAACAATATCTTCAAACAGGGACAGCGGCTTGTAATTAGAGTTCAGAAATCCCGTCGGACTTTCCTTTTCCCATACCATTTTGTAACGAAACATATCCGTATTGCTCTGAATCAGTTTGCTCGTAAAAGGCTCGTTTCCGAATAAGCAGACGATGCCGTCCGGTTTCAGAAGTCGCTTATATCCTTTCCAAAGTTCCGTCAGGTCGATTTCCCTATCCCACTTATGTTTTGTCTTGCCGCAACCATACGGAAGATCGCATAGAATAAGGTCAACGCTTTGCTCCGGTAATTCTTTCATCACTGTCAGACAGTCGCCGTGATAAAGTCTTGTCATCTTTTACCGTTACCGCCTGTATTTTTAGGAACAGTCGGCGTATAGGTCGATTTAACGGGCATTGAGCGCAAGGCTTTGATTGCCGTTCCCTCGTAATAATCAGGCGATTTATTCGGTCTGAACAACCCGCTTGTTGCGAAGATACGAAGCATTTGCTCTTTGTCCCCGTTGCACCAATAGGCAATTAAATTCATCAGCGACATATCCGAGTTCGAGTGATTGTTCTGCAAATCTTCGCCCGCATAAAGTCTTTTGAATTTATCCCCGTTCTTTGCGTTCGACGCCTTTTCCACGACGTCACGGTCGGTCATTGTTGACAGTCCGTTCACGCCCTTGCATACGCCTTTCCACTCTTCACGTTTCTCGCATTTACGGGACAAAAGTTCTTTCATTTCGGGCGTATCGAAACTTTCAAGGCGGGAATAGCCTGAGCCGTCGCCCGTCATTGCGATGAAATGTTCTTTCTGATAAAATTCCAAATCGCCGTCTTTCGAGAAAGTACGAATATCCATACCGCTTGTTTTGCCGAAAATATGCAATCCGTTTCCGCTTACCGACTTTTCAACGTAGGTCTTGCCGCACTTTGAAAGAACTTCTTTTGCAAGCGCGGACGGCTGTCCGTTTTCGTCGTAGCAATGGTCAAGGTCGATACAGGAAATATTGTCCTTTCCGTCAAGAGCATAGGCAACAGTTGTGCCGCCTTTTTCTTTCAGATACTTTAAGGCGTTATCGAAAGTCGTCCACGTTTCGGGATTATCACTTTCGGCATACTCGCCCTTGTCGCTGTTGCAGTTGACGGGGCGTTTATTGTATTTCCCTTTTTCCGCGTTCCACCACGTTTTAACCACAACCCAATTCGGTCGCGCTTTCATTTCGTCGGGAACGGCGGCGCGTAACGCTTTTTCTTTTTCGTCGAAAGAAGTATTTGCCTCAACGCTCGGTCGTTTGTATTCCGTGCCGTATGCGACTGCATCCTTTCCTCTGACTTCCTCGCAAAAATCCTTTGCCGAGAGTTCCGCCGTTTTCTTTTCTTCGCCGCTGTTGTCACTTAAACGAACGGTGTAGTCGTTATGTAAGCTCAATCTGATCGTGCCTTTTTCAGTATTCTCCTTAACACACTTATTCGGAACGTAATAGGTGTAATCCTGATACTTGCCGTCGGGCATTCTGAATAAGGTACTGTCGTCAAAACTCGCAATTCTTGCCTTTTCGGGAACGGAAACGTAATTCCAATCGCTCGGCGTTTCGTTTCCCGGTGCGCTTTCCGCTTGCGTCTGTTTATAATCTTCTGCGGTCGTGTTGTTGCAAAGTTGGTTGAAATCATACGCCGTAAGCGTTGCTTCTCTCGTTTCGTCACGACTCTGCGCTTTAATAACGAAATCTTCGGGCAACCGGATCAGAATACGTCCGTCGTCGCTGTTCTTATCTTCCCCGACAAAAGCCGACGGGATAAAGAACGACATACCGCCGAAGTCCTGTTTATTCGGCAAAACGAACAACATACTCTTCGGGTACTCTTTACGGAACGCTTCTTGCGGCACGCTCGTATTCAGCCATTTCGTATCCGTATTTTCCTGCGTTTCGTAGTCCTTGTTGGTCGTTCCGCCTACCGCTTCCTTAAACTCTTCTGCCGTAAGTACGACAATTTGCTCGTTATCTCCGTAACCTTTGCGAAGTTCAATTTCTCTATCCTCGCGGACGGAAAGTTCGTAGCACAGCTCTCTGCTGTCGCTTTGTAAGTCTACGAGTTGGCGCGACGGTCTGATTTTGTCATTAAACATATAGTAAGTGAATCCTGCATATTCGCCGTTTGTCGGCATTTTGAATACGCTACCTACACCCGACTTTTTGATAAACGCGTCGTTTGCAACGTTTATTTTTGTGTACTCGATTTTCGGTTTTTCCGATCCGTATTCGTTCTTTCGCCAATTCTCTGCTTTTTCCTGCGACTCGAAACCGTATCTCCCTTGCTCCCAATCGCCCGTGGCGGTATGATAGCCGATTGCCACAACGTAGTCTTTGTTTGACGTTGCCGTGCGGTCGATAATCGCTATATCTCTGCCGCCCGTGTCTTTTTCGATATTGACTACCTTATCTCCCCTTGCGGTGATTTTCGTGTAGTCACGCGTGTTTTCGCTCATTTGTTCTTTGTTTTCCTCCTTGTCTAATTGTTCTTTGAACTCTTTAACGTGTTTGCGGTAAGCCGTAATGAAGCCATCGAGAAGCGCCGGATGAGAATTGACATAAAACGTTCGCCTGTCATCTTCGGCGTTATTGATATTGATTTCTTTTGCCCAAGCTTTATTGCCGGGGCTGTATCTGCCGTCGCTCTCCGACATCTGCACGGTGTTTGCAAGAACGTAATTCATACGCTCTTCCCCATATAACGCATACAGATTTGCGATAAAATCGGTATTTAAGTGCATACCGTCAAAGTGCGTCGAGATACCTTTTTCAATATCCAATCCGCAATTTCGGCTTATCATCGTCGCTTCGAGCGGTAATTTTTTGTTATACGCCGCTTTCATCGCAAACTTCGCTATCTCGTCGTTCACTTTCAGTTCCGCTTCATCGACGTCCCTGCCGAGTTTCAAAAAAGTAATATTCTTATCTTCCAAAGATTCCTGCGACATATACAAGACAGGCGCGGCAATGATATATTCGTCGGCTTGTTCCTTGATACGATTCAGATTATCAACGCTCAAACCGTCTTTGAAATAGTAGTAAGCCGTATCCTTTTCATCCGTTCCGAAATACGCAAAATTCTCTTCGCCGATAAACTCTTTCATAACGTCCGAATGATAATGCTCGCAATAATCTTTGATGAAGAAAATTGTATCTTCGCCCGTAGAAACGCTCGCATTCTCCGAACTTATAAAGTCGTCGTAAAGCTGTTGCAAAATTCCGCCGTGATCTACTTCTTCATACAAAGCCCTGTAATATTCTTCACCGACATCTACATATTCGCCGCAAAGCGTATCGAAGAGTTCCGTTTTAATGTGAATCTCGTAGTTGCTTTGGAAGATCTCTTCCGCCGACTTTTCCATAAGATTTGTTTTGAACTCTTCAAATTCCCTTTCAACGCTTTCTCTTACAAGTTCTTTGTAATTCGGCGATTCCACTAAAACAGGCTCGTTTATCGACTTATAGCCCGACTTTTTTACTTGCTCTCTGAGATACGGCATAATCTTTTCCTCTGCAAAATCGTCATACCAATAATCGTAGGGATACTCGTCGTTGCTCTCGTTGAAAGCCGAGTTTTCAAACTCAGGTTTCAGGTCGCTTATAATATCGTCAAAACTTCCGTCGTTCTCGCCGTCAACCATATCCGACCAATCTATATCGGCAAGTTGCTTTTGCATAAACTCGTCAAACGATACTTCTTTTTCGGTGTTCGTCGCATACTCGCGCAATTCCGCGTCGGGAATGTTTTCAGCCAACGCTTTATAAACGTCGCCATAATCCCACCCGTAGTATTCAAGCAAAATATCCAACGGGAAACGCTTATGATACCTTTCAAGAAGCGGCTTTATAAACGGTTTCGCTTCTTCGCTCGGCGCAAACTCGCCGTTAAGCACACGGTCTATCGCTATTCGTTCTTCATAAAATCCGTCCGAAATCGAATCTGCGTACATTCCGTCAAGATAACTCATTTTTTCGTTCACGACTTCGCTCGCGCTTTCGATAATATTGTGCCAAGCAGTCAAATACGCTTTTCCCCTTTCGGAAGAAATGAACGCTTGCCATGCGGGCTTTTCAACACCGTATAAGCTCTCGGTATCTTCAAAATCCCCGTTTTCGACTTTCCCTTCGGTATCGTCTTTGCCGAGCCTATAAAGTTCCACGCCTGCGCCGTAAAGCACTCTCGCCGTTCGGGTTCTTATGGGCAACATTCCGTCCCAAGTGTAACCGTATTCGTGCATTTGCTCCCCGGTTACGGTATAATCGGGCAAAACGTCCACCTGCATGGCGGCGACTTTATCGCTCTCGTCGATAAACGTTTTTTCTTCTTCGGGTTCGTCAAACAATGCGATTTTTAAGTCTGCGCTTACAAATGCGCTCGCAAATTCTTTGAACAGCGTTTCGTCTATCGTCAGAGTTTTTACTTCCTTTTCGCCAACCTTGAAATACGAAGGCGATAAACTCGACAACGCCGTGAGTTCTTCGGTCGTATCGTCGAAGCAAGTGTAGTCCCCATTCTTCACGGCGAAAACCATTGCTCCGGGGTTCTTCTCTTCCGTCTGCTTATACATTCGATATAATTTTTCTGTCAACATAGTTTTTTTCTTATTCGTCCTTGCTTTTATTTCGGTTCGTTTCGGCGGTAACGCCATATAGTTATCTTCCGTTTCGGCAGTAACAGGTTCTTCTCCGCTTTCCTCGTCGTCGATAACCACTTCTTCACGCTTGTTTAGGTCAAGTTCGGCATTGAGTTCGGAAAGTTCTGTGTTCAGCTCCATAATCTTGTCTTTATGCTCGAACGGCACTTTAACCTGTTCTTTCGCCACTTCAAAGTCTGCTTTTGTGGATTCCAAACGCTTTACCGCACTTTCTTCGCGGGTGGCAAATTCATTTATGAAATTTTCCAAACGGGTAAGGTTTCCGCTTGCGCTCTCGCCTATATCCATTTTGTATTGTCCTGCGCCCGAAAGCGTAATGCTTCGTTCGTTTGATAGCAGTTCGATGGGATTCAACGAGATTTTGAAACCGCAATACTCGGCTACTGCCGTTCCCGTTTTGTTATGGAACAACGCGTCCATAAGGGCAAGTCCGCCGTTTTTCTTTCCGTCCTCTACGCTGTCCGCATAGACCGTTCCACCGACATTGATTTCAAAGCGTTCGGGGTTGTACTTTTCCTTTACGAGTTCAACGTCTTTTCTCACCCTTTCGAGATAAAGTTCCTGACGTTGAATCTGTTCGGGAAATTCTTTTCGCACCTTGTCCTGTAAAGCAAACAGTTCCTTTTTGTAACGGCTCTCCAAATCACGAATCCTTGCCATTTCCATATCGAGTTCCATTTTTCGCTTGATTTTCGGGTTGGCTGACGTGATTGCTTTGATTTCTGCATAAGACAGCGTTGCTTCGTCGATATCGTCGGCTTCACGCACGGTCATATCGCCTTTTTCTACCTGCGAAATAAACCGCTGTTTGTTTTCAAGTATCTGATACGAATAACTATCAAACGTTCTCTCTTCCGCATAGGTGTAAATACGAATAATCTTGTTCCTATTTCCCTGCCGAATACCGCGCCCATCTCTTTGAATCAGGTCGCGCGGACGATACGGCGCGTCCAAATGATGTATCGCAACGAGCCGTTCCTGCACGTTTGTTCCCGCACCGCATTTTTCCGTACTACCTATAAGCACGCGCACCGTTCCCGCGTTGATTGCGTTGAAAAGATCCTGTTTTGCCTTATCCGTATTTGCGTCGTGGATAAAAGCGATCTCGTTTTCGGGAATGCCACGCTCGACGAGTTTATATTTCAGGTCGTTATATGCGTCGAAATCCTTGCCGTAAACATATTCCGAATACGGTTTCTTCGGCGTAGACAAATCGCAGAACACAAGTTGCGTTCCCTTAATGTCCGCCGAGTTTTTCCATTCTTCGCAAACGTTGTCGGCGCAATAATTCAGTTTGCTTCCGCTTTCGTCTGAAAGCAACGGATCTATACACCTCGGATCGAGCGCGAGTTTCTTGCCGTCGCCCGTAACTTTGAGCATATTGTCGATATGCGGATCAACGCCACCCGCGTAAATCGCGTCCGCTCTTTTTGCTATCTCTTCGGTTAAGTCGATTACCGTATCGCTCGGCTTTAATGTAATTACCTTTCGCTCCGCTTCCGGCACGTCGAGTTTTACGTCAGTCTTTACATCCGCAAAAGAGTGATACAGCGTTAAAAGTTCGGGCAGATTCGTAAACTTTGCAAATCTCGTTCTCGCTCTATACCCTTTGCCTGATGGCGCAAGTTCGAGTGCCGTTACCGTTTCTCCAAAGTCTGCCGCCCACGCGTCGAAGTAATCAATGCCGAGTTTTTCAAGCGTTCGTTTTTGTAAGTAGGTTTGCATCGTGTACATTTCCGTCATCGAGTTACTGATAGGCGTACCCGTCGCAAACACAACGCCTTTATCCCCGCCGTGCAGTTCGTTGATGTACTCAATCTTTAACTGCAAATCGCTCGCTCTTGCGCTCGCCGCGTTGGAAATTCCCGCTACGTTGTTCATTTTCGTATAAAGAAACAGGTTTTTGTACGCGTCCGCTTCGTCTACGAAAAGATAATCTACGCCGAGTTTTTCAAAGATAAGCACGTTATCTTTTTTCGACTCGTCAAGCAATTTTTTGAGTTGAGCTTCTCTGCCTTTCTTGATACGCTCCAAGTTCTTGACAGAACCGGACGGAGAGTTACTGTCCTCCCATTGCATTTCGATACTGCGTTCGATAGCGGCTATTTCTTCCCGTATCTTTGCAATTTGTCGTTCGGGCGAAATGTTGATTTTCGCAAAACTCGACTGTGCTATAATAACGGAATCCCAATCGCCCATCGCAACTTTCGATACGAACTGTTCTCTGTGGTCTTTGTCCAAATCGTCTTTGGTTGCAATCAAGAGTTTCGCTGTCGGATAGAGTTCACGAAACGAGTTAGCCCATTGCTGTACCAAGTGATTAGGCACAGCTATCATAGGTTTTTTCGCCAAACCGTACTGACGGAGTTTCATTGCCGCCGCGCATATCGTAAACGTTTTACCGCTACCCACAATGTGGTGCAAAAGCGTATTGCCGCTCGTAATAATTCGATGTACTGCGTCCTTTTGGTGCGGGCGAAGTTCTATCGCAGGGTTCATTTCGGGAAAACGAAGATAACTTCCGTCGTACTTCGGCAAACGAATCTGATTGAACAGTCTGTTGTAGATTGTTTCAAGTTCGTCACGCCTAATGGGATCACGAAATATCCAATCCTTGAACGCTTCCACGATTTTATTCTGCTTTTCCCTTGCCGCTACCGTTTCGGAATTATTCAGCACTCGTTTTTCTTTGCCGTCTGCGTCCAAAACCGTATCGTAAATCTGCGTAGAACGCTGATTCAGACAATCCTCGAACAGACGGTATGCGTTCGCTCGACTTGTTCCGTAAACGCTCGTTACGTTCATCCCGCCGTAGTTTCGCGCATATTGCGTTCGGTCGATACGCCAACTTCCGTCGTGCTTGTTGTAGTAAAGTTCTACGCCGTCGCGGTAATAGTAAGGCATTCCGATAAGTTCGCAGAAGAACTCTTTATACAGTTCCTTATCTATCCAACTCGTGCCGACTCTGACCGCAATATCCGAAGCCTTGACGGGCGTAGGTTGCACTTCCCGTAAAGCCGAAATACTCTTGTCGTAGTCGATTAAGTCGGGTTTGCTTTGCTTCATTCTTTCGGCGGTTTGCAGTTTGTCTACCACTCTGCCCGAAAGATACTCTTCCGCCGTTTCAAAGCCCGAATATTTATCTTCCGGGTTGACCGCTACGGGATTACGAAATACTGCGTTACCGAGTTCGGCAAGCACGGTGTCGTAATCTTTTTTTGTGAGTTCTTCGATATACGAAATATCCACACACCCGCGCTCGTTCTTACTTATCTGCAACGCCTCGAAGCAATCGTCGGTGCTTGTTACCGCCGTGTACGGTCTTATGGTTCGCTTCGTAAACACGTCGGCTTTTGTTACCGTTGCTTCATCTTCCGATACGTTCTCGCAAGCAAATAGTAACGCGCTATCGCCGTCGGGCTTAAAAAGTCGCAAATTGTTCTTACTGTTGATATACCCGAAACGCTTGACGAACATATCGTATCTTGCGCCGAGTTGCCATTGCTCACGAGTTAAAACGTCGTCCGAACAGCCCTCTACCTGCAAGTCCAAAACCTTACGCAGTTGTTTTCGGATAGCAATCATTTCGACGATTCTTTGATATGCGTCTTTTGGGAACGACGGCACGGCTTGTTCCACCATACTATCGCCCACGCGCATATACAGTTTGCCGTTTACCGCTTTCAGGTTCATCGGTTTGACGTCGTAATCAACCTCGACTTCTTCTCGGCTTTCCGTTTCTTCCGAGTATTCGGGATTGACGTAAAAATCTTGCGGTAATCGACTTATAGCCGTATTTATCGCTTCCGATAAATCTCTGCCGTCGGGTTTTACCGTTATATCTTCCGCACCGTAAAGTCCCGTTTCTTTAGCAAGCGTACCGAGTACCATTTCAGGGTGAGCGATATAATAGTTGTTTATCTCGTACCCTTCTTCGGTCTTGCCTGTTGCGAGCCATTCGGTATTTTCGATAGTTGCGTTTATTCTTTCTTCACGCTTACGAAAAAACAAAATATCCGTTACGACTTCGGTGTTTGCCGTCTGCTTGAACGCCGTATTCGGTAGTCTTACCGCACCCACAAGTTCGGCTCTGTCCGCGATATACTTGCGGATAGAAGGATTTTGCTTATCCAACGTCCCCTTGCTTGTGATAACCGCCATTAAGCCGTTCGGCTTGATTTTGTCGATACCTTTTGCGATAAAATAATCGTGAATATAGAAGTTGTATTTGTTGTAGTCGGGATCGAATACCGTGTAACCGCCGAACGGAACGTTTGTAACCATAAGGTCGAAGGAGTTGTCCTGAAACGCTGTTTCTTCAAAGCCTTTAATCTGAATTTTCGCTTGCGGATACAGTTTCGTTGCGATTTTACCCGTAACTCTATCAAGTTCAACGCCGTAAAGTTTTGCGCCGTCCGCTATCTCTTGCGGCATAAAGCCGAAGAAATTGCCCGTTCCCATTGCCGGCTCTAAAATGCAGTTATTGCCTTTTACGCCGAAACGAGTGAGTGCTTTATAAATACCGTCAATGACGGTTTTACTTGTGTAGTGCGCGTTCAGAACGCTACCTTTTGCCGCCGCGTATTCTTCTACACTCAGAACGTCTTTCAGTTCCTTATATTCGTTTTGCCACGCGGTGTTATGTTCGTCGAACGCTTGCGCCAAGCCGCCCCAACCGACGTATTTTGCAAGCACTTTCTTCTCGTCAGCGGTTGCTTCTTTTTTCGAGTTAATCAACCTATTGACTAACTTTATGGCTTCGATGTTGTTTTTGAAACGCTGTTTTGCACCGCCGAGTTCGCTTTGCTCAAACCCGATTTTCGTAAGGTCTGTATTGCTTTCTTTTGTGGATTCGCCTACGGGTTCTGTCGGCGTTATCTCACCGCTTTCGATACGGTTCTCCCATTCCTCATCTTCTTCCGCGTCTAAATCCCGGACAAGTTTTTCAGACGGTTGCTCCGAATACCTGCGATATGCTTCCTTGACGGTTATTTCTACTTTATCTCCGTCGATTTTCGCCGTAGCCACTTCCGGGCAGGCGTTCAATGCTTTTTCGATTTCTGCCGCGTGATCCTTACAAAACTTATAGTCCGCATACCGCCAAGAAAGGAAGGTCGTTCTCTCTCCGTTCTCGTTTCGCTTTACTCCGTCCTCTGCAATGTGTCGGGCGATTGCTTTTACACGGTTTTCGTCCGTGCCGCGACGCTCGGACAGAAACGCTATGTATTCTTCGCTTTCTTTATCGTCGAAATATTTATCTTCGTCGATAAGGTCTGCAATACCGTAAGCAACCTGCTCCCACTTCAAAATCATCCCGACTTCGTTTTCGGGGTTCTCTCTGTCACGATGGCGAAGTTTCATTCCCTTGCCGTCAGTCCATATCTCGTCATCGTAACCGCCACCGCCCGTGCCGTATTCTCTCCTTAAAAAATCGGCAAATTCTTTGTCGGTAGGGTTCTCCTGATACTTCTCGTAAATGCGGTATTTCCCGTATTCAAAGCCGCTTCCGCGTTTCAAGCCCCACTCTTTGAGTTTTTCTTCGGGCGTTTTTTCCTCAAACGCGTCGAACAGCGACCTTTGCATACTCGGACGATTGCGGCGTTCCCAAATCGGTTTCCCCCTGTTTTCGGGTTTCGTTTCTTTGGTCTGCTTTTTATCTTCTTCGTAATCGTAATCTTCCGTTTCTTCGTCCGATTCCTCTTCTTTGGCGGCTTCAAACGCTTCTTCGATTTCTTCGTCGGTTGGTTCGTCCTCATCTCCGTAATCGTCGCCAATAGGAAAACGAGTGTCTATTTCGCCTACATAGTCGGGTTGCTCTTCCGTTTCTTCCTGTTCGGAAAAAATGCGGTCAAGCTCTTCGCTTTCTTCGGGCGATAATTCTTCAAGTTCAGGCGTTTTCCTTGCTTCGGCGCGCGAAAGAATCTTAAAAGGCTCTGCGTCCGGCTCAACCACGACAACGCTAACCGTTTCCGTAAGTTTTCCGAAGTATCTGTCCGCAACGTGATACGGAAAACCGCACATAGGAATTCTTTCGTCTAAACCTACATTTCGTCCCGTGAGCGTTAAATCAAGAATGGTCGCGGCTTGTTCGGCCTTTTCGCCCATTACTTCGTAAAAATCGCCCAAACGGTATACGACAATGCTGTCGGGGTTCGCCTTTTGAACTCGTAGATATTCCGCATAATACGGCAAAACCGTCGTTTTTTCTTCCTGAGCTACGGGTTGTTCATCCGCTTTCGAAATTACAGGCTCGTCCGAAACGTATTCTTCGTCAATGTCATCGATAACGGGTACTTCGTTTTGCTTGTTGTAAATCGCGTCGTTTATGTCTTGTTGTAAGACTTCCACCGCTTTTTGCACTTCACGAAACAGATCCGCGTTATCCTGTAAGCCGTAGGGATAGCCCTTCAGCGTTATTCCCCGTTCTTTCGGAAAACCCGTTGTCGAATACAACGAATACGCAACGCCTTCTGCAATGAGTCTGTTCCTTATCTCGTCGTTTTCGGTAAGAAAATCGTTCTGTCCGAGATAAGTTACCACTCCCGAAAGCATAATGCGATAATCGCCGCGGTTACTGTCCGCAATTTCCGTGCCGTTAAGTAAGTCAAGCCCGTCCAAAATCTTTTTTACAGGTTGCGTTATGCGCCTGTAACGATTCTCGCCGTGCGTGTCTGCAACGTCGAATACAAAATATTTATTCCCGTCGCCGTCGTAATACGGAATGCCTTTTCTGCCTTTTGTAACTCTTCGCCCCTGCGCGTTCCACTCTTCAAAAGAAAAGCATACGCTCGCGTTCGGTCGCTCGATTACGATCTGACAGGCATCGTGCAATGCGATGTGAGGATTGTTCGCAACGAAACGATAGAATGTTTTTAATTGTTCTCCGTCCGTCATCATCGCTTGTATCGCGCGATTCCTGTCTGCGTTTCTTCTGATGTCGCTCAATTTTTCTTCCACCTCCTTTGTCTGTTTTCCTGCAAGGGCAACTCTTTTCCGAACACCTCAAAATATATCTGCTGCCGAAGTTCAAAGGTCGGAAAGAATATCGCAAAGCAAGCCGCAGACGCGCCCATCGTTTCAATCAGAATCCGCAGATGTTCTCTGCCGAACAGTTGCTTTGTCTTGAGCTTGTACACAAATTCTTTTTCGTCAATGTCAAGATGTTCCGCAATCTGACTTACCGTGTAGCCGCTTTCTTTCAGCCAAGAATAGAACGCGCCGCTCCGTAAGGAATATCCTTCGATTTTTGTTCTGTCTATTTCGCCCTGTTCGGGCAAATATGTATTGTTCTTTTCGCTCATCGCGTTCTATCTCCTTTCTTTCCGTTTTCCGTGCGGGTTTTCATACCCCCTCACTACTAATGGACATTTGCAACGGGTTTTGTTAGGGTGTTTTTCAAAAGTTCTTCAAAACTTTTTTCAGTTTCTTTTTTGCGGTTTCTAAAATTTCAAAGGCTGTTACATAGCTAACGCCAAGTTCTTTACCGATTTCTCGCAATGTCTTTTGTTCCCAAAAGGTTTTGTAAACGACGATTTTCTGCTTTTCCGTAAGCTCTCCCATTGCCTTTGCTATCGTGTTTTTTAATTCCTTTTGTTCATACTGCTCTTCCGGGCTTGCTCCGTCATCGATTACTTCATATCCCGTTTCTTCATACATTCGTTCAAGCGAATCCGTCTTTGCCGCAATTCTGCGGTTTTGTCTGTCAATACGCTCAAAATCACGATTAAATTCTTTGATTTTCTGTTCCTGCTCTGCGGTTTCCACTTCGACTTTGGTTACTTGGTAACGATTAAGTTTGTAATAGACTTTCTTTTTCATTGTTGAAATCCTCCGATTTTTGATTTTTGTGTTTGAAAATCGCAATCGGACAGATTTCTGCCCACAACGAAAAAAGCCCGACTGCGTTGTGATTAAACGCAATCGGGCAATTCAGAGTATAAAGGCATAAAAAAACGCCTCGCAAAGAATAAACCCTGATTAGGTCTAATCCTTGCAAGGCGTTGGTAGCTTTCCTATGAGAATAACTCCTGTTTCTTACAACTTCGTATACGTTCGCGCGTTGGCTTTACACTCCCTTTCGGGCTACCGCTGTCCGTTCCCGTATACTGTCTGATTTTACAGATAAATAATATTAAATTGTCTTTGTCTATAACTCCATATAAGGCGTGGATAACTTCCTTCCCGGATAGTTTCGGTTTCTTATATCTTCATATCGGCTTGCCCGTAGCTCTTGCTACCGTCGGCAGTCCCGTATGGTTTTTCGTACAGACGTTTAGCGCGCGGTAGCCGCTTGCGGCATTTCCTGCGCTTTGTTCGGATCTGCGCTCAATCGCATTTTCCCCGTTTCGTCTACGTCCGCAAGCACGGATGCTCCGCAATGATGACACTTGACGATAACGCCTACGCAATGTCCGGTGACTTCCAACAGCTTTGTTAGACAATACGGACAAGTCAAAGGATTGTTCTTTTTAGCCATATAAATACAACCTCCTTTCTCCCAAGCCTACAAACGATTTGGTTTTATTCAACTGCTCAAGTATGGTCGGGATAACTCCTATACAACAGTCAAACATCATTTGTAATCCAATTATATATCTTTGCGCTTTCGGGGCTAAAAACGCGTGATACCGATTTAATTATATATGTGGATACAGCTTACCAAAACACCCTGTATTTCACAGTCTTTGACGATTATATCTTTCATTTCCTTGTTTTCAGGGTGTAGTACCACTTTCCCGTTCCTTTTATAAAAACGTTTCAGCGTTGTTTCACCGTTCATCATAGCGACTATAATATCTCCGTTCTCTGCCGTGTTCTGCTTTCTGATTACGACGAGATCGCCGTGCTTGATTCCGATGTCTATCATACTGTCGCCGTGCGTATGAAGAATAAATAAATCCCCACCGCCGAAAATCGCTCGCGGGAGCGTAACGCTTTCTTCTATCTGCTCCACCGCGTCAACAGGCTGTCCGCATGCGATAGAACCGACGATAGGCGTGATTGCCACTCCGCTCGGTTTCAGCTTCGGCAACATATCGATATTGCCGAGCCTTGTCCGCTCTATCCTGCCGCTGTTTTCAAGCGCAAGGATATACGTTCTTACAAGGTTAAGCGAACTCATATTCAATGCTTTCATTACCTCTCTGAAACTCGGCGATTTGCCTTTTCTCTTTTGGTAGTCAATAATGAATCTTTCCATATTGTCCAATGTCGTCGTGTTGAGCGTTCTCATCCGTAGTACCTCTTTTTACTAAACTGAACTTTGCGTTCAATTTAGATTGTAGCCGTATTATATCACAAAAGACTATCTATTTCAAATTTTCAATTCCAAATATTTGGCATTGAAGGTTTTTTACAAAAGTTTTTTTGTGAGCAGATAAAAAAATATGCTCCCGCAAAAGCGAGAGCAACAATTTGTTAATGTTTGATTAGTATTCTTCCTTGATTTTCATAACGAAATTATTAAATTCGTCCAATACTTTTCTTGGAGATCTGATTTTCACCTTACCTTGCGTTCCGACGATCCACGCAAAAAGCGTTTTGGACACTTGAACGCTTACGTCAACGGAATATGCGTTATCATCGACTTTGCGTATCCTTATATCGTCGCCGAACCTGTCAAACATATCCGAAAGTATGCTCGGCTCGAACAACAGCGTTACGTTGCAAAGCTCCCCTCCAAACATAGAGAACACTTGTTTTCTATATTCGTCGGTGTTGAACTTTTCATATTCGGGGTGCGGCTCACGCTCGGTTTCGTCCACCTTTACGTCGTCCATTTTGTCAAGACGATACGTTACAAGATCCGCATACCCGTTAGAAAAGCATAGTAAATAATAATTATCCTTATTCCACACCATATAAGCAGGACTGACAACGTATCTCTTGCCCTCTTTCCTATACACCTTTTTATGCTTGTCGTCATAGTCGAAATACAGGAACGATATTTTCTTGTTCTCGTTGATAGCTCTTTCTATTGAGTCCACGTTGTATATAAGAGAACTGCTCCCCTTTCTGCTTTTCTCAAACGAAATAATGTGCTTTGAAACACTCTCTGCCTGATGAGAACACAGAAAGCTTGAAAGCCTTTCTACAAGTGCTTTCTTTTGCGTAGCCGGGAGTTTTGAAGCGTTGACCGCGTCCGCAAGCATAACTACTTCCGCCGTTTCTATCGGACGGCTTACAACGTAATAATAGTAATACTTTTTCTTGTAGGACAACACTTCATATCCATATTCATTTAATACGACTATGTCGTCGGCAATCACCTTACGCATTACGCTTATCCCACGCTTTGCAAGTTCTTCCCTTATCTCGTCTGCGTTCATTGCGTGGTTTTCATCGGTGTTTTTGCTTAAAATCTCCCACAAAAGAAGCAGTTTGATTTTGTTGTTTTCGTTAGCCATATCCGCTCCTGTAAATCAAAATATCGCCTTTTAGAATTAGAGCCGTCCGCATTGACTACGAACGGCTCGTTGTTATTGTTTCATCTTATTTCTTTTTGGTAAATAGTGCTTTGATTTTTGCTCCGAGATTTTTGAAGAAGTTTCCGATTGCCGTAAAGCCTTTCTTCAAAGCAACGCCCAAATCTGCAAAAGTCTTTTTCTTGACAGCAAACCAGAAGATTGCAAATCCGCCGATTCCGGCAAATGCACCAGGTCCTCTGTGTGCATTGATGTTGCCATATTTGTCAACTTCCAGAGCTCCCATAAAGCAGATGTCCAGTCCTCCGTTATCATATAAGTCGAACTGGTTTGCCATATCATAGGCAGATGCCGCACCGATCATTGCTCCAAATGCTTCTCCTGAAACCGGAAATCCTCCGATTCCTCCGGACTCAACCGTCAATGTCACCATATCAAGCATTCCACTCTTTCTTGCAAAACGAGAAACCATCTCCGGAATGCCGATTCCAATATTTACAATAT
>ERZ779877.1764-NODE-1764-length-17409-cov-4.445776_pt1 | contig 17409 bp, 18 predicted proteins | sample MGYA00511556_ERZ779877 | MGnify/ENA primary metagenome ERZ779877 (study PRJEB29588, sample SAMEA2159338) | human gut metagenome | biome: human gut; feature: human-associated habitat; material: faeces | place: Denmark | collected 2008/2010 ...
CGGCAGCGGCAAAATGGCTACCTGCCTCAGCCAGCTTTATCATGAGCATCTGCGCGGTATAAACGCAGGCTACGCGAAGTTTGAGACCTTCCCGATCTGGAATATTCCGCTCAAGCATCCGATAAACCTCGCCTACGAGGCGGCGACCGCCGATCTCGACGACGTTAACATGATCGACCCCTTCCATCTTGAAGCTTACGGCGAGACCACGGTAAACTATAACCGCGACGTTGAGATCTTCCCCGTGCTCAACGCCATACTCACGCGCATCTACGGCGAGAGCGCATACAAAAGCCCCACCGACATGGGCGTCAACATGGCCGGCAACTGCATCATAAACGACGAGGCATGCCGCAATGCCTCCAAGCAGGAGATCATCCGCCGCTACTACGCCGCCGCATGTGCGCTGCGTCAGGGTCTTGGCACAGTCGAAGAGGTGCGCAAGATCGAGCTTATAATGAACTCGATCGGCCTTTCGGCAGCCGACCGTCCCGTAGTCGCCGCCGCAAACGCGCGCGCGGAAGAGACCGGCGCTCCGGCCGTCAGCATTGAACTGCCCGACGGAACTATCGTCACCGGCAAGACAAGCTCGCTGCTCGGCGCATCATCGGCCTGCCTTATGAACGCGCTCAAAAAGCTTGCCGGCATTAACAAGGAGCTGCTGCTCATCGCGCCCAGCGTCATTGAGCCTATCCAGCACCTGAAGATCGAGCATCTCGGAAACCACAATCCGCGCCTGCACACCGATGAGCTGCTCATCGCACTTTCCATCTGCGCTGTCACAAATCCGCTGGCTGAGCTTGCAATAGATCAGCTCGGCAAGCTGCGAGGCTGCGAGGCGCACTCGACGGTCATACTCTCGCGCGTTGACGAAAACCTCTTCTCCAAGATCGGCGTCAACATCACCTACGAGCCGAAATATCAGGCCAAGAAGCTTTATCATAAGAAGTAATTTTAAAAAGGCAAGCACAAAAGCTTGCCTTTTTTGCAGCTATATTTTAAAATCAGTTCAAAGGAGTGATAAGCATGACAGTTTTAGTTACCGGCGGCATGGGCTACATCGGCAGCCACACCTGCGTTGAGCTGCTCGAGCAGGGCATGGACGTCGTGGTTATAGATAATCTTGTAAACAGCAGCGAAAAGGCCAAGGAGCGCATTGAGGAGATCACAGGCAAGGCCCTGACTTTCTACAAGGCCGACGTGCGCGACCGCAAAAAGCTCGACGAGATATTCTCCTCACACGATATCGACTGCGTTATCCACTTTGCCGGGCTTAAAGCCGTCGGCGAGTCGGTGGAAAAGCCGCTTGAATATTACAACAACAACCTCGGCTCGACGATAACGCTGTGCGAGGCTATGCGCGCGCACAACGTCAAGAAGATCATCTTCTCATCCTCGGCGACGGTGTATTCCTCGGATAACGATATGCCGCTGTACGAGACCTCGCGCACCGGAAAATGCACAAATCCTTACGGTTGGACAAAATATATGTGCGAGCAGATACTGCGCGACTATGTAAAAGCCGATCCGAGCTGGAGCGTTGCGCTTTTGCGGTACTTTAACCCTGTCGGCGCACATCCGAGCGGACTTATCGGCGAGGATCCGAAGGGCATTCCGAATAACCTCATGCCCTATATCTCGCAGACGGCCATCGGCAGATTTGAGTATCTGCGCGTTTTCGGCGATGATTACAACACCCCCGACGGCACCGGCGTGCGCGACTACATCCACGTTGTCGATCTTGCGCGCGGCCACGTTGCGGCGATATCGTACATGGACTCACATCCGGGCGAGCTTATCTTCAACCTCGGCACCGGCAGAGGCTGCAGCGTTCTCGAGCTTGTGCATGCGTTTGAAAAGGCAAACAAGCTGACAGTTCCGTACAAGATCGTAGGCCGCCGCGCCGGAGACATCGACGAGTGCTACTGCTCGCCGGAGAAAAGCCGCCGCGAGCTTGGCTGGACAGCGCAGTATAACGTCGAGGACATGTGCCGCGACTCGTGGCATTGGCAGACCATGAACCCCAACGGCTACAGAGACGAATGAAAAAAATTCCGCATCTTTCGATGCGGAATTTTTTATTCAAACAAGCAGCAGCCCTACGAAAAAGCATATCTGCGCAGCTCCGCCGAAAGGCCGAAAAACACGGCAGGTATCATATCCGTCAGCGCCAGAGGTACGCTGAACCCCTCCGGGACAGTATCCTTTGTTATCTTGTTTTTTCTGCTCATATTTTGCACGCGGCTTTTTTCTTTCACATTCGAGATATAAAATAGCACACCGCCGCAAAAGTGTCCACAGGCCATGCGAATCATTTGATTCGCATGGCCTGTGCTCTTTCTTTCACTTAAAATCGTGTGCGTTTTGCAGAACCATTTCCTTGACCTTGAGGAGGCGGACCTTGGTGGAGTTTTCGTTCTCCTCAAGTTTCATGGAGATGTATTTGATATTGCTCTCAAGCTCGGGGATCATGACGTACTCGAGCGCATTTACGCGGCGGCGCGTTTTTTCGATCTCCTCAGCCAAAAGCTGCATGGTCTTTTCGACCTGTGCAAGCTGAAGCATATCCTCGAAAACAACTGCCATGCGCGAGAGCGCGTCGTCCAGCTCGCCCGAGGTCTGCGCAAAGCCGTAGGGATAGATCTCCGACGGGTCGTTATTGCGCGTGTGGAACGAATACTGCGGCACGTTGACGCTCATGATGTTTTTAAACTGCATGTCAAGCTCAACGCTCTGGCGCGGATACAAAAGCGCCTGCTCGAGCATCTCGGGGCTCATGATCGCGCTTGCGACCTGCAAGGCGGCGAAAGCCTCCGTCAGCCCCTGCTCGACGCGCTCGCGCAGCTGCTTGTTAAGGCGCACGATGTCCATGAACTGACGCATCAGCTCATCGCGCTTATCCTTCATAAGCTTATGGCCGCGGCGTGCAGTCTTGAGCCTGCCCTTGAGCTGCTTTAGCATCATTCTTGTAGGGGTTATCGTGGTGCCTGCCATAAAGACTCCCCCTTACTTCATGTATTTTTCGATCATCTCGGGCTTCACGCGCTTAAGCTCCGCTCTGGGCAGGATGCTCAGCAGCTTCCAGCCGAGATCAAGTGTCTCCTCAATGCTGCGGTTTGTGTTGTTGCCCTGATTGACATAGGTCTTTTCAAACTCATCGGCAAACTCGGCAAACAGCTTATCATCGTCGGAAAGAGCGGCCTCGCCGAGGATGGTCATCAGCTCCTTTGCGTCCTTGCCGCGCGAATATGCGGCAAACAGCTGGTTCATGGTTCCTGCATGATCCTCGCGGGTCTTGCCCTCGCCGATGCCCTTATCCTTCAGTCGGCTGAGCGACGGCAGAATGTCAACGGGAGGCACGATGCCCTTGCGGTGCAGATCGCGGCTAAGGATGATCTGACCCTCGGTGATGTAGCCGGTAAGGTCGGGGATCGGATGGGTCTTATCGTCCTCGGGCATGGTGAGGATGGGGATCATGGTGATCGAGCCTTTGCTGCCTATGCGGCGGCCGGCGCGCTCGTACATCGTTGCAAGGTCGGTGTACAGATAGCCGGGATAGCCGCGGCGGCCGGGAACTTCCTTCTTTGCCGCGGAAACCTCGCGCAGAGCTTCGGCGTAGTTTGTGATATCGGTTATGATGACAAGAACGTGCATGTCCTTTTCAAACGCAAGGTACTCGGCCGCTGTAAGCGCCATACGCGGAGTTGCGATACGCTCAACGGCAGGATCGTTTGCGAGGTTTGAAAAGACGACTGTTCTGTCGATAGCGCCGGTGCGCTTGAAGTCCTCGATAAAATATTCCGACTCCTCGAACGTGATGCCGACCGCCGCAAAGACGACCGCAAAGTTCTCTCCGTCGCCGAGAACGCGTGCCTGACGCGCAATCTGCGCCGCGAGCGCAGCGTGCGGAAGGCCGGAGGCCGAGAATATGGGCAACTTCTGGCCGCGAACGAGGGTGTTCAGGCCGTCGATGGTGGAAACACCGGTCTGGATAAACTCCGCCGGATACGCGCGCGCCGCCGGGTTCATGGGCATGCCGTTAATATCGCGATGAGCCTCCGCAAGAAGCTCGGGGCCGCCGTCAATAGGCTGACCCATACCGTTGAATACGCGGCCGAGCATATCCTCGGAAACCGCAAGCTCCAGAGGATGGCCGAGAAATCTTACCTTAGTCTGCGCAAGGTTTATGCCCTGAGCCGAGTCAAAAAGCTGAACGACCGCTCTGTCGCCCTCAACCTCGAGGACCTTGCCGCGGCGAACCTCGCCGTTGGGCAGCTCGATCTCGCACAGCTCGTCATATGTGACGCCCTCGACCTGCTCGACGATCATCAGCGGATTTGCTATCTGCCGTATGGTCTTATAATCTTTAATCATGCGTCCTCACCTCCTGCGATGACCGCATTGATCTCATTCTTCATCTGCTCAAGTATCGAAGCATACTCCTGCTTATATGTATCGGGAGCCGCCATTTTTGCACGTCCTATGCGCTCTTTTGCTCCGATTGCAAACAGCGCCTTCATATCTGCGCCCTTGCCGAGTGCATCGCGGCCGAGAGTATCGAAGGTGAGTATCATGCGCATAAGCTCAAACTGCTTGTCATAGGACGAATATGCATCCTCATCGACGAAAGCGTTCTGCTGCAGGAAGTCCTCGCGCAGCATCTTTGCCGTTTCCATAGTGAGTCTGTCGGCAGGGCTGAGCGCATCCTGGCCGACGAGGCGGACGATCTCCTGAAGCTCGTTTTCCTCCTGAAGTATGTGCATCGCCTTATCGCGGTTTATCATATACTCGGGGCCGAACTGCTCGTTATACCACTTGGCCAGAGTATCGACATACAGCGAATACGAGGTCAGCCAGTTTATCGCCGGGAAGTGGCGCGCGTATGCAAGGGACGAATCGAGCGCCCAGAAGACCTTGACGATACGCATCGTTGCCTGCGAAACAGGCTCGGAGATATCGCCGCCCGGAGGTGAAACTGCGCCGATTGCGGTTACAGAGCCGCGTCTTTCGTCGGAACCGAGGCATTTGACAACGCCTGCGCGCTCGTAAAACTGCGCGATACGCGATGCAAGATAGGCCGGGTAGCCTTCTTCGCCTGGCATTTCCTCAAGTCGGCCGGACATCTCGCGCAGAGCCTCCGCCCAACGGGAGGTGGAGTCTGCAAGAACCGCCACGTCATAGCCCATATCGCGGAAATACTCCGCTATCGTTATGCCCGTGTAGATAGACGCCTCGCGCGCCGCAACGGGCATATCGGAGGTGTTTGCTATAAGAACGGTTCGCTTCATCAGAGGCTCGCCGTTTCTGGGGTCTGTAAGCTCCGGGAACTCCATGAGAACGTCGGTCATCTCATTGCCGCGCTCGCCGCAGCCGATGTAGATAACTATATCAACATCCGACCACTTTGCCAGCTGGTGCTGAACGACGGTCTTGCCCGAGCCGAAGGGGCCTGGGACTGCCGCCGTGCCGCCCTTTGCTATCGGGAAGAGTGTGTCGATTATTCTCTGTCCGGAGTTCATCGGGCGCGTGGGCATGCTCTTGGATGCATAGGGTCTGCTTATACGGACAGGCCACTTCTGCATCAGCGTAAGCTCATGCTTTTCGCCCTTTTTATCTTCAAGCACGGCAACGGTCTCGGTTACGGTAAAGTCGCCGCCCTTGATGCTCAGAAGCTTGCCGCTCATGTTGGGCGGCACCATTATTTTATGCAGAATGGCGCTTGTTTCCTGAACGGTGCCGATAACGTCGCCGCCTGTAAGCTCATCGCCCTCGTGCGCGGTCGGCGTAAACGTCCACTTCTTCTTGCGGTTGAGCGCCGGAACGTCGGTGCCGCGGCTTATGGTCGCGCCGGTCAGCTCGCGGATCTCCGGCAGTGGGCGCTGGATGCCGTCATAGATATTCTCCAGCATGCCCGGTCCGAGTTCGACGGACATCGGCATGCCCGAGCTTTCGACCTCCGCGCCCGGTCCGAGGCCGGAGGTCTCCTCATAGACCTGGATCGATGCGCTGTCGCCCGTCATATTAAGTATCTCGCCTATAAGTCTGTCGGGACCGACACGCACAACGTCGGATACGTTTGCGTCGCCCAATCCCTCCGCGACTACAAGCGGTCCTGAGACCTTTATTATAGTTCCGCTCATACAGATACCTTTCTTTCTTAATTATTCTCGAGGATGTTCGTGCCGATGGCACGCTCGACTGCGGCATTGAGAGCCGAAAGGCCCATGCCGAGACTGCCTTCTCTGCCGGGGATGAGTATTATCGCCGGTTTCGGGCTGTCCTTGAATTTGTCTATCTGGCTTTGAAGCTGGACAGCGATATCCTCCTCGATGTAGATTATCGCAACATCCTCCCTGTCATGGGTGAGCGTGCGAAGTATCGCCTTTGCCTCAGCGCCGTCGGCGACCGGATATGCCTCCAGTCCCAGCGCTGTGAAGCCCATAACGGTGTCGCGCCGTCCGATTACAGCAATTTTAAGCATAAAGATCACGCAGCCTTTCCCGTATGGTCTCCGCCGGAAGTCCGGCGAGCATTCCGGTGAGTATCATGCGCAGCGCGGTGGTTTCACCCTCGGCGGCGGCAAGATACGCAATGACCGGCGCCTCGCCGTAGGATACGAGCCTTGCGCCCGTGAGATACGCCGTTACGGCATTGTCGCAGGCAAGCTCGAACTCGGTCATCGTTCCGCCCTTTACTGCGGCAGCGCCGAGAGCCGCGGCATTTGCCAAAAGCGTGTTGGCGTATATCGACGCAAGCGTATCGCCCGAGCCGAAGGCCGCAAGGATGCGCCCGGTGTCAATTCCGCCGCCCGGTATGAGCGCCGTTTTGAGAAACTCGGCATCCTTATTCATGCGCATCGTGCGCACAGCGCTTCTGAGGTTTGCCGCGTCTATAAGAATCTGCGCATAGCCGCGCAGGAACGCGCTTCCGAGATTTTTCGCCGCCGCGCAGATCTCGGCAAAATACGCCCTGTCGAGTATGAAATCGGCAAGCTGCGGATTCTGCGATCTTGCAAGCGCGCTTTTTGCCTCGACCATTGCGTCGGCAAGCACCGGCGGCAGGCCGAGATACTTTTCCTCGGCAAAGCTGCGCTTTAAAACCTCGGGGCTGACTCTGCCGGAAGCGCTCATAAGATCCGTTCTGTCGCGGCCGTCGGCCTCGGTTTTTATTACGATCTTCGCATTATGGTAATCATACCTCATGCGGAAGACCTCGACCGGCTCTGCGTTCGGCGAAAGCCGCGCAAGCTCTGCGAATATCTCGGCTCTGTGCTCGGCAAGGGTCTCCTCGACCTGCTTTGCCGTAAAGCCCGACATGTCCTTATATCCGCAGTCTGTGAGCATCTTTGCCGCCTCGTCAAAGCTCGGCGCGTCTATCATGCGCTCGGCCTTGTCGCGCGTGAGCATCTTCGCTTCCCTTGCCCTGAGCATCGCGGAAAGATACAGATATTTTTCTCTGACGCACTTTTTATTTGACAATTCGTTCCCTCCCTTTTCGGGATATGCAGCGCCGGAGCATCATTCAAACATAGCTACCGCAACTTCGGTGGAAAGTCCGCTGCGGCGCTGGCGAATGAGCGCGTCGATGCTGCAATTTGTCTCTATGCCGCCGAAGCGGACTATAACTCCGCCGGAAATATCGGCAGTGTCCTCGCTCACGGTGAGCTTGCCGGGCGTTCCCTTTGCCGAAAGAAGCTCGTTTGCCGCTTTGCAGACGGATTTGCCGACCTCGGCCTTGTCGCGCGCATTTAAGACTATCTCCTCCATGCCGCTGGCAGCTGCCTCGGCCGCCATACGCGCAAGAAACTGCGTGTATTTATCACGCGGCATATTGACTATCTCTTCGCGTGCTGCGTCAAACGCGGCAGATATCATCTCCTGCTTTACGGAAAGGACGCTCTTTTTTGCCTCCATCTCCGCAATGCGGCGGCTGCCGCTGAGGATATCCTCGCACTCGGCGTTGCCGGCCTGCATGAGCTTTTCATACTCCGAAAGCGCCGCCTTGAAGCTCTCGGCACGCTTTTCTTCGGCCTGCTTTGACGCGGCGTCGATTATTTTCTTTGCCTCCGCGTCGCCGTCGGCCCGGATATGTGCGATTATTTTTTCAGTGCCTTTCATGGTAAAGCCCTGCCTTTACGTTTTATTTCTTGATCAGATGTACAGCAGCATCATCATCGATGCGAGCAGGGACAGTATCGCGTAGAACTCAACGGTGATGCACAGGATCATGCCCTTTGCCCAGTGGTCGGGGTTCTTTGCAAGCAGATTGACCGACGCCGCTGCGACCTTGCCCTGGCCGATCGCGGAAACGAGGCCGCCGATGGCGATGGGCATGCATGCTGCGAAGTAGCGGCAGCCGTCAACGAACGAAAGGTTGAGCGCCGTGCCGTCGAGCAGACCCATATTCATGATCGCAACGAAGAAAACGACCAGGCCGTACAGTCCCTGAGTGCCGGGGATGACCTGAAGGATCATCGCCTTACCGAACTTGGAGGGATCTTCGGTGATGAGTCCTGCGCCGGCTTCACCGGCGATACCGGTGCCGACTGCCGAGCCTGCGCCTGCCATGCATGCGGCGAGGCCTGCGCCGAGAAGGCCTATTGCAAGGCCGGAGTGTGCAAACAGAAATTCCATTATTAATATCCTCCTATTTAGTCTTCCGCTATATCGTAATATTTTGTGCTTACTTCAAGTGGTTTGAACGCTCTGCCGCCGTCCTTATAGAACTTGCCGAAGTACTCAAGGCACTGAAGCCTCAAATCGTGTACATAGCAGCCCAAAAGGTTCAGGGCAAAGTTCAGGCTGTGTCCTATCAGGAACACGGGGATAAACAGCCACAGGCTGTTTGCTATGCCGCCGATGGTGTTGAAAACGGTTGCGATAACGCTTCCTGCGAGCATCAGCGCCATGATACGCGAATAAGAAAGAATGTCGCCGAACCAGCCCGTCACGGTGTTATACAGCGTTGAAAACAGGCTTGTGAGCTTGCCGAAGCCCTTTGCTCCGCGGCTTCCTCCGTAGAAGAGCATCACACAGCCGACCACTAAAACGACCGGCACTCCGCCGACCGAGCCGACGTTCAGTGCCATCATGACGGCTCCGATGAGGATGACCCACAGCGAGCCTTCCTCCCAGAATGCACTTGCCGCATCGCCCTTTTTGATCTTTTCGACAACGCTTATGACCATGCCGGTGTTCAGATGGATAAGGCCGAGCACCATTGCGCCGATGAGCACCGTCATAACGTCGGTCATCGGGCTGAACAGGCACCACAGCTCGCCCCATCCGTCGGGCTTGCCGAGGATCTTTCCGATCTGCGCTAGCGCATCGCCGAAAAATCCGCCGGTGAGTATGCCCATGATGAATGTCGAGATGCCCGAATACAAAAGCAGCTGGCAGAAGCTCAGACTGCCCTTGCGCGGATGCATCTTTTTCATTGCAACGACCGCCGCAAGGATCATGATAAGTCCATAGCCCATGTCCGCCATCATAAGTCCGTAGAACAAAATGAAAAACGGCGCCATCAGCGGATTTGGGTCAACTCCGTCGTATGACGGCAGGCTGTACATGTTCGTTACCATGTTCAGCGCGTTTGTTATCTTATTGTTGCGCAGCTGCACCGGAACCTCGGGATATTCCTCCGGCTCGGGGTCGCAAAGCTCCCACGCGCAATCGAATTTTTCAAGACTGGCTTCAAGTTCGGGCACCTTGCGTGCAAGCACCCAGCCCTGGAGCGCCACGACGCTTTCCATGCCGTACAGCCGTCCCTCGGTCTCGGCATAGGCGACCTTTGTATCCATTCTGTCGGCGCAAAGCTTCAGCTCCTGCCGGCACTCGGCCATGGCGCATATCTCGTCGATAAGCTCGCCTTTTTGCCGGTCAAGCTCCTCAAGCTCGGCTTTAAGCCTTGAGCTAAGCTCACTACCGTTTCCGGACTTAAGCTCGCTCTTCATATCCACTATCTCGACCGACGGGAGCTGCATCGCATTATAACGCTCGTGCATCTGAAAGATTTTATACTTTCCGATCTCCGCAGCATACCGGCTTTCAATATCGGGAGTTGCCGAGCCAAGCAGTAAAAGCGAATTGGTCTTTGCGCAGCGATACTTTGCAACATCGCGCGCATGGTATCGCGGTGAGTTTTCGGACTTATAACTGTCCTCCTGCTCCTCGTCGATGATGATAAGGCCGAGGTTTTCAAACGGAGCAAACACCGCGCTGCGAGTTCCGATCGCGAGCTTTGCGCCGCCTGTTTTTATGCGCTTCCACTCATCGTAACGCTCGCCGACGGCAAGACTGCTGTGCAGTATTGCAACGTCATTGCCGAAATATTCGGAAAAAGTGTGTATCATCTGCGGCGTCAGCGCGATCTCCGGTACGAGAAGTATGGCGCATTTTCCGCTTTTGATCGTATCGTCGATGAGGCGGATATACACCGAGGTCTTTCCGCTGCCGGTAACTCCGCACAAAAGTGCAGCCTCCGGGCGCGGCTCGTCGAGCAGCTTTTTAATGCCTGAATATGCGCTTTCCTGCTCGCGGTTAAGCTCGGGAAGAGCCTTTAGCTTTCCCGTCCACACCTCGGGCCGGCGGAACACCTCTTCCTTATCCGCAAAAACTAACTGCGCGTTTATTAGCGCGTTCAGCGACTGCCGCGATGCTCCCGTAAAATGCATAGCTTCCCGAGCGGACACACGCCCTGTCGAGCACAGAAGCTCAAGCAGCGCAGCCTGCATGGGCGCTTTTCGGCGAATATTCTGCGCTGTGTCAAACGCTTCCTCAGCGTCAATGGCAAGACTTATCATCTCGCGCATTTTGTCGTTCACCTGGCGCGCCCCATCGGACTTAAACCAGCAGCCGGCCGGGAGAATGGTTCTGACGGCATCATACACCGTGCAGAACAGCCTGTCATGCATCCAAAGAGCGAGCTTAAGCTGAGACGGCGTTAGCATAGGCTCTTTATCAAGGCAGGACTCAATTGGCTTCAGGTTTTCATACTCGCTGTTATCGCTAAGCGCGAGGACAATGCCCTCACTGCGGCGATTTCCGCGCGAAAACGGAACCGTAACGCGCATGCCCGGAGCGACGACCTCTGCCATACTCTCGGGTATCAGATAGTCATAGGGCTTGTCTATACTGTAATTTGCGGCTGCAACCGCAATTTTTGCTATACGCTTTTCCGACATGCCCACCATCCTTCATCTGCGATATAACCAAAATTCAGCGGAGCGATATGGCTCCGCTGTAAATTATTTTGCTATGGTAAGCTTGCCGGTGTATACTTCGTCAATAGCTGCGGAAACGGGCTTCTTATCGAGGATAACGCCCTCTTCCTCTGCGTTCGCAGATATCTCGCGTGCTCTTCTTGCTACGAGATTTACAAGCTGATAACGGTTGCCGGTCTTGCTGACAAGCTCAGCAACAGGGGGATAAAGCATCATGATCAGTCTACCTCACTTAAATAGTTTTTTCTAAGGTCATATTTGCAGTACTCTGCAGTTATAATTGCCGAAAATTCCTTTGCGGCCTTATCGGCATCGTCATTGATTATTATATAGTCATAAAAGTCTGCCGCGGCATATTCCTCTTTTGCGCGGATAAGGCGAGCCTCTATCTTACGCTCGGAATCCGTTCCTCTGCTGCGCAGTCTTTTCTCAAGCTCTGCCATAGAGGGTGGGATTATGAATACCATGACCGCCTCGGGCATCTTCTGGTGAACCTGAAGAGCGCCCTGAACCTCAATGTCAAGCAGGACATTCATGCCCTCGCTGAGTTTTTTCTCAACATAAGCCTTGGGCGTGCCGTAGGAGTTGGCCACATACTCGGCATGCTCAAGAAATTCGTCGTTTTCGACCATCTCGCGGAATTTATCAAGATCAACGAAGAAATATTCCTTGCCGTCAACCTCGCCTGGACGAGGCTTCCTCGTCGTTGCGGAAACGGAAAAACATATATCGTCTCGTCCCTCAAGAGCCTTGAAAACGACAGTGCTCTTCCCTGCTCCGGACGGTCCGGATATAACTATAAGCTTTCCTCTCTGTTTAGCCATTTGCTGCACCTTCCTCATTCTTGTTTGACATTCGCGCTGCCAGGACCTCCGGCGTGAGCGCGGACAGGATAACGTTTCCGCTGTCCATTATAAGCGCAGCCTTCGTGCTTCTGCCGAAGGATGCGTCTATTAATAACCCCTTATCTCTCACATCCTGAATCATTCGCTTTATCGGCGCCGATTCAGGGCTTACCATGGCAATAACGCGCTGTGCGCTTACCATGTTTCCAAATCCAATGTTTATGAGCGTCATGCTGCCCTCACTCAATATTCTGAATCTGCTCACGGATCTTTTCGATCTCGGATTTGAGGTCAACGACCGTGTGTGCAATATCGGAATTCTGGCACTTCGAGCCGGTAGTGTTAGCTTCGCGGTTAAACTCCTGAAGCAAAAAGTCGATCTTTCTGCCTATAGGAGAGCCTGTTTCAAGCATCTGACGGAGCTGAGATATATGACTGCGCAGGCGCACGGTCTCTTCATCAACGGCGATCTTGTCGGCAAATATCGCAGCCTCGGTGAGGATACGGGATTCGTCTATACCTGATGAGCCAAGAACTTCGTTGAGCTTACCGAGAAGCCTTTCGCGATACTGCTCGACCGTAACGGGCGAGTTTTTCTCAATCACCGAAACATAATTTTCTATATTCTCAAGCTTTGAAAGCACGTCGGCTTTGAGCTTTTCGCCCTCTACGATACGCATGCGGTCAAAGTCGCACAGCGCCTGCTCGGCAATAGCGCGCATACCCTCCGCCACAGCATCTGCGTCAAGCTCTTTTTTCTCGACCGAAAGCACGTCCGGAAGGCGGCTTACGTTCATAACGCTTGCGTCGTTTGCAAGCCCATACTTGTCCGCAATGGAGTTGAGCGCATCCAGGTATCCCTTCAAAAGCGGCTCGTTTACCCTTACGACCATGTCATCGGCCATCGAGCTGTCGATCGTCACGAAAACATCGACCTTGCCGCGGCTTATGTGCGAGCTTACAGCCTGCTTTATCGTTTCTTCGGCAAACAGGAAGCTGCGCGGCAGTCTTATCGACGTGTCTAAAAACTTATTGTTTACGCTTTTAAGCTCAACGCTAACTTCTATGCCCTCGACAGTGCCTTTTGCACTGCCGTAGCCAGTCATACTTTTAATCATTTTCTCACCTCAACGCAGCTTGACTATCTCGAATTTTATGGGATTTTTGCGTTTGCTGCGGCGCTGATAAACTACGATCACCGCAACCGCGGCGCAGAACGCTATGAAGCTGCAAAGTACGCTCATGCCCTCGCTCAGTCCGCAGCTAGCCGCGATTATATAGCCGATAACAAACACCAGCATAGGAACGATATAAACAATGAATGCCGCTCCGAATATTCTGGAGCTAAGGCTTTCGATCACGACCTTTTCGCCCGGCTTTGCATGAACCGAGTTTTTGGCAAACGCTTTTATCTCATTCTGAAAAACACAGCTTTCACAATTGCCGCAGTTGCTTCCGCACGCCGTGCCGCGTGCTACGACGACCTCGGCCATGCCGTTAGGAAAAACCTTGGTGACCACTGCATCCTGAGTCATTAGTAAAGACCTCCCGTCTTAATCCTTGTATATGGTGACAGTCACTCTCACATCGCCTACCGCACCAACGTTATCGTGCCCGGCAACCGAGACCTTGGCATTGACTATTATCTGCCCTGTCGTCGAACCGTAATCGGACAGATCGGCAACAACTGTGATGTCCTCGGGCTTAATTCTGTTGAGCGCATCCTGACTCAGTGCTCGGAGCGTAACCTCGATCTCCTTGGTGTCGATAGTTGCGTGATAGCCATTGGAAACGCCCTTGCACGCAATGTTTGACGTTGTAAACGTCTTGGTATGCGAGCCGTTTATCTCCACGGTCACCTTTGCCTCGGAAACGCCAGTTAGGTTCTGAACGCCGTCGGGAAGCTCGATCGCGAACGTGTGCTCATATCCACTGCTGAACGAGGAAAGGTCGATCGTTCCGATCTCAATGCTTTCCATGTCGTCAATAATTCTCGAATCTCCGGCAACCTTTATGCTGCTCGGATCGATCGTGACATCACAATCGTTTTCGGTTATGCCTCCACCGGATATAAACCGCACGTTGAGCGGCAGCTCTTTGGTTTTCAATATCGGCTGGGTCGCCGTGACGGTCTCTTCCGAGAGACGCAGACCATCCTTCGGGATAATGTTATCGTTCTTATCGCGCAGCGTAAACTCCGCTTCCTCGACATAGGCAGAGTCAATGGTCTGATTCTTGCCGAACTCGACCCATACATGGTCTATCTTGTTTATTATCTCCTCCGGCCCGTCAATCGTGAGTGTTTTGGGATCAAAAACAAATTCCTCGGCTACGCAGCCCTCGGCAATGGTCCCTTCAAAGCTGCCCTTAATATCGACCGTTTTGCTGCCGTTTTTAATAACGGTGAAATTGATAGTATCTGGGTTTTTGCGCACAACGCTTATCTCGTTTTCATTGACATAGTTCGGAAAAACGAGCTTGTATGTCCACGTCATATTATTCGGCGCAGTTATGCTGCTTACGTCGATAACAGCCTTAATGTCCGAGGCTTTGAGCTTAGATATAGTGCTGCGGTTTCCTTTAACAACGATGCTGACTGAGTCCGCACTGACATCAGTTATTGACAGATTTCTCTCGCTCAGCAGTTCTTCCTGCCCCTGAAATTCTACAGGAATCCCCGTGAATGTCAGATTCTTATCGGTCGTATCCTGGCTGGTAACATATGCCCACATCATAAGTGAACACAGCAGCGAAATGATCATCCAGAATACCTTGCTGTCGTATATTTTCTTAGTTCTTTTTTTCTGTTCCATCTTTGTTCACCTTATGCTTATCAAAAAAACGAGAAAAAACTTCAGCTGCGGTACTCTTCTTTGTTTCTTCAACCACGAGTTCTTTACGCAGGATCTGTTCGAGCATGGCAACGGAGAGGTTGCGCTTGAGCATACCCTCAATGGCGACGGATATGCCGCCGGTTTCTTCAGAAACGATGACGGTTATTGCGTCGGAAATCTCGCTTGCGCCGATTCCCGCGCGGTGGCGCATGCCAAGATCCTTGCTCAGGTTAGTCTTGGCCGTAAGCGGAAGCACACAGCCTGCGGCCGCTATACGAAAGTTTCGGATAATAAGCGCACCGTCATGCAGTGGAGCCTTAGGATAAAATATGTTTTTCAAAAGCTCGGCGGTTATATCAGCATTTATGATCGTGCCGGTTGTCATTATATCACTGAGCTTCATGTTGCGCTCGAAGATGATAAGCGCGCCGGTCTTTGTTTTTGACATCTGCTCGCAGGCCAAAACCGTCTGCGTTATGGCAGACTCAGCCTTGCTCGTTATCTGAGTTTTTGGCGAAAAGATGCCGTAAAAGTCCTTACTGCCCATTCTTGAAAGCAGTTTTCTGAGCTCGGGCTGGAATATGATAACCAAAGCTATAAGCCCTATCTCGACCGCTTTGCGCAGGATAAAGTTAATCATCGTCAAATTGAACACCGACGGTCCCGACAGCCAAAGGAAGATAAGCAGCAGAAGTATTCCCTTTGCGAGGTTATATGAGCTTGTCTTGCGCACAAGATCTATGACCTTGTAAAACAAATAAGCGACGATAAGGATGTCGATGACATCCCAAAAGCTTATTGTCGAGAGGTAATTGAGCATTCTCAAAAAGTAACTCGAAAAGTCCTGCATTATAATCCCCAATCGTATTTTCTGCGGACTGCGGGCGCAGTCCGCTCTTTGCTGTATTTTTAATCACTATATTATATAATATATACGGCCAAAAGGCAATTAAATATTAATTAAATTTCTTCGTTTGCTATCTTTTCTATGACGGTGCAGGCATGAATTACCTGGCGACGCTGCGTAAACGGCGAAAAGCTGATGCGCACAGTGCCGGTTTTGTCGGTCCCAACAGTTTTATGCGCAAGCGGCGCGCAGTGAAGTCCGCATCTTGCGGCAATTCCGTGCGAGCCGAGCTTTTCGCAAAAGGCCTCACAATCATTGGAAGCGTGCCTGAATGAGAGCACACCGGCCTGAACTCCTGCTTTTCCGCAGAACACTTCAAGCGACGGAACGCGGCTTAGGCGTTCTGCCGCAGTGCCGCAAAGCTCAGCTTCATAGCCGCCGATTTTATTCACGCCTTTGCCGAGAACGTATCTTATTCCCTCACACAGACCGGATATTCCGACAACGTTATGTGTTCCGGCCTCGGCTCTGTCCGGCAGATATTCCGGCATACTCTGAATGATGCTTTCCGAGCCAGTTCCGCCGCTTATAAGCGGTGCCGGCTGTGCTTTGCAAAGGAGTATACCTGTTCCCTGTGGTCCGAGCAGTCCCTTGTGCCCCGGCATCGCTATGAAGTCTGCATTAAGCCTCTCCGCGTCCAGCTCTTCAATGCCGGCTGACTGCGATGCGTCGATAATAAGCGGTACACCGAAGCGGCTGCATATCTCCGATATTTCATACACCGGCTGAATAAAGCCGAAAACGTTTGAGACATGATTACACACGACAAGATCAGCACCCGGAATTTTTTCTTCAAATGCTGCCAGAGCGCTGTTTCGGTCAAAAAGCCTGCCTGCCGCAACTGATACTTTCGCGCCGTCTTCATGCAGCGGCCGGGTAACTGAATTGTGCTCATATCCCGATATAACGACTCGGCTTTCTCTCCTTGCAAGCGTTTTTATCGCAATATTCAAAGCGTGAGTTGCATTCAGCGTGAAAACGACATGCTCCGGCTTATCGAAATTAAACAGTCTGCACGCAAGCTCCCTGCATTCATAGACCTTATCCGCAGCGTGCATCGCTGCATTGTACGCCCCCCTGCCCGGGCTTGACATGGTGTCCATAGCGTACATCATAGCCGCTTTGACGCCCGGAGGCTTTAAAAAGCTTGTTGCTGCAGAGTCGAGATAGATCACAAGACCACCTCGGTATAACTTCCGTCATCACGCCGCAGGAACACCTTGCCCTGCAAAAGTCCCTCGCGGTGCAGAACTCCTGCTGCCGCAGTTCCTTTCATATATGAAACGCTGACACTGTAGCTGCATCCGCTGCCGCTAAGCCCGGCCGGAGCTTTTTTGACGGACGCCGATATCGCGTTTTTTTCAAGCATCCGAGCCGCAGACTGGGCATACGTCAGCGACCGGCACATAAATACATAGCGCATAATTGACCCCTTCTTTTTTGCTACATCTTATGCGCCGTGGGGCTTGACGGTTAAAATTATCAGGCAGCCGGAATAGCTGCCTGATATGATCAGTTTATGAGTACGACCGCGTGCGCTGCAATACCGAGTCCCTCGCCGGTGAAGCCGAGGTGCTCCTCGGTGGTCGCTTTCACGCTAAC
>ERZ779877.1765-NODE-1765-length-17407-cov-4.741874_pt1 | contig 17407 bp, 14 predicted proteins | sample MGYA00511556_ERZ779877 | MGnify/ENA primary metagenome ERZ779877 (study PRJEB29588, sample SAMEA2159338) | human gut metagenome | biome: human gut; feature: human-associated habitat; material: faeces | place: Denmark | collected 2008/2010 ...
TGTGACCCCGCCGCTATGGCCGTCATACCGAAAAATGGGAATGCAATATAATATATATTAATTTTTATTGTATTTTGACAATTAATTCTGTGAAAGAGGCGATTTTGTCTTAAAAACGATTATCGGTTCTTAAAAAGGGCATCTTCGAAATGGCTCTTTACAAACTGTACACAGGTCAGGAATAGGCATACCCATACGGGGCATATGTAATATTTAGGATATTGGATGATTATGCTAATATGTAAATACGGTCTAACATGATTCTGACAACATGGCAATGATCCAGGTGGCCGTCTATGGTAAGGGCGGTATCGGAAAGTCCACGATCTCCGCCAACATGTCATATGCCCTTTCCCAGAAGGGACTCAAGGTAATGCAGATAGGTTGCGACCCTAAACATGACTCCACACGGCTTCTGCTGGGTGGAAAGGGTCAAAAGACCGTTCTTGACTACGTCCGTGAGGTACCTGTTGGAAGGAGGAGACTGGATGATGTGGTCGTCCGTGGTTCCGGAGGGGTGCTCTGTACCGAGGCCGGAGGCCCGGAACCTGGAGTAGGGTGTGCCGGGCGCGGGATCCTTACCACATTCGATACCCTACGTAAGCTGGGTGCAGATCGTCTCAAAACAGACGTCAGAGTGTACGATGTGCTTGGGGATGTTGTTTGTGGTGGATTCGCAGTTCCCCTGAGATCGGAATATGCCGACGGAGTGGTTCTGGTGACCTCCGGCGAGTTCATGTCCCTATATGCTGCAAATAATATCCTCAAAGGTATCAGAAACTTCGATACCGGTCGTCCTAGAGTGATGGGTATCGTATTGAATTCTCGCGGGGTGCCTGGTGAAGAAGCCGCTGTTCGTCGCTTCGCAACCGCAGTGGGGACGGATGTCATCTCGGTCGTGCCCAGGGATAGGCTGTTCTCGGAGGCCGAATCAAGGGGTGGTACTGTGTGCGAACTGTATCCTGACTCCGAGGCCGCAAGTTGTCTGACGGATATCGCCGAAAGGGTGATGGATGTTCTCAGCGGTAGAGTCGGAATGACGCAAGCCAGACCTCTGGACGATGCACAGATGTCTGATCTGGCCACCGGCTCAGAGATTCGTCCGCCTTCGGAGCATAACGTTGAGGTACGAAGCGGGGTATGCAACGGGAGAGGCCGGTCCATTAGGGAGACAAGGGTCATGAACTCCTGTGCCGCCTATGGGGCTGCAGCCACATTTCTCAGATTGAGGGACTATACTGTCATAATACATGGGCCCATGAGTTGCGCCTACCTGATGGACACTTCCCGTGGCAGAACATCCCTGGACCTGTATGCCAAGGGGCTCTATCCTGCAGGACCCTCACACGGGATCGTCAGTTCGATGATGGACGACTCGGCGGCCATATTCGGAGGCACCAGAAGGCTGAGGGACACTCTGGAGAGGGCATACTCTGAGGGGGCCAGAAAGATAGCGGTCATCACCACATGTATGCCTGGGATCATCGGTGACGATTGTCCTGGAATAGTCGAAGCGTTCGAGACATCCCATCCGGAAGTCGAAGTGCATCTGATACCAGCCGATGGGGATGTGACCGGAGACTTCAACGACGGTATGGAGATGGCCGCTGAGAGTCTGATACAATCATTTGACGACGTGTCGTCTTGTGAAGATTCCGTCAATCTTGTAGGGACGTCATTCTTCAGGATACATACTCGCAGATCCTCCGGTACTCCCGAAGAGATACTGGGGCCATTCGGACTCGGTGTGAACTGCCGCTTCATCGATGAGTCATCATCAGAGGAGATCTCCAGATTCCTTGCCGGTGGCACCGATATCCTCATCTCCGGATCTACTCCAGACAGAAGCTTGATGAACATACTGTCCATGCACACCGGCAGGAAGCCGTTTCCATTGCCTCTGCCTACCGGGATTATTGAGTATGAATCATGGGTGGAGGCCATGGGTGATGCCTTTGACAGGACCGAGATGTCATCACGCATGATATCCGAGGCCGAGAAGGAATACGGATCGGTCACGGACGGTCTTCGCCGGTTCTTCAATGGCAAGAGGGTGGCTGTTGTGCTGATGGCATCACACCCCACTTGGTTGCTGGACATCCTCTCAGACCTAGGATGTGAAGTGATGCTTATGTCAGGGAACAGAGGGACATGGAAAGGAGATTTCTCTGCGGTCGGAGAAGGATACGGACCCTCGGACCTTTCTGCGGACTTGGGTATGTTCTCCCCAGAACTCGTGGTTGGAGATGTACCCCTGGCGGATATAGGATATAGACAGGCATGGGTCTCCACAGTCGGGGTCGGATACCGTCCGACCTTGGAGTTCGCTGAACATCTGGGGCGGGTAATGCGTCTACCCGTTTCCGAAGGTTGGAGGGAGGGTCACCCCGCATGAGATCTCTACCAGATGGCCTGACGGGCGCTGTAATGGCTGTGGAGAGCATTTCCGATGCAGCCGTGCTCCTCCATGGTCCCGGTGGTTGCAGGGTACGTCATATGGTTCATTCCTCCGAATCGTTCGCTCGTTTGGACAGGGGCGATTACAGTGGGGATTTCTTCTACGGGTATCCGAGGGTTCCCGCGACGTATCTTGACGAGTACGATTACATTCATGGTGCATCGTTCAAGGTAGGCGAGGCGATTTCTGAAATCGATGGGCATTCACCTGCCCTTACCGTGATCATAGACTCCCCCGGAGCCAGTCTGATCGGGGATGATCACAGGGGATCCAACAGGGCTTTCCCCGGGACCAGTGTGGTCCTTCCTCTGGACGAGGCCATGGCGTCACTACCCGCGTCCATGGTGTACGATCGCACCATGGAGACTATCATGGAGAGCATTCATACAGCCAAGGGACGTACGATAAAGGGTTCTGTCAACATCCTGGGACTGTCTATCATGGACAGGGATTGGAAGGCGGCCTTAGGGGAGGCCACCGCCGCTCTCGAGGGGATGGGGTTGCGTGTTCTTTCTGCTCCAGGGGCTGGCTCATCGGTCGAAGAGCTCCGGTGGTCCGTCAACGCGGAGTACAACGTGGTGGTCTGTCCTGAATATTGTCGCAGACTGGTGGATTTCTATGAAGTGATGGGTGTGAAGACAATCCGCCCCGTGGACGGAGCCCCAGTCGGCCTGGATGCAACGGAGTCCTGGCTGGATGGGGTCGCCTCCTTTACGGGAAGGAATCCATTACGTGTGAAGAGGAAGATCCACACATGCAGGGAGCATGTCCATAGCAGATTGGTCGCATCCATGTTCGACACCATGAAGCTTAAGGGAATGACGTTCTCAGTGGCTGCAGACGCATCTGTTGCAAGACCTCTGACGGAATGGTTGGTCGAGTATCTGGGAATGGCTCCAGTGGCTATTGCCACCGATCCTGGATCGGATCCGGAGGAGGAACGGTTGCTGGAGGGATTCCTTTCAAACCTGGGGTTCAGTGATGCATTCGGAAAGGAACCCGAGGATGGGTCGGATGTGGTCCTATGCGAGGGCATAGTGGCATCCACGATGGAACTTAACGGCTCCTGCAGCATCGGCATACCGATCGGGAGATCATCGATGGATCCACCGGGAATCGTGCCACGTCCGATATACGGACTCCAGGGGTCTCTATACATCCTGGATTCCATTGTGCGTGGCTCCAGGCTCCTGTGATCCAGAGCATGCGATGCTGGCCGTCAGGATCGACGGAGAGTCCCATAAACCATCGGGACTGTTGATGATGCCTCAGACGATCCATATTTTCTGGCTGTCTGATGCTTACATCTTCGCAGACATGTGTCATCAGAGGACAGTATGGGATGACTTAGCAATAACGGAGTTTGTTGGTCTGTCGTCTATGTCAGAGGTCTGACATGCAACTCCAGAGACAGTCTCGGATTAACCCATTCATATCAAAAATAATCCATAGATGTGCCATATTAAGATACATAGCCAGGGTATGGTATTTCCATCAGGTATGTCTGAATATGGACATATACATCCAATACGATTATAACCGCTGTTCCCGGTTCTTATCACGGTGATTTTCGATGAGGTTCGTCAACATAGCTGTGGGTACCAATGACAGCTCCGACATGAACCGTGCGGTCGAAGGGCTGTCCGAGGAGTACGGTCTCGAATACAGGAGCTATGACTCATCGTCACTGGATTCGGACCCGATCCTCATGTCCGAGATGATCGACTTCGTCTCCGGGGCCGACCTCGTCGCGATAAGGGTTCATGGTGATACATCCTACTTCAAGAGGTTCGGCAAACTGAAAGAGGTTGTCGAATCGAACCGCGTATCCACTCTGCTCGTATGCACAGAGGAAGAGGTCACCAGTGAGAATCGCCACCTTTTCCTAGGTACAGATGAGGAGTACACGCTGCTGTTGACGTACTATGAGCTAGGAGGCAATGGGAACTACCGTTCCATGCTGATGTGGTGCATTAGGAGGTTCGACAACAGGGATCTGGAAGTCCCAGAGCCTCAGAGACTTCCGATGCAGGGCGTCCTGCTCCCACAAGGGGGATGGGCCCCGATCGAAGACATTGCGAGAGGCATCGATCCGTCCGATCTGAACATCGGCGTGTTCTTCTACCAGGGGCAGTGGGTCTCCGACGACATGGCTGGAATCCGCGGACTCATCGATGCAATCAGGGACGCAGGGGGCAATCCGGTTCCGGTTTTCCTTCAAACATATGAGAATCCGGTTACCGGCTCCAAGGGTGTGAAGCGGATTCTCTCAGAGGATCTGACGGTTGACGGACATCCTGTCCTGGACGTGATAGTGGAGACGATGAGTTTCTCACAGGTGCTCGTGGCTAATCCGGGCGACGGGTCCTCGGCCTTGCATGATAACTTCTTCCGTTCATACGGGGTGCCTGTCATCCAGACGATGTCTCTGAACGTGTCCGAGGACCAATGGGCAGGGGATCTGGCAGGACTGTCCCCCTCGGAGATCATCTATGACATTGTGAATCCGGAGTTCGACGGACAGATCATTTCCGTGCCGACTTCGTCCACCTTCAAGGCTCCGGACGGGGTCATTCTCCACATTTCCATGGATGACCGTGCACGCAGGGTTGCCGAACAGGCAGTCATGTGGGCCAGGTTGCGTCACACAGACAAAGGATCCCGCAAGGTGGCGATCATTCTGTACATGTATCCTCCGAAGTTGGCCAATGCAGGGAGCGCCTCGGGGTTGGACACGTTCCAGAGCGTGGTAGATCTGCTTCATAGGATGGGAGATGAGGGTTATTATCTTGGAGAAGAAGTGCCGAAGACGTCCCGTGAGCTATCGGACCTTCTGCTCTCCGGGCTCACCAACGACACAGAATGGCTATCGGAGGAAGGGATCCTCGCGAGAGCGGCTGACACTGTGGATGGCGGACTGTACAGGGAATGGTATGATCATGTGCCAGAGGGGATTCGCTCCGATATGGGACGGGGATGGGGCGATCCGCCAGGGAATCTCGGCATCGCCGAGGGTCGTATCGCCATTCCCGGGACAATCTTCGGGAACGTGTTCGTGGGATTCCAGCCTGACAGGGGCAGGGATGTCCAGCAGGACTATCATGATATGGGATGTGTCATGCCCCATTCCTATCTCGCATTCTACAGATGGCTGAAACATGTGTTCCATGTCGATGCCATTGTTCACATGGGGACCCATGGCACCCTGGAATGGTTGCCAGGAAAAGCGGTGGCTCTCTCCGGAGAATGCTGTCCGGATATGATTCTGGACTCCCTGCCGAACATCTATCCGTACATCATCGGCAACCCCGGGGAGGGGATACAGGCCAAGAGGAGGTCGGCTGCAGTCATTGTGGATCATATGGTTCCCACCATGGTCCGCGCTGGAGGTTATGATGAAATCGACGATCTGGAGGCGGTCCTCCAGAACCTAATGGCAGTCTCTGCCCAGGGGCAAGGGGACAAGGCCGACATAATCAGATCGGATCTCAGGAGGACATTGGCTAAGTTGGAGATGTTCGCGGACGTCGAGCTGTCCCCGGACTGCACAGATGGAGAGCTCGACAAAGCAGTAGACCGCATCTACGACTACATCACGGATGTAAAGGAATCGCTGATAAAGGACGGGCTTCACATCTTGGGGAGACCGCCTGAGGGCAGGCGTCTTATCGAGTCCATATACGCCCTGACCAGGCTGGACAACGGTAATGTCCCCTCGCTCAGAGGATCGGTGGCTCTGGCGACCGGACATGATATTGCTACACTGATTTCGGACCCTTCGGATATAGATCCGGACACCGGGTCTCCCAACGGGGTCATCCTCTCGAAGGTGGAGGATGGGACCGAGAAATTGATATCCATGATGGCGGAGAACGGATTCGACAGGAGCAGATGTCTCGAGTTGATCCTTTCACTCTACCCGAACGACAACGAACGTCTGGTCGAATCCGTTTCCTTCGTGTGTGATCGTCTGTATCCAGACCTGATGGGCATTTCCGGGGAAATCGATTCGATCATTGACGCTCTGTCCGGAAGCTTCATCCTCCCAGGACCTTCGGGCGCTCCCACACGCGGCAGGGCCCAGATCTTGCCTACCGGCAGAAACTTCTATTCCATAGACCCAGAGACCGTGCCATGGCAATCCAGTTGGGAGGTCGGAAAGGGTCTGGCAGAACAGATGCTGGAGAGGTATGTATCCGAGCACGGGACACATCCCCGGAACGTCGCGATGGTTGTCTGGGCCACAGACACTATGAAGACAGGGGGTGAAGACATATCGTACATACTCTGGCTCATGGGGCTCCATCCCATATGGTCCGGCTACGGCGGTAGGGTGGAAGGATTGGCGGTCGTCCCTCTGTCGGAGCTAGGGAGGCCGAGGGTTGATGTCACCGTGAGGATAAGCGGACTGTTCAGGGACACCTTCCCGAACATAGTCAATCTCCTGGATAGGGGTGTGGCCATGATAGCGGAGCTCGATGAATCCGACGAGGATAACGCCCTCAGAGCCAATCTGCGCGACGATGTCGTCAGGGCTATAGAGAGAGGGATTCCTGAGGATCGTGCCAGGGAGGAGGCCAAGGTGAGAATTTTCGGTGATGCCCCAGGCACTTATGGGTCTGGTACCAGCACGCTCATAAGCACCTCCAGGTGGGGTGACCTGTCCGATCTTGGTGGCATCTACCTAAGCTGCGGTTCCTATGCGTACGGGGTGGGACGCAGGGGGAAATCCCTCCCCAGCGCGTTCAGCAGGAGGCTATCCATCACAGACGTCACTGTCAAGAACAGCATCAGTAGGGAGTACGATATGTTGGACAACGACGATGTCTATAACGATCTCGGGGGGATGAACGCCGCCATCAGATATCTGAGGGGTGAATCCCCCATGTCGGTTATTGGTTGTTCGGAGGACACGACCGACCTGAGGACGAGGACAATCGGTGAGGAGGTCAGATTCATCTTCCGTAGCAAGATCCAGAATCCGAAATGGGTGAACGGACTGAGGGAACATGGATTCAACGGGGCTCAGGAGATTTCGAACCTGACGGAATATGTGTTCGCCTGGGATGCGACATCGGGCATCGTGGACCCATGGATGTATCAGACGATTGCAGACCGTTTCCTTTTGGATGGGGTGAACTCGGAGTGGATGAGGGATGTGAATCCGTACGCCATGCATGAGACAGTCAGCTGGTTGTTGGAGGCAGTCGGTCGGGGGATGTGGTCGCCAGATGACGAGACTCGGGAACGTCTTGAAGCCCTGTACTTGGATCTCGAGGGGGATCTGGAAGGGACGGAGTGAACAGATGAATGGGGTGATTATCGTATGAAAAGCACGATGGACATAGGAGAGATGCGGTTCGCCATGGTCGTGGTCGATATGCAGAGGAAGTTCGTAGCCGAGAATCCCGGACTAAGGGAATCCACCGAGAAGAGATTGAATTGCATAAACGAGACGATGGACAGATTCAGATCCGCAGGATGCCCAGTGATTCTGGTGTTCATGGACGGAGTGGGGCATGGGCTGTCTCAACCCATAGACAATCCAGATGGGCTTATAGACGGCCTTGCGGTCGAAGGCACGGACATCCGTGTACACAAGACGCATATGGATGGGTTTCTAGACAAAGGGCTGTTGGAGGCACTGGAAGAAAACGGATGCAATGCGGTCCTCCTCGCTGGACTGGTGGCGCAGTACTGCGTGATGGCAACGTATTACGGAGCATTGGATAGAGGCATATCCCCTTTCATATTGGAAGGCGGAGTATCTGCCACTGATGAGGAGAACGTTCGTCTAACAGAGGCACTCTGCAAGACGCTCAGTCCCGATGACCTGTCACGGAACATCACACTATCTCAGAAGAGCATGTAAATAATCACCCCGACCGCCGCTCCGATCAGTGCCGTGGAGCAGTTGTTGGTGTACTTCGAGATGTATCCAGGGTTCTCGAGCACGGCTCCGAAGACGCTGTCCAGCAGGTTACCTAACACACCCATGGCGAACGGGATGAGGAGCATCCAGTCCAGGGTCTCCGTCATGACGAACCATCCGAGGATCGCGATCAGCAGTGCGGCAACCGTTGACACCGCGGTGCCCATCTTGGAAACTCCTCCGTTGATCCCGGGTTCCACCTTCTCGAACGAGGTGATCATGTAGACGTTCTTGTCCCTGACCCCGATCTCGCTGGCGATTGTGTCCGCACCGGCGACGGTGATGGTCGAGATGAACATGATCGCGAATGCGGTGGGATCCAGCAGACCCGCGTAGTTCAGGGCCACGGCTATGCACGGCGGCAGGCCCACACCCAGGACGTTCTTCCATGTGCGCTCTCCCTTCCTACCTTCCTGAAGCCCCTGTTCCGACTTCTTGTCGAAGTCCTTGAGGGTGGCGATGAACCCGGCGATCGTGAAGATCGTCAGCAGGAAGAAGGCGTTGATCGACGCGAAGACGCCGACGAACGCTCCGACCGCGAAGGAGGCCACGGCTCCGCCTTTGGTGAGGCATTGGAGCTTGTACGCCTCTATCGACAGTGCGGCGGACAGCACTATCGCCGCCACCGTAAGGTAGGAGAACTCCATGTCCCCGAATGAGGGACATAGAAAAAAGAAGTTTTGGTCAGGCTAACAGTGACTCGAGCATCTCTGTGGCGTATTTGATGCAGAGATGCTTGTCCTCCAACGGGAAGAACATCACCTTTCCCTGTCTGTACAGGGTGGTCTCCATCCCGTTCCATTGGAAGACGATCATCATGTCGTCCTTCTGGGTTATCTGACAGCCCTCGGATTCGAACTTCGCGGCCGCCTTCTCCATGTCTATGTCCATCTCGTCGGCGGAGACCGCCATAAGCGCCTTCCCGCCGCAGAGACGGGCGGTGGTGAATCTCACAGCAGCGCCTCCAGCGTCTTCCTCGAGCGCTCCCTGAACATGTCCAGGTCGGTGTCGTTAAGGATCATGACATCCGCCAGGGCCATGACATCCGCCAGCCCCCAGCCCATCTCCCTGGAGTCGCGGGCCTCGAACTCCTCCCTGTCACGGGGTGCGTCGTCGCGTCCCCTTTTCACCAGGCGCTCAAAGCGCGCCTCGGGCGGTGCGAATATTCCCACGATCAGCACGTCGTCGCTCAGGCCCCTGTACGAACGGACCTCGTCCATGCTGCGGCATCCGTCGACCAGGAAGATGTCCCCGTGCATGCGCTCGAGGGCGCGCCTGGCCCAGATGTCCTTGCCGAGTTCCTCGCGCTGGGCGTTGGCGTAAGCTCCGACTGACAGCCCGGTGCCCGATTCGGCGTGATGCTCCCTGACTATGTCACCCATCCTCAGGAACGGTATCCCCATCGAACGGGCGACGCCCAGTAGCTCCTCCTTCCCTGCGCCGGGCATGCCCGCAACGAGCAGTATCCTCATCCGGATCACAGCAGGTTGTCGGAGATGTTCATCAGGATCCTGTCGCAGTAGCAGCATCTCAACTGTGGGGGATGCCTGCTGACCACGTTGAACTCGGGGCTCACGGGCTCGCCGCGGTTGGTGATGCAGTTGGGGTTGCTGCATCTGGCGAGTCCGACGACATGGTCCTCCAGCCTGACGTGGTACTTCTCGGCGACGTAGAAGTCGCGGATGATGGAGATCGTCGCGTCCGGGGCGATCAGGGCGATCTTGTCGACGGTCTTGGCGTCGAGCTCCCTGTCCTCGATCTTGATGATGTCCTTCCACTCGGTGGTCTTCGCGGAGATCACATGCATCCCGATGCTGATGGACGAGTCGATGTTGTTCTCGTTCACGCCCAGGATCTTCATCACATTCAGGGCCTGGCCGCATGTGATGTGGTCGATCACGGTCCCGTTTCTGATAGGTGCGAGCTTCACTTCCTTGATGGTTCCCTCAGGCATCGATATCACCTCCGAGGATCGCGCAGAGCAGCGCCATTCTGACCGGCACCCCGTTGAACGCCTGCCTGAAGTACCTGGCATGCGGGGTGCTGTCGACCTCCTGTGCGATCTCGTCAACCCTCGGGAGGGGGTGCATGACGATCAGGTCGCTCTTCGCCTCCCTGAGGATGGCGTTGTCGATCCTGTAGGTCCCGGCGACCTTGTTGTACTCGGTGGGGTCTGGGAACCTCTCCTTCTGGATCCTCGTGACGTACAGGACGTCGGCCTGGTCGATGACGTCGTTCAGGTCGGCGGTCTTGGTGGGGTGGCAGCCCTTCTCCTCCAGGTGGGCGACGATGTCCGCGGGCATCTGGAGGCTCTCGGGGGCGACAAGCGTGAGTTTGGCTCCGAACATTGTCAGAGCGTCGGCGAGGGAGTGGACGGTCCTGCCGTACTTCAGATCTCCCACGAGCACGATGTTCAATCCCTCGAGCGTTCCCTTCGCCTCCCTCATGGTGAACAGGTCCAGGAGGGTCTGTGTCGGGTGTGATCCGGCTCCGTCTCCGGCGTTGATGACCGGGTTGATGGAGCAGTTCGCTGCCAGTCTGGCGGCTCCCTCGTAGGGGTGCCTGAGGACGATGAGGTCGCAGTAGGCGTCCACCATCCTGATGGTGTCGGCGAGGGTCTCGCCCTTTGAGATGGATGTCATGGACATCTCCGACACGTCGATGACGTCGCATCCCAGCCTGTAGGCGGCGCTCTCGAAGGAGAGCTTGGTGCGTGTTGATGGCTCGAAGAAGAGGTTGCCGAGGATCTTGCCGTCCAGGGCGCGCTTGGTCTTCTCGCCCATGGCGTAAGGCACCATTTTCTCTGAAAGGTCCAGGATGCCCTCGATCTGGTCCTTCGTGAGGTCTCTGATGGACACAACGTCCTTGTCGAATAGGTCCATGCCTAGGGTTAGCGATTCTGGTTGTAATAATGTTTGGCTCACGGGGAGGCCAGACGGACCTGTGGGGGCGGGACGCCCCAATCGTAACGCTTATCACTCCGGGACAGGTGGAGGGTCGTATGTTGGACATCGTCGCCAGGTCCCAGAGGGGAAGGGTCTGCGAATACACCCGCGGAGAGGTCTCCGTGACAACGCCGTTCATGATCGGGTCCGAGGGGCCCGTGTCCATCCGCTCAGCGGAGGGCGGCAGGGTCATGGATTTCTTCGGAACCGAGGTGCCGTTGGAATCGGGCCTCCTGACAACGGCCTCATCCGGGATGGCATCCGATGCCGTCGTGAAGGACGGGGTTCAGGTGGTCAGGCTCCCGCTTCCGGACGAACTGGTGGTGGACGATTCCGTAGAGATGGTCGTGGTCCCCAACGCCTACGAGCTCAGGAAGGACCCGCGTCGTATCGTCGACGCGGTCGTCAGGCTCAGGGAGGCCTGCGGGTTCGGCAGGCTCCTGTGCATGCTCGGGATCGGGGAGCCGTCCACGGTCGCTCTGCTCTCATACATGGGCGTCGACGTCTTCGACGACTCCCTCCCGAGGGCGGCGGGTCTCGAGCACGTCCTTCTCATGCCAGAGGCGGAGGTGGCCATGGGCGACGGAGACGTCGTCGGGGCCAACATAGACTACATGGTCGCGGAGCTCGCCAAGACCCGGATGTTCATCGAGGCCGACAGGCTCAGGGAGCTCGCCGACCAGCGCTCGTTCTCCTCCCCGTCCAACGTGGCCCTCCTGAGGCTCTACGACCAGAACGCCTACCAGTACGCGGAGGAGACGTGCTCCACCGTGGGATGCAGGTTCAGCTGCAATTCGACACAGGCTCTGAGGCGTCCGGACCTGAAGAGGTACAGAGACAGGATGGGGTCGTACCGCAAACCCGAGCACAAGAGGATCCTGCTCCTCCTCCCCTGTTCCGCGAAGAAGCCCTACCACATCTCCAAGACCCACAGGGCATTCGCGTCCGCGATACACACGGCGCAGCACGACACCCTCGTCCACGAGGTCATAGTCACGTCCCCGCTGGGTATGGTCCCCAGGGAGCTGGACGCGTGCTATCCGGCGAATTCGTACGACATCCCCGTCACAGGCGAGTGGAAGTGCGAGGAGAAGGCGATGATCCGCAAGATGGTGGGCGACCTGATCGCCCAGGGATACGACAAGGTGATATGCCATCTCGGCGAGGACTACGAGCTCGTGGAGGGTCTGGCGGAGATGGAGTGCACCGTCGTCGGTGACCCCACATCGCCAAAGTCCCTGGAGAACCTCGACAAGGCTCTCAGGGCAGCTGCCAAGGGGATGGAGACCGTCGACTACCTGGTGGACAGGAATAACCTTGCCCGCGGGCTGCTCGAGTTCCAGTTCGGCAGGGACATCGCAGACCTGCTGATGGACGGGGACACTTACGCAATCGGGAAGTTCCCCTACTGGAAGTTCATAAGGGAGGTCGACGGGAAGAAGATCCAGATGGGCATGATGACCCCGGAGAGGGGGATGGTGTCCCTGACCCTGGAGGGAGCGGAGGTCCTCGCCAAGGCCGGATACGCCACCGTCGAGATAATGGACTTCGAGCTCAAGGGGAACCTGTTCGCCGTAGGGGTCGTCAGGGCGGACCCACGCATCCGCATCGGCGACGAGGCGGTCATCGTCTGTAATGGGGAGGTCCGCGGGGTCGGGGTCGCAGAGATGTGCGGTCGCGAGATGACCGATCTCAAGCGCGGCATCGCCGTGAAGGTCCGTCACAAGGTCAAGAAGTGACCTTCGGGAGAAACCGAAAAACGCCCCCCGTTTTCGGGGGGTTTTCGGTCCTGTTTTCCACATAGCCAGACGTCCTGAGATGGAGGTACCCTTTTCGGAGACCTCCCCCGCTTCGGTTTAAATACCATCCCGTGGATGGTAACATTGCAGGCAACAAGTGCGCATCACCCGCTGCACCAGTCTGTGATCGAGGCGGCCGGATGTCTTTTCAACATCCATCCATCCTATCCGCGCCGGCCGCCTCGGATTTTCTCCAACCGATCCAGAAAAATGTGTTACTACGGTCCGTCCGCATCGATTAGGAAGACGGAACGGGCCGGCGTTGCACCGGCCCTCCGCCGAGCGTTTCACTGGGTCTGAGCCTCGACCTCTCCGCCGATGGTCTCCTCGGCGTATCTGGAGGACACCTTGGAGATGGCGTAACCGATGATCAGGCCGACGACTATGCCAACGACGATGCCGACGATCATCATCGCATCAACTTCGGTGCCGGACATCTCGTACAGGGCCTGGATCACCACGGCCACGACGGATCCCAGGGTCATCCCGAGGATGCAGTAGTATGTGGATCTGCGGTGGTTCGCCAGGAACCAGTCTATTACCTTGGAAAGACCCAGCACACCGACGATTATCCCCACGCCGATGACGGCTATCGCGGAGATCCTGTCCATGATGATCGACATGTCGAGTCCGCCCACAAGGTCCATCAGAGGGGTGTAGAGGCCTATGGCGAGGAGGATTGCGGCACCGCTGAGTCCGGGGACGATCTTGGAGACTGCGAGCGCCACGCCGATGACGAACAGGAGCACTATGTCGGTCGCGCTCATGTCGACCAGGGATATGGACGAGGTCGAATCGCCCATCAGGGTGGGTACGACCAGGAGGACCATTACGATGGCACCTATGGCGCAGACGACGTAGTTCAGGGATGTGGGTTTGGCCTCGGACCCGTCCTTCGCCAGCTTCACTATGTCAGGGATCTGGAACGCGATGAGGGCTACGAACAGGAACATCATCGGGATCTCCCACTGTTGCAGGAGCGCGTTGATCCCCACAGCGCAAACGAGTAGTCCCACGACTATTCCCAATCCGAGGGGTATGATGAATCTCAAGTCCTTGAGGAGTTTGTGGCGAATGTCCGCGAGATCCGCTATCAGCCTCTCGTAGACTCCGAAAATGACGGCGATGATCCCTCCGCTGGCCCCGGGCATCATCGACACGATGCCCACCAGGGCTCCGACGAGGAAGTCCTTGACGCTCTTGCTGCCCATGGCCGTCCATCGGCTCCCCCAATATAATACAGACGGGGCTGTCCGTCATCATCCCCGAAAAGCCATTATCGCTGGTCGGCCTATCCGGTCACAGCATGGCAGACATAATGATACGCAAACGCAAGAGGATGAGAAGCAAGGAGGTCAAGGCGCTCGCCAAGGAGCTGGAGGACACGATGGGTGTCCCGGTTTTCTCCGAGGAGGACGGCGTCGACATGGCCGAGAGCTCCGACTACAACCTCATCTTCGTGAAGAGCGACATCCTCGGTCTCGTCTACGACGGGAAGCCGTTCCTTACCATCAGGGGGATCCTCAAGTACAGGCCCGAGAAGCGTGCGGTGACCGTCGACATGGGTGCAGTACCGTATGTCACCAACGGCGCCGACGTCATGGGTCCCGGCATCACGGATGCCGATCCGTCCATCCAGGAGGGGGACATGGTCTGGATCAGGGATGCAAGGAACGGCGCTCCCCTGGCCGTGGGCGTGGCCCTGCGCACAGGGGAGGCCCTGGCTTCCAAGGAGTCCGGGAAAGCCATCAAGACCATCCATTTCGTGGGCGACAAGCTCTGGAAGACCGGGGAGTGAGGGATGCCCAGGTCCAAGGTCGTCCAGGACCCCGTACACGGGAGCATCGAGGTCGACGGCGTGTTCCTGGACGTCATGGACCGCCACGAGATGCAGAGGCTGAGATCGGTGAAGCAGCTCGGACTGGGCAACCTTGTCTTCCCCGCGGCGAACCACACGAGGTTCGAGCACTGTCTCGGCACCTACCATCTCGCCGGAAGGATGGCGGATGCCATCTCCCTCGACAGGGAGGATTCCGACGCCGTGCGCATGGCAGGCATGCTCCACGACATCTGCCACCCTCCGTTCTCGCACGCCCTGGAGCCGATAATGGAGGAGGCCACGGGCCTGGACCACATGGAACTGGCCAGGGCGCTGATAATGGGGGACCTCCCGAACCACCTCCCTGAGAGCGAGGACATCCTGGGCGGGCTCCCGAGCATCGCTGAGATGATGGAGGCGGAGGGGATCTCCGCCGAGGCCGTGTGCGGGCTGATAGCCTCACCTGAGTCGACCGGCGAGGAGGCTCTCGACAGGTTCTGGAACAAACACGAGTACTTCCCGTCGAAGGATTATGCCCACCAGATCATCCACGGTCCGGTCGATGCGGACCAGATGGACTATCTCATGAGGGACGCTCACCACACCGGTGTGTCCCATGGCAGCATAGACTGTGAGAGGCTGATCAAGACGATGATGGTGCAGAACGACCGCATCGTCCTCCGCAGGGGCGGGATAACCGCCGCGGAGGGGCTGATGGTGTCCCGTTCGCTGATGTACACGACCGTGTACTTCCACGAGACGGTCCGCATAGCCCAGAGGATGCTCACGAAGGCCGTCGAGAACTCCGGACTGGATCTCTCGGACATCTATCTCAGGGGTGACGCGGACCTCATGTCGATGGTCGTATCGGCCGGAGGCAGGCCGTCACGCAGCATCCGCCGGCTTCAGGCCAGGATGCTGGACAAGAAGGCCTTCGCACTGTACAGCGATGACATGACCGAGGAGAAGGCGGAGGTCCTGCTCGGATATACCGGAAGGGAGGGCGCCAGGAGGCTGGAGCGCGAAGTGGCCGAGGCTGCGGGTGTCGACGAGTACGATGTCGGCGCCGAGGTGACGTCGAGCTCCAATCTCCAGGGCAGGATGAAGATAGGCAAGACGGATGTCGCCATCGCCGATGACGGCGGGCGCATAAAGTCACTCTCACGGTTCTCGCCGATCGCCAGGTCCCTCCAGGCCAGGGATCCGTACGGATGGGCCGTCCTCATATCCGCGCCTGAACGCGAGAGGGACGCCGTCCGCAGGGCGGCCTCGAAGGTCCTCGGATTCTGATCATCCCTTGATCACGCCTATGGGCGTGAGCTTGGCGACCTTGGCGGTGAGTCCCGCGTCGCAGACAACCTTGATGACCTCGTCGACATCCTTGTACGCCTCCGGCGCCTCCTCGAGGACACCCTCCAGGGACCCGTTCCTCAGATAGACCCCTTTCTCGGACATCTCCTTCATGACGCCGTCAACGGTCAGGCTGTCGATGGCCGCCTTCCTGGACATCTTCCTCCCCGCGCCGTGGCAGGAGGACCCGAATGTCTGCTCCATCGATCCCTTCCTTCCGGCGAGGACGTACGTGCCGACGCTCATGTCCCCGGGGATGATGACCGGCTGGCCCACATCGCGGTATTTCATGGTGATCTCCGATCTGCCGGGGGCGAATGCGCGGGTGGCGCCCTTCCTGTGGACCAACACGTCCGCATGGTGACGGTCTATGTCGTGCCTCTCCTTCTTCGCAATGTTGTGGGCCACGTCGTAGACAACGTCCATGCCCATGCTCTCGGCTGAGTCGCCGAGGATCCTCTCGAAGGACTCCCTCACCCAATGGGTTATCATCTGCCTGTTCGCCCAGGCGTAGTTCGCCCCGCAGCACATGGCCCTGTAGTAGTCGTCCCCGAGCTTCGAGTCGAGGGGGGCGCAGGCGAGCTGTCTGTCGGGGAGTCTGACGGAGTTCTGTTTGATGTAGCGCTCCATCTCCTGGAGGTAGTCCGTGGCGATCTGGTGCCCGCATCCGCGGGAACCGCAGTGGACCGTGACGGTCACCGTGCCCTCCTTCAGGCCGTAGACCTTCGCCGTCCTCTCATCGAACACGTTCTCCACGAGGTCCAGCTCGAGGAAGTGGTTCCCGGCCAATTGATCGAGTGCAACCTTGACCTCGTTCTTTCCAACGACGTTACCGCACCCATCGCCATTAAGGAATTCAAGAAGATCGGCGTAGAAAAGGTTTTCGATCCTACCAAGATCGCTTTGGTTCCCGACCACTACGTACCCAACAAGGACATTAAGAGCGCCGAACAAGCCAAGATGACGCGCGATTTTGCCCGTGAGCAGGGTATCACCCATTACTACGAAGTGGGTTGCATGGGTGTAGAGCACGCACTCCTACCTGAGCAGGGCGTTGTAGGCGCTGGCGACCTCATCATTGGCGCTGATAGCCATACCTGCACC
>ERZ779877.1775-NODE-1775-length-17346-cov-3.704933_pt1 | contig 17346 bp, 18 predicted proteins | sample MGYA00511556_ERZ779877 | MGnify/ENA primary metagenome ERZ779877 (study PRJEB29588, sample SAMEA2159338) | human gut metagenome | biome: human gut; feature: human-associated habitat; material: faeces | place: Denmark | collected 2008/2010 ...
GACGGTGCTGCCGCCCTTGAGCTCGCTCATTGCGCCCTGCACCATCTTGTGCGACATCGTGTTTGTGAAGAAAATCATTAAGTCGGGGCTTCCCATTTTTTTGCGGAGGACGCCGCTGGGCTTGGTGAAAATTTTGCTCTGACCCTGATAGCTGTCACACAGGTCCTTATAGCGGCGCTCCATACACTCGTTGCCGCCGAGAATCACAATGCTCATAAGATGCTCCCTTCTTTGGTTAGAGTAGTTTAACCAGAAATTTAAAAAACATGCGTCCGCAGACGCACTGGAAAAAGCTTTCTTCCACTCCCATGTAAGTTAGAGCTGTCTAACTTGATGCCATCATACCAGCTTTCAGCCCAGTTGTCAAGTATGTTTTTGCGATGCAGGCGTCAGCTGGCAAGGGAAGTGTAACGAAACTGTAAAACAATGCCGGGAAATCTTGACGATTGCGTGCAGCGGCACTAAAATGAGGCAAACACCTGCCATTTGTGCAGAATTCGAGAAACAAGACACGGTCCCGTTTTTTGCGGACCGGAAAAGGAATGTTTTTATGCAGCAGCAAATCCCCGACTCTCCCGCTCTGCGCGGTCTGACCTCCGCCGAGGCGGACGCGCGCGCGGCGCAGGGTCTTACCAACCGACAAAGCGACCCCGGCGGAAAATCCGCCGGCGAGATCATTCGCTCCAACACCCTGACGTTTTTCAACCTGATTTTTGCCGTCATTGCGGTGCTTCTGTGCCTCGTCGGCTCCTACCGCAACCTGACGTTTCTGCCGGTCGTCGTCGGAAACACTCTCATCGGCATCTTCCAGGAGCTGCGCGCCAAGCGGATTCTGGACAAAATGAGTCTTCTGCATGCGCCGCATGCCGTCGCGCTGCGAGATGGGCTGGAATGTCAGCTTGCCGCAGGCGAGCTGGTACAGGGCGACGTGGTAATTCTTGCCGCAGGCGACCAGATTCCGGCGGATGCGACGGTTCTTGCCGGCTGCGTGCAGGTCAATGAAGCGCTTCTCACCGGCGAGAGCGATGAGATTGAAAAAGCGCCGGGCAGCAGCCTGCTTTCCGGCAGCTTCGTTGTCGCGGGCAGATGCTATGCCCGGCTCGACCGCGTCGGAGACGAGTCGTATATCGCAAAGCTCACGCGCGAGGCAAAAGCTGTTTCCGAGGGCGAGCAGTCGGAAATGATCCGCTCGATCAACCGCATTGTCAAATGGATTGGCTTTACGATCCTCCCGATTGGTCTCATTCTATTTGCGCAGAGCTATTTCTATTCCGGGGAAACGCTGCAGAAAAGCGTCGTCTCCGCCATCGCCGCCGTCATCGGCATGATCCCCGAGGGGCTCTACATGCTCACGACCATTGCGCTGGTTTTGGGTACCATGCGCCTTGCGCGTCGCAAGGTGCTGCTCCATGACATGAAGAGCATCGAAACGCTTGCGCGGGTCGACGTGCTGTGCGTCGACAAAACCGGCACCATCACCAAGGGCAACTTCGTGGTTCAGTCCGCGCTTCCCGCCGGGGAAGGCATCAGCGAGGCCGCGGATGGATGCGATGCGGTCCGTCAGCATGTCGCCGTAAAGGATGTCGGACACCGAGAGCGCGAAGCATGGGTCCTCGGACGACACCACGATTCCGTCAATTGTCTCAGCCGTCATGGTATCACAGGTCAGCCAGCTCCTCTCCGTAGACACGCGCCATGTCGGCCGCACCGGGACCCCTCACGAAAATGATGTCGGCACCGGCCAGCATGGCCGCGAGCGCTGATTCGGCCTCCCACATCGACGCCTCCCTGGCGTCGGAGAATCCGCGATTCCAGCAGCCGGTGACGTCTGCGACGATGGGGTGCCTGAGGGCTGATTCCCCTCCGAGGGCCCTGCTCCTCAGCTCCTCCGTCAGGCGGACGTCCTCGGAGAGGCCGTCCCCTATGGCGAATCCGGAGACGAGGATGAGAATCCTTCTGGCGCCGCCGGCTTCCAGCTCGGAGCTCCTGCATGAAATCTCATCGGCAGATCCGCCGGTGGCCGTGATGGCGTGATGCTCCGATGCAGCTCCGTCGATCAGTATCATCACCGTGTCATCCACGTCATCGAGACGGTCCAGGACGTCCCTGTCGGCTCTCACGGCTATCGGCATGCGGGTCCTTTCCGAGATCCTGCGGACGAGGTCCGCGGATCCGTGACGCAGATCCAGGAGAATCCCGTCCGCACCGATCTCCTTCCACATGACCGACCATTCCGACGGGTCGGTCTGCCTGCCGGAGAACATTTCGGATGCCACGCTCGGATACGATCCAAGGTCGTCGGTGACCTCCCCGAACACCAGGGGGCGTCTGCGCCTGGCTCCGTCCATCTGGAGGAAGGGGAGGCTCTGCGCTCCTCCTGCTACGTAGTCCCCGCGCCCCAGGACGATCTCCTCCAGGGGTCCGACGGGCCTGCGCGACGTCTTCGGTATGCGCATCTCAGCTCAGCTCTGTGAGCTCCTTGACCAGGAACACGCCGTTGAGGCCGTCCATGGCCCCAGGGAGAAGGTCGCAGATCTCGCGGAACGACTTGTCGCTCTTCCCGATGTCCATGACGAGCTCCAGGTACATGGTCTCGTAGCAGATCTTGACCTTGCTGAACACGGAGATGAGGTTGACGTTCCACTCGGCGATGACGGACAGGGCCTGGGTGATGCTCCCGGGGCAGTCCGGGATCTCCATGCCCACCTTTACGAGGCGGGTATCCTCCTTGAAGAACGTGATGGAGAGGATCCAGGAGTCGGCATCCATCGTGATGAGGACGTTCTTGCCGTTGATGTCGGGCAGTATGTCCCCGTACTGGTCGGAGACGTCGAAGCACTCGTTGACGATGCTCGACGGATATCCGCGGCGGATCTCCACCTTGTTACCGTCGGCGCTGTTGCTTCCTTTGAACAGCCTTCCGATCTCGGCGGGCTTGAAGTCGATCCTCTTGATCTTGGACACGCTGGGGTCGTTCCTCGCCTTGAGCGATTCGAACTCCTCCTTGAGGATGTCGACCTCTCCGGCGAAGTTCATGTCGGCCATGAGCTTCCAGACGATGACCGTATCAGATATCCCGTTGAGGGAGACCGAGTTGAGGATGTTGATCTCCTTGGCTGCGAGGAAGTTGGCGGCCTGGGCGCTGGATCCAGGGACGTCGTCGAGGTACATCGTTATGTGCGTGAGCGTGCGGTAGTTCTCCTGCGGGAACACGGAGAGGATGATCTCATAGTCCTTGGGGCCCGCGGCGGGATGTTTGAACAGGGTGCTGTAGACGCACCCGCCGTCGACGAGACCCATGGTGTCGGACATCCAGCTGTCCACCTTGATCGAAGAACCGTTGACTTTCGCAAACTCCCAAATCTTCATTTGAGCCCTCGGCGAAGTGATTGCCAGTGGTGGTCAAAAACTTTTGCGACGCTCTGGGTGTTCATCGCCGGAGAGGTCGAACATGTGCTTGGGGGACACCAGCGGTTGGGTCCACAGAGGGTCGTCCTCGAGCGTCTCCAAGTCCAGGGCCAGGTTCCTCAGGCTCCCGTCGTCTGAGTGGTCCGATGCCATCCTCCTGATGGTCTCTGACCTGCCTTCGGCGCGCATCTCCATGCCGGACATGCGTAACGCCTCATCCATCAGGTCGGCGGCCTCGTTGAGGAGCCTCTCCGCCTCGCGGAGCATTTTGGCCCTCTCGGTGCGGTCCGTGTCAGAACCTCCTGTCGATCACGTACCTGGCAGGCTTGGATGTGTTCCCCTTGGCTGTGTAGCCGCAGACCTTGCACCTGCGCATGAGCTCCACGGTCCTGCCCTCGAGTGTCCTGTTCCTTACGGACAGCAGTATCGAGCCGCATACGGGGCACCACTTCCCGGCAGGCCTCCCGCGGTCGGCGTATCTGATCTCGAGCTTCAGGAGCTGTCTGGATATGCCGATCCTTCTGATTCTCTCGGGTCCGATGCGGTAGTCCGTGTCCATGCACATCAGCTCTGCGGAGACGGCGTCGCACAGCTGCCTCTGCGAACCCAGATGCGGCGTGCGTACCAGCACGTTCTCGATGGCCTTGGCGACCTCGTCCTCCGAGGGGATCCTGTAGGACATGCCTGGAACATGCATTTGCCGATATTAATTTCAGAACCCGCTCTATTTAAAGGGGATTGTGATACCGCCCATGAGCGGGAGTGGCCGAGCTGGCCAAAGGCGCGGGACTTAAGATCCCGTCCTTAGTGGTTCAAGGGTTCGAATCCCTTCTCCCGCACCATACTCCGGACCCTGCCTTTGAGCGCATACCAATATATCCGATGCATCTGCATTCGTTATCCATGTCAGCAAAATCTGACGAATTCAAGGTTCAGCTTCTCGAGACCTTCGCTTCGCTCATCACGGCGGCCTTCGGTCTCGTTGCGGCCCTGGCATGGAACGATACCATCAAGGCGGTCATCAAGGAGGTGTTCGGGACGGAGGACGACCTCATCGGCATGTTCGTCTATGCCATAATCGTGACCGTCATCGCGGTCATCATGACCCTGCTGATCTCCAGGTCCCTGTCTAAGGCCAAGAAAGCCCTCCACCTCATGAAGGAGGACGAGGACAAGGAGTGAACCTCAATCGGACCCGTCGGGCCCGTCGTCGTCCCTCTGCATGGACGCCTCTGGCCCGATGTCCGCAAACCTCTTCCTCAGCTTCCTGAGCCTCTTGTCGTTCTCGCGGTTCTTGACATAGGTCAGGAGCGTCATCCCTGTGAGCTCCTCCGTCCTCGGTCCGGAGCGCACATAGAATATCTCGATCTTCCCGTCCTTGAAGAAGACGGGTATGGGGCAGGGGGCGCATCTCACCCTGATGACGACCTTGTCGTCGAAGTCCAGCATGTCGAACCTGATGTACGGGAGGAATCCGTTCCCGATCTTGCTGGATATAAGGTTGGTCAGGTGGAGTCCCATCTTGTCCTTGTTCTCGAAGCTCTCAAGGTCTGCGCCGCATATGGATCCGTCGTCCGCAACCCCTATCAGCAGGTCTCCGCCATCGGAGTTGAGGAAGGCGACTATCGTCTTCAGGACGGCCTTCTCCATCCTCTTGTCCGTCTCGCCCGTCTCCAGGTTCGTGCGGAGGGTGGACTTGAACTCCAGCCTGTTCGACTCCCCGGACTCGATGAGCCTGAGGGTCTCGGCCTTCTCCATGTCCTTGATTCCCAGGGCCTCGGAGTTGATCTCAATGAACGATCCGAGCGTGTATTTGAAGAGGTCGTGCTTGTCGTCCTCGTAGTAGAGGATGCAGACCACTGCCGTCCCAAGGATGACCATCACGATCTCCTCCATCAGCGTGGGGAGGTCGATCGTCTCCATCACGTCCCCGAGGTAGTACTGGAACACCCTCAGGACGGTGTACATGGACACGGACACGGAGAGTACGAAGAACATGACCATCAGCGGCCTCTCGCCGCGGGTCCCGGGGGCGGATCCCAGGAACATGTACACCAGTATCAGGCCCAGCAGTCCAAAGTTCACCCCGACGAGGAAGTTCACTGCGAGAGCGAGTATCGTGCTGTCCGTGAGCGCCCTGCCTATGACCCAGATGTAGAACGTGAGGCACATCATTATGACGATGAGCGGCGGGATGTGGACGCTCTTCCTGTCGGTAAAGATGGTCATCGCCAGAATGACGATCACCGGCAGGGTCAGCACGAGGTCGCGTGTCTCCCCGAAGAACGGGGACACGATCGCGATGAAGAACGTCACCAGCAGCATGGCTATGTACAGCAGCATGGCGAACCTGCGGAGACGCATCGGCACGTCGCCCGCGATGTGGCCGTCTTGTTCCGGCATGCCTGTAGCAACGAGGTATGTGTCTTTATGGTTACGTCCGAAGCTTCCGCGCGTACGCGATTAGTATAAATATCGTCGGTAGATTCGACGCTCAACGGAGTAATATTCTTGCCAGGTGAAGCGAAGAAGAACAAGGTCGTCGTCAACCATCCGGCACCGTCCGGACAGTACGGCGACAAAGGGGCCAGGAAGAACAAGCAGCAGAGGACCAAGGAGTCCACCAAGAGGCAGGCGATGCTGAACACCCACAGGATCAACCCGTTCAAGTACGATATGAACGAGATCCTGGAGGCGTCGTCGATGGACCCGTCGAAGGCCTCGTCGTTCCTGGCATCCGTCATCGCCAAGGCGTCCCGCGTCTCCACCAAGGATGCCAAGGACTTCGTCAAGACCTTCCTGGAATCCGGAGACCTGACCAAGGAGGAGCACGACAAGATCTGCAAGCTCCTGGACAGGTACAGCCGCTGGCGCTGAGGCCCTCCATGAGATCGGCCGAGATGAGGGAGGGCAGGGTATTCGTCCTCCGTCTTGAGGAGGGCGAGGTCCTCCACGAATCCGTGGAATCATTCTGCAGGGAGAACGGGGTCAGATGCGCCACGGTCACAGCCGTGGGCGGTGTCGACGCAGGCTCCCGCTACGTTTCGGGCCCGACGATGCCCGTAGGGGACAGGATAGTCCCCATCGTCTGCACAGTGGATGCACCCAGCGAGCTCACAGGGACGGGTACGGTCTTCCCGGACGAGGATGGAAACCCGGTGATGCACATGCACGGATCCATCGGCAGGGAGGGCTGCTCGTCAACCGGGTGCTTCCGTGTCAGGATGGTGGTCTGGCTCGTCATGGAGGTCGTCATCCGCGAGATCGTAGGAGAGGGCCCCGTCAGGACGGTGTCCGATCCGAGGATAGACGCTAAGCTACTGGAGATTCGCTGACATGGCATCCGAGGAGATCCTCCACAAGACGCTCCGCAACGCGGACGGGAAGCCCTTCGCCAAGTACAAGGGCATAACCAACAACTTCACCACCGAGGCGTTCGAGCTCCTGGTGGATGAGGTCCAGAACGACAGGGCGGGTCACAGCCGCATGAGGGTCAGGGTGCCCATGAGGCTCGCTGGATTCCCGGAGGACACCTACTCCAACGAATCCCGGAGGACCGCCCTCAGGGATCTCATAGCGAGGCGCTTCTGGGAATGCGCACGCACCTACGCGCGCTCCCCGATACCCAAGACGGATGGGGGTGAGGTCTACATCCCGCGTCCGGGGCAGGAGATCGTGGAGAGGGGCAGCGTGGCTGTGACCGAGCACTATGTAGAGGTCTCCTTCACGGCCGACCTGCCGTCGTCAGGCGGGAAGGTCAACGCGATGGCCACGGAGGAGCTCATCTTCGGCAGGATCGGTAGGATAGTCGCCGAATCCATGATGTTCAGGGCTTACAAGCAGGCCAAGCTCTACAACCATCTCCAGACAGCAGAGAATGCCGACCATATCAGGGCCAGCCTCGTGAGTATGGGGCTGGCGTCCTTCGTCGCCGTGGGATCCATCCTTCCCAGGAGGGATGACGACCTTGCGCCCATGACGGACGCGGTGCCGTTCGACTGCGACGACTCCCTGAAGGTGACCATCGATGTCCCCAACGGGGAGCCGATCGTCGGCATGGGCATCCCGGCCGGCTTCACAGTCATCGCGGGATCCAGCCGCTGCGGGAAGTCCGTGCTGGCGGATGCGGTGTTCTCCGGGATATACGACCACATACCCGGCGACGGGAGGGAGTATGTCGTGACGGTCCCGGATGCTGCCTATGTGATGGCCGAATCAGGCCGTCCGGCGGATTCCGTGGATGTATCCTCCTTCATGCCGACGGCCGAGGGTTCGTCTGCCGTCAACATGCCTTCCGTTCCATCCCCCATGTCCGAGCTGGTGTCGATATCGGAGGCTGTCGAGATGGGTGCCGGGCTCATCATCCTCGACGAGGAGTACTCCAATCCGTGCGTTCTCAGGAGGGGCTTCATGGCGGACGACGATCCGCTCATCCCTGTGTCGGAACTCGGCCATTCGATGGGGGAGGTCGGCGTGTCGGTCCTAATGGTCGCCGGAGACAGGGATGCCGTGTCCATGGCGGACACGGTCCTGCTCATGGACGGGTACAGGGCCTGCAGGATCGAGGTTGACAGGAAGGATGCCGGAAGGTCATATTCCAGGCCGAACACGAGGTATCCGGTCTCCAAGAATATCGTTTACGAGAAGGGGCGCAAGGAAGTCAGCACCTCCGCTCAGGGTGTCAGGACCGTCGAGATCGGAGAGTACAAGGTCAACGTGCCCGTATCGGGACTATTCGACACAGCTCAGACCCGTGCGGTGGCCGACGCAGTCGCCGTAGCGAGGGAGATGATGGACGGCTCAGCGTCGATGCTTGATGTGTGTAGGGCGGCGGTGGATGCCGTCATGGCATATGATCCCGAGAACGGCGGTTCCATGCACAGGGCGCGTCCGAGGCCGATGGATCTCGCCGCGGTGATGAACAGGCATCCGCAGATGCTCTGCATCCAGAAGAGATGACCGCACACCCCGGGAAACCGGGGTGTCGATCCATTTCAGAATCCTCGGCGACAGCCGGGATCATCTTCTGTTGTTGCCGAATGAGTCCTGCCACTTGTTGAAGACCTTGTCGGCGTACTGCGACATGTGGACCTGGTCCTCCTTGCTCTCGGGGACCACGAACCCGCTGATCGGGTACTCCTTGTCGCAGAACGGGCACCTCACATAGGGGCAGTTCTGGTTGGCCTGCGGGCAGGCCTTGCATGCGACAGCCCTCGACTGGAACAGGCTGAACTCCCTTCCGCAGTTGGGGCAGAGGTACCTCCTGGCCGCAATCTTCAGATCCTTGTGGATTCCGGCGGCTCTCTCCTCAGGTGTCAGCCACATAGGCGACCTGGGGGAGATCGGGGTGTTGTACGACGGTGTGTCATCGTATTCGTAGCTCATTGTCTCAGATCCCCTTTGCGGCCTTCACGACGGCTCTCAGCCTCTCCACATCATCGCACTGCTCGATGAGGGTGCCGGTGACGATTATGTCGGCGCCTGCCTTCCTGGCGGCCTCCGCGGCCTCAGGTGTCCTGATTCCGCCGCCGACGATGAGAGGTATGGATATGGACTCCTTCACAGCCTTGATCATCTCGGGAGGTACAGGCTGTCCTGCTCCCGATCCGGCTTCCAGGTATGCCAGGTCCATGCCGAACATCTCGCAAGCCAGTGCATACGATACGGCGGATTTCACATCATCGCGCTTCACGAGCTTCGCCCTTCCGACCTCGCCGACCTTCATCCCGGGTTCGACGACGATGTATCCCATAGGGATGGTCTCGATACCGAGCTTCCTGATGTAGGGCGCAGCGTAGACCTGTGCACCCATGACCCAGTCCGTGATCGAGCTGTTCATCATGCTCATGAAGAGCAGGGCGTCTATGTCGGGGGAGATCGCCTCTGCGTTTCCAGGGAACAGGATCGCAGGGAGACCGGAGGCCTCCTTTATGGCTTTGGCAGTCTCAGAGAGGTTCTGCGCGGTCACTCCCGTGGAACCTCCGATGAATATGGCATCGGTTCCCGCCTCCTTCATGTGTTTTGCCATTTCCCCGGCCTTCTCCGCAGATTGCTTGTCGGGGTCGAGGAGGGCTACATGCAGGGTTCCCTCGGACATCCTGTCGAGGAGGTACTGTTTGACTGTCATTTCTTATCACACCGAATCATAGGCTCGGGAACATCATCCCGCGATATGGTGCCGTGAAGGCATCGTCAGTACTATGCGAGTGCACTATAAATAAGGTGTTTCCACAGACAGTGCCAGGCATGCGACCCATCCAACCTGATGCAGTAACGGCGGGACAATCCGGCCACGAACCATATTTAAGATGAAGCGTTCTCCGCATGGACATGGAGTTCTACCTGATGACCGACTCCGAGGAGCCGAGACCCACCCAGAACTGGGAGGAAGTAGGCACCGCCCTGTCCGGGGTGACATCGGGTGACACGGAGTTCGTGGTCCTTTCCAAAGGGGAATCCGGGGAGGACTACATACAGACGTCCATGTGGAACGCGGGCATGATCCTGCGTCCCAGCTACATCGCCGAGATAAGCATCTCAGGCGACAGGGGTGTCCGTCACTACAGGATGAAGACGAAGGACTTCCACGCGATCTACAGTGCTTTCCGCGCCTATTTCGACGGATGGGATCCTGTGGTGACCAAATGGGACGACGTCACCGACGAGTTCACGGACTGACTCGGTTCCTGAAGATGTGGTAGTGCCTCGATAGGGATCCGTGCACCTTCTGCAGGTAGATGTTCTCGAGCGTCATGGAGTCGAACTCGACAGGGTGCGGCAGGACGACTCCGGCCTTCGCTCCCTTCTTCAGCGATTTCGGTATCGCCTCACCGGCCCTGGCGTAGATGTGGTCTATGTCCTCTCCGCCTGTCTTGGTGGACCTTCCGTATGGCGGATCGGTGCATATGGCATCCATCCCGGGGAACCTGTCGCCGATCTCCCCGATATCGATGGTGTCGAAGTCCGCGAGTTCGAGGCCGTAGAAGTCCATGTTCTCCTGGCATCCTATGACCATCTCCTCGTCGAAGTCGGATGCCACTGTCTTCATTCCCATCTCCGCCGCCTCGATCACGATCCCTCCCGTTCCGCAGAAGGGGTCCAGGACTGTTCCGCCCCTCCGAACGCCGGTCAGGTTGATGAGTGCGCGTGCGTATTTCGGGTGGAGGGATATCGGTGAGAAGAATGGTCTCTCTCCGACCTTGCGCTTCTCCAGAAGGTCCGTGTCCGTGACGTGTTGCTCTATGTAGAGGTGCACGCCGTCGCACATCTGCATCCTTACGACTATGTCCGGTTCGCGGAGGTTCACGTCGTTGTGCTTGGACAGTATGCCGCCGATCCTTCTGATGAGCCCCTGCGAGTCGACGTCCTTCATCATGCCCTCGAACCTCTTCGCGCGGATGGCGAAGCTTCCCTCGGGAAGGACCGTCCCCTCGAGTCCCGAGATGTCGTCGGGGGTGTACTCGCCGAGATAGCGCCCTATGCTGTGGGTAAGGGCGATGCGGTCTGCGATCCCGGGGAGGAACCTCTCGTCGAAGGATGCGACCATGTATCCGGGTCCCGTCTTGACGATCTCGTAGGAATCCGTCTCGGCCTCGAGGCAGCTCTTCGCCTCGGCGAGCGGCATGTCCTTGGATTCCCCGGACAGTTCGAAGAAGAATTGGGGGCTCATGCCCCCGGGTTAGGTTTCAGTCCTTTATTCCATCTTCGGTGACCATGAAGACGGCCTCGCCCTCGGGCAGGTTGGGCGAATCGATGAGCCTGGCGATCCTCTTTCCGGCCTTCCCCTTCCTGAGATAGATACGGAATGTGGCCGTGTGTCCCACGATGTGCCCTCCGATAGGCCTGGTGGGGTCTCCGAAGAAAGCGTCGGGCTTCGCCGCGACCTGGTTGGTGACGGCGATGACCGCGTTGTTCACAGTCGCGAAGTTGAGCAGGTCGTGCATGTGGCGGTTGAGGATCTGCTGCCTCTCCGCAAGCGCTCCCCTGCCCACATACTCCGCTCTGAAGTGCGATGTCAGCGAGTCCACGATCAGAAGCCTCACCTTGGTCTCCTGGGCGAGCTCCATGGCCTTGTCCACGAGGAGGACCTGGTGCTGAGAGTTGAACGCCCTGGCGACATGGATCCTCCTGAGGACCTCGTCCGGATCCTCTCCGAGGTAGTTGGCCATCTGGATGATCCTCTCGGGTCTGAACGTGTTCTCTGTGTCGATGATGATGACGTCCGAGTCCAATCCTCCCCTCTCCTCCGGAAGGGTGGCGTTGACAGCGAGCTGGAAGCAGACCTGCGTCTTGCAGCTTCCGAACTCTCCGAAGAACTCCACGATGGATTGGCTCTCCAGTCCTCCCGCGAGGAGCTCGTCGAACGCCTTGGAGCCGGTCGTGAGCTTAGTCACGGCCTTGCGTCTCTCGAGGATGTCCTCTCCTGTCTCGAAACCGCCAATGTCAGCGCAAAGCTTGGCACCTTCGATGATGTCCGCAGCCTTCTTCTCCCCTATCTCGCACGTCTCTGCGAGTTCCTTAGGGGAAGCGACTGCAATGGCCATCAGCTCGTTGTATCCTGCTTCACGGAGTTTTTCTGCTATGGCTGGTCCTACTCCTGGTATGTCTTCAAGGGTTTTGGTGACCATTGGGTTTCCCTCCTGAGCTTCATCACCGACACCCTATTTAACCGAAATCAGGGGGTGGCCGAAAATGCCGAAAAACCATTAACGCATATTGAAGGAAACCATGCCGTCATGCTTGCGAACGTGCGTGAACGGTGCAGGTTCTAAATATCAGATGCGGGCCGGAGTCCCGGCCCGCGGAAGGTGGCCGTCTATCGACGAGTCATTTTGATTAATGGTTGTTAAGAGAAAGGGATGCCGCCCCGCAGGGCGGCGTTTGTGGTCACTGGTAGGATCCGCGCTCCATCCTCTCGAGGGCGATCTTGATGCGCTCGACAGGCTCGGTGACGGTCATCCTGATGTACCCGTCTGCGCTCTCGCCGAACCCGTTGCCGGGTGTGACTATGACTCCGAGGTCGATCATCTTCTGGGTGAACTCCGCGGAGGACATGCCGCAGTTGAACCACACGTAGAACGTGCCCTTCGGCATGACGACGTCGTAGCCGAGCTTCCTGAGCCCTTCGACGAGGACCTTCCTCCTCTCGGCGTAGGTCGCCATGTTGTCCGCGATGGCCTTGGGGATGCTGCCGTCGTCGCCGTACATCTCCAGGGCCTTGATGCCGGCTTTCTGGATGAAGATGGGGGCTCCCGAGTCGGTCTGGCCCTTGCACTTGGTCAGTCCGGCGATGAGGTCGGGGTGTCCCACGGCGTATCCGAGCCTGAACCCGGTCATGTTGAATGTCTTCGAGAACGATCCGAACTCGATCGCGTCGGGTCCCACCTGGAGGATGGACGGTGCCTGATATCCGTCGTAGCACATCTCCGAGTACGCGGCGTCGTAGCACAGGATGGTCCCGTTCTCCTGGCACCAGTCGTAGACCTTCTTCAGGTAGTCGAGGTCGCATGTGGCTCCGGTGGGGTTGTTCGGGTAGTTGATGTACAGCATCTTGGCGCCCTTGGGGCACTCGTCAACGTCCAGGAGCCAGTTCTTCTCGGCCCTGAGGGGGACCTTCACGCACTTGGCCTCGTTGAAGATCGTAGCGGCTCCGGAGTACACGGGGTATCCGGGGGAGGGTGCGATGATGGTCTCGCCAGCGTTGACGAAGGCCTGGGCGATGTTGAAGATGCCCTCCTTGGATCCGATGGTGATGCAGACCTGGGTGTCGGGATCCACATCCACTCCGAACCTCTTCTTGTACCATGCCGCGACTGCCCTCCTGAGGTCCTTCTCGCCCTGGGAGGACGAGTACTTCTGGTTCTCGTTGACTCCCGCCTGCCTGCAGAGCTCCTCGACGATGCAGTCGGGGGTGGGGAGGTCGGGGTCGCCGATTCCGAAGTCGATCATGTCCCATCCGGCGGCCCTCTTCTCCGCGGAGAGCTTCTCCAGCCTGACGAAGAGGTACGGGGGGATCTGTTTCAGCCTGTCTGCCTGCTCGAATGTTGTCATTTCAAATCACCTCTGTCTCGCCCTCGAAGACCAGCTCCGCCGGTCCCTCCATGAGGACGTATCTGAGATCCTTGTCTACCGTGATCTTGAGCCATCCGCCCGGGAGATGCACGTCCACCGGCTCCCCGAACGGCACGAGCCCGTTAAGGGCCGCGGCGGTAGTCGTGGCGCACGCGCCGGTCCCGCATGCGAGTGTCCATGCCGCTCCTCTCTCGTAAACGCGTATGTATATCTTTCCGTCCTCGACCCTGCAGAACTCCACATTCGTCTTGCGGGGGAAGAACGGGTGGCATTCCAGGACCGGTCCGAGCCTGTCAACGGTCTCGTCGTCCATCTCGGTGAACGTTATGAAGTGGGGGTTTCCCATGGACACTGCGTTGGCCCTGAACCTGACGCCCTCGGCCTCGAACGGCTGGTCGATGAACCTGCCGTCGAAGTCCACGGGGACCTGTCTGCCGTCCAGGATGGGCGCGCCCATGTTGATCCTGACCGTCCCGACCTCCCCGTCCTCGAGGGTGACCGTCGCCTCGAGGTCGCCGGCGAGGGTGTGTATCGTGAACACGGTCCTGTCCACCAGGCCCTTGTCGTAGGCGTACTTGGCGACGCACCTGATGCCGTTGCCGCACATCTCCGCCTCGCTCCCGTCCGCGTTGATGATGCGCATGGTTATGTCGGTGCCCTCTCCGGGCAGCACGTACAGGACCCCGTCCGCGCCTATCCCGAAGTGGCGGTCGCACATCATCTCGCACCAGCCGGGATCGATCACGGTGTCCCCGTCGGTGCCGTCGATCAGGATGAAGTCGTTGCCCAGTCCCTGGTACTTCCAGAACCTCATCGCTGGAGCCTCTCGGGGATGATCTGGTGCCTCCACTGCTCCTCCACGGTCTCGGCCTCGCGGATCAGCTCGGCCTTGCCGTCGTTGACCAGGACCTCGGCGCAGAGCGGGCGGGAGTTGTAGTTGCTGGACATGGAGAACCCGTAGGCGCCGGCGTTGTAGACGGCGACGATGTCCCCCTCCTTCGGGTCGGGAAGGACCCTGTCGTGGGCGAGGTAGTCCCCGGACTCGCAGATCGGCCCCACGACGTCGTACTTGTCCGTGCATGCCTTGCCGAACTTGTTGGCGAGGGCGACGTAGTGGTAGGAGTCGTACATGGCGGGTCTGATCAGGGTGTTGAACCCGGCGTCGCAGCCGACGTACTTCTTGGTGCCGGCGTCCTTCACGTCGTTGACCCTTGTGAGCAGGACCGTGGTGTCGCAGACGATGTACCTTCCGGGCTCGAGGATGATGGTGCCGATGTCCGTCTCCTCCTGGATCATGTCCGTGAGGTTCATGGCGAGCTCCCCGACCTCCATCTCGTCCTCCTGAGGCTTGTACGGGACGCCGATCCCGCCTCCTCGCCGGAGGAGGCCCGGGAGACCATCCGGGAGCTGGCCAAGGACGGCGACTGCGGCATCATCTATCTGATGAACGGCGACGAACGACTGGCGTACCAGAAGATTAGCGGTGAGCGGTGAGTGGTGAGCGGTCAGTACATACCTGCTAACCGCTAACCACTAACAACAATACCTCTTCTTCAGTTCCTCCACCGAGGTACCGGTGAAATAGTCTTCTATAAAGTCCCAACGACGGTCGTCACTCAGGCGGTCGGTACCGAAAAACATCGAGAACAGCTCGATCTGCTCCTGGAAGATGCGTTCGTTGGCATCGAGAATCAGGTTGCGATAACCGTCGGAAGCCGCCAGCTGTTCCAAGGCTTCCACATCGTTGAAGCGCACGTGGACACACGGCGTGCCTCCTCCCGCCACACTGAACGACAGCCCTCCCAACATGGAAAGCAGGTTGAGCAGCATGTTCAAGTCGGAGAAAGGCGTGCAATAGAATTCCAGCCGGTCGCCCTTATGCCCCGTGATGCGCTGGGCAAACAGTTTCTGGTAGCGCGACAGCAACAAGTCGAAACCGCGGGTCACGGTAAACGACAGCTCGTTGGATTCCTTCTTCTGACTGCTGATGTAGCTGACGCTGCGTCCCTCTTCCGTACGGCTCTCGAGCAGGGAGCCAATGAAGCGCTTGGCCGAACGGACGTCCATCGCATGTTCGGCAAAGACGGCACGCAGGGCTTCTTCGTCAAAGCGGCCCTTGGTCTTCAACAAAGCCGTCTTCAGCAGCGTGACCAGGCTCTTGAACAATTCGTCCATGCGGCGGCGGAGCGTGTCGGCATCCTCCTTCAGCAGCACCTCGTGCTTGCCGACAGCCACAGGACGCGCGCCCTCGCACAGCGTACCGTTGTTCAGCTTCTGCTTGAACTCCTTGTAGCCCAACTCGGGGAAACGCTCTTCCCACAGGCGATCGAGACGGGCCAGGTAGACATTCTCCTCGCCTGCCACCGGAGTCAGGTAGGCAGCATACTCGCGGGCAAAGGCGTCGCCCGTCTTGTCCTGCACATAGCCCTCCACCAGCAGATTCTGCGGACTGACTTCCAGCAGACGCGCGCCGAAACGTTTCTGGATATCTTCCTCCAGCCACAGCAGGGCGGTCTTCACAAACTGCCCCAGCTCGGTTTCGTATTCCAGCTTGTTCTTCGTGCGGGGCAGTTTCACGACAAACTCGAAGTCGGAGAGCGACACCAGCATCTCAGGCTTCCGGCCCTTCATGTGGTACACCTCGACGAGCTTTTGCAGGATCAGTGCCAGCTGCTCCTGCGCGATGGCTCCCGTCTGGTGCAGACGGTTCATGTAGTAGAAGTCGCGCTCGTGGAAGTCGGTCGCCGAAATGCCCTGCACGGACGCGTCGCGGGCGGCACGCCCGATTTCCTGCACGTAGTCGACAAACGTGCTCGACGGGGCCACGTGGTAGACGCGGTCGATGTCACTGATGTCCACGCCCATACCGAAAGCCTGGGTGGCCACGATGAGCCGCTTGCTGCCGTCCTTGAAGGCATCCACGATGGCCGCCTTCTGCACCTTGTCCTTCTTGCCGTAATAGGAGGCCACCAGCGGCCAGTCGGCGGGCTTCACCCACGACTTGATGCGCATGTCGATGCCACCGGCAAAGGGATAGTAGAGCAGCGTCTTGTGTCCGTCCAGATAGTCGTCCACCCGGGCAGAGACCGCACGCTGCTTGGCCTTGTCGTAGGTTTCCCCTTCCTGCAGCTGCAACTGACGGATGTCAAAGCCGATGTTGCTGCGCTTCACCGTACCGATGTAGAGCACACAGGGCTCCATCTGCAACGAGCGTACCGTCTCGAAGACCATGTCGTTGTCGCCCGCCGGATTCCACACCGCCGTGGCCGTCAGGGCAAACAGCGGGAAGGTATAGCCCAGCGTCTGCTTCAAGCCGGCCAGATAGCGTCCCAGGAACCAGTAGTCCACACGGAACTCCTTGCCCCAGGTGGTCACGGTATGGGCCTCGTCGACCACCACCAGCCCGATGTGCCGGTCGCCCACAAAGTGGCGGATGTCATACGACAGCAACAGCTCGGGCGACAGGTAGAACAGGTCCACCTCCCCCTCGCGCACCCGGCGGTACACCTCGGCCTTCTGCTCGGGCGACAGGTCGGACGAAGCATAGGCCACACGCCCGTAGCCCTGATCCTGCAGGCTCTCCACCTGGTCCACAATCAGCGCCTTCAGCGGCGACACTACCAGCGTGAGCGTCCCGTAGCGCCGGCCCAGATAGATGGCCGGCAACTGGAAGAGCAGCGACTTGCCCGATCCCGTAGGTGCCGTCAGCAGGAGATTGTCGGGACTGCCGCCCGATTCCCCAAGTCCTTTCTCGGCCTCGCGCGCCACGTGCTCGATGAGTTGCCCCTGCGAGAGGGTGGTCGTCTCCTTTCCCTTGAACAGGTCGTCGTATATCTCCAGTTCGCGGAACTGGGTGTAGCCATAAAT
>ERZ779877.1776-NODE-1776-length-17336-cov-5.595336_pt1 | contig 17336 bp, 22 predicted proteins | sample MGYA00511556_ERZ779877 | MGnify/ENA primary metagenome ERZ779877 (study PRJEB29588, sample SAMEA2159338) | human gut metagenome | biome: human gut; feature: human-associated habitat; material: faeces | place: Denmark | collected 2008/2010 ...
ATATTCCATCTACTTTTTCTATATTTAATTTTTTTAAAATTTCTTCAATTTGAGATGGATGAGGTCTTATTATTACCTTTAATCCCTTTAATGCAAGCTTATTTATAACATCTGCTAATATTTCCAAAGACTCCTTGAATTGAAAATATCTGAATATTATCATCTCTATTTCCTATATCTTTTAAATCTTCTTTTGATATAAATGGATTACGCTTATGACATTTAACAAAATTAGCTAACGGATCAATATGATCTGCCTCACCCGCATTATTCTGCCAATTATCACCGTACGTTTTCTTAGCATCACTTTATTAAATCAAACTCGTCTTCTATCTTTTCCTGTTCGTCTATAATATTCATCCTTATCTGCATACATCAACTTATTCAATGATATTTCCACAATGCTCACAAATATAATATTTCATATAAAAAACCTCCCTATTAATAATATGTGCTCTCGGAATCTTTCATCTGTATCCTTCCAAAATCCCATATAGTATAATTCCAAGGAATGCCGAACCATCAATTACCTTTGGTACAGCCGTTTTATATATATATTGTATGTAACACATAGCATCACTGCTGCCCCACACCATGCAGATACTTCTGCAATGACCACTCCCTGAAATCCCATCCGGGGTACCAGTAGGAAGCCTGTAACCACACGCATTCCAACCTCAAGTACTCCGGAAAGCATTGGTACAAATGTTTTACCCAATCCCTGACATGCACTTCTGGTGACAAAAAGCCATCCCAAAGGGAAAATGGCAATTCCTGTGACGAAAAGGAATTCTCTGGTATAAGATATAACAATCGGATTATTTAACATAAGCCTTGTCAGTATCTCCGGAATGATAAGCTGTACAAGGCATATAGGAATATTGATTAACGTAGACAGTAAGATGCCATCCCATACTCCTCTTCTAATTCTTTTTATCTTATTTGCACCGTAATTCTGACCTGTGAAAGTAAGTATCGCAAGTCCTACTGCTCCTCCCGCCTGTTCAAAAAGGCTGCATAATTTCATACAGGCTGCATATGCCGCAACATAAAGAGTTCCCATGGCATTCACGAAATATTGTAAGATCATTCCTCCAAATGATGTGACAGAATTCATGACTGCTACCGGTATGCCCTTAAGCATAAGATATTTTACAATATGTATTCTGACTTTCCAGTCTGTTGCCGTAAATTCTAACTCTTTTATTCTGCGTATATAAATATAACAGTACAGCAAGGAGCACACCTGTGCCAAAACAGTTGCCAACGCTGCACCGGATACTCCCATTTTCCCCGGAAATACAAACAAAACATCCAATATGACATTTATAATGGAAGAAAGAATCATTGCAATGAGCGGAACTCTGCTATTTCCCACGCATCGCAACAATGTCATGGCAAAATTGTTGCATACTGTTACCGTACTGCCTATCAGAATGATTCTAAAATAACTGATCGTATCCTTCATCATGTCCTGCGGTGTATTCAGAAAAGTGAATAAAGGTCTCATTGCTAACAGACTAAGTATTGTAACAACAACACCGATTCCAAGACAAATCAGCACTGACATAGCTGTTTCCTGTCTCATTTTTCCATAATCCTGTGCTCCAAAGGATTGTGAAATATAAATTCCAAGCCCTCCTGTAAGTCCAATCATAAATCCAAGGATAAAGAAATGCACGGAACCGGTATTTCCCACAGCCGCTAATGCTGCATCTCCTATTCCCTTTCCAACAATAACCGAATCTATAAAATTATAAAACTGTTGAAAAAAATTACCTGCCAGAATCGGAAGAAAAAACTGAACAATCAGTTTCATGCAATTACCTTCCGTCATCCCTTTTGTTGTATTTATGTCAATCACACTTCCTTTTAAAATTATAGAATCTATTTTCTACTGTAAAACCCTAATTTGTCATATTTCTTCATTCAATTCATTGTTCCTGCTCACAATTATATAGGATTTTCCGTATGAAAGCTACAACAATTCATGAAAAATCAGAATGGTCATTTGATGATGGGAGTTAAAGAATTCTTGTTATCTGTTTCCCATTCCACTTCTATACTATGGAGCATAGTCGTGTTCTGCCAGCCGCCCGTTCCCGGTGTTCCCGTATGCCAGATCAAAATTCCGCCCTCCGGATTTACCGACACCTCCGACTCCAATCGTACCTCATGTGCATAGCCTTTTTCCATCTGATAAGCAGGCTGAGGTGTATCACATTCAGCCGTAGCAATCAGCGTTTTTCCTTCCAATCTGACAGTTACACAAAAGCCGGTGAGATAACAGGAAACCAACTGTAATGCAGTCAGATAGCTGCTCTTTCCTTCTCTGTATTCTACCAGCGCCATTGCTACTGCATCAGAAGCTTCTTTTACGCGGATTACCCGCAAAGCATATCCTGTCAACTTTTCTACATCAAACTTGATTCCAAAATCCATGTATTGTCCTGTACTGCCAAACCCCTGCCCCGCCGTCTTTGCAGGGTCAGCCTTTACCGTCAGGCTCATATCACCATACTGTTTTAAGACGGGAGCAAACCGAAGTCTGGCGCCCTGGGTATTCTGATAAAACCCCACACCCTTGCTTCCATTGCCTGTCTCCCCATATTGCCAGGCCGGAATACTGCTATCCATCTCCCAACTGCCAAAGGTGGACGAGTTAATCTCTATGTCGACCGGTCTTGCACAATCCAAAGTCCAGCTTCCCCTTCTTAATTCCGGTTGATTTTCATCCGGTAATTCAGAGAAATCTGTAAATAAATACTTCTCATCCACTTCGTCTTCCGTCACAGGAAAAGATGTCATAACCTCTTTTGCAATTCCCGGCAAACTTCCCGAAAGTCTGGGAATGATGACTGCCTTTATATATTTTCCGATATCAGCCGATGTCAAACGATAGCATTGAAGCGGAATGCTTCTTTTGGTCACAGCGCAGAGTACCGCACCCTCTCCCGCTGCGGTATCACACCTGTACCAGGAAATCTCCGACGCATCCGTGCGTTCCTTTGAAGACAGAGCATAGGAAAGAGTCACACATCCCATTTCTCTTTCCATCTTCATTACAGGTTCTCCTGTCAGTTTCGGTGCTAGAAAGAGGCAGGGTTCCACAGAAATGGCAACCGCAGCCTCCAGACCGCTCTCCGTACACGCATGAACCACAAGCTGCTTTTCCTGCTCACTGTGATTGCGATTTTCAATTCGACAGGAATGCTCCGTTTCCGGAATCAGTTCTGCATAAACTGTATCTCTTTTCTCCAATCGAAAATCAACCCTCTCCCGGCATTCCTCTCCGGAAAAGAGGAATACCTTCGCGGTAACATGAATAGCATCTTCTCCGTAGACAATTTTTTCCCTGTCTGTCTGCAACTGCATAAAAGTCGGAATTCGCAGCTTCCCGGCTTTTTTCGAAATTTCCGGCTCTCCCAGAGGATTCCAGCCCTCACTTCCCCCAAGCAGATTTTCAATATTGATATATCTCTTTGCCTCATATTCGAAAACATAGGCTTCCAGCGCTTTCTTACCCTGAAGCTGTACCGTTTCTTCGCTGCCACCGCCTCCAAGTATGACCGGCTTTCCGTTTTGAACAACTCCGTACTGATAACATTTTAGAGAGGGCAATGGATATTTCGTCCAGTCAACTCTCACAGGCACGTTTTCCGCTGTTTCATAGCAACAATCAATCAAAGCGATCTGACCGCCCTCCTTGGTAAGATACTGTTCTGCCTCCGTTCCCAGAGTCTTAATCCTGCTACGGAAAATGCAGTCAATAAACACAGCTCCCGTTCCTGTTGCCTGATAAATGGGCCGATTACCGTAAAAATCAAAATCGCAGCCTACATACACTGCGTTTCCGTTTAAAGCATCATCTGTGCTCTCAAAATGACAATTCCGATACAATGCGCGTTTTGCCCCACAAACGGGAACCAGATTTAACCGACTCACAAAACGGCAATTGTCGGCACAGAGTTTTTCTCCTTCCTGAAAAGCAAGCTGTGCCTGGGTAACAGACTCCGTTCTCTTTTGCTGATTCAGTGCCGGATTCGTCGGATAGACTAAATCTATACAACAATAGTTTCCCAGCGTCAGATTGGCAAGGAACAATTCCTCCACCTGAAAACTAAACAGAGTATAATTTCCGTTGCAGGCATGGGACTGCCCTCTGTTGCCTGCAATCACTATGTTTTCCGGCTTTTCGGATAATCCTACTATTTTTAAAGATCTGCTGTTTACATGCATACCGAAGGGAGCTCTATCCCCTTCTTTTTTTTGCAGGGTATCTGTTGCCAGAGGGTCATCAATCCAATAGACATTTGGAACAATGTACATGATAGTGGGATTTTCCAGACTCCCTTCCGAAAGTTCACGACCGGCAAAAGCCTCCTGAATATCACAGTAGACATGAGGATGCACAGCCGCCTCCTCCCGGGAAAGTCTGCCATCCAGCAAAAGCGTTTGTTCATTCAGTTCCCTGTATTCTTCATTATATATAAAACCCTGTTCCTTCCAGATGATGTCCAACTTTTAGTTCCTCCTTGTCATAGTAATAATCTCTCGGAATCTCTAAGCCAGTAATTTCAAGGCTTTCAGATTCCTTTTTTATTAAAATCCCCCACTTTTTTTGTCAAATCCTCTTGACAAATCCATCGAAAAATGCGGCGCTTCGCGCCCTTATTTATAAGTCATATTTTCGATTGGAGGCGATTTTTTTGTTACCTGTTAACACTGGTGGTCATTCCACCTACCAAAATTTTGTTGTTGAAAATTTTCGTAAATATTATCCGAATCCTGATGCTCTTTCCCGTTCTACATGGGACATCATTGACCGTTTCTGGAACCTCGATCTGTCTTATACTGATGAACTGATGCGTAGCCGATATTCTGTCTTCGGTCCAAGACCAAGAACTCCTTCCTGCATGCAGCGTTCTTACCTGTTATCTATTGATTTCAAGGTCACTTTACTGACAGACTGGGCTGCACAGCTTAAAATAAACCCTCTCTATGCCATTCTTAGTGGTTTTGAGGTTGGTGATACTCCTGGTGTTTCGAGCTTAACGATAAAATTCCAGAGCATAAAAATAATACCCACATTATAATATTTTCTTGATTTATCGCACTATAAATCAAGCATATTATGCTTAATATAATCTGTACAATTGAACAAATCACTCCTATTTTTTGTGTCTTTTTATCCATCATTGTCTCCTCCATAAATTCCGATTTTCTCAATTCTCCAAACTTGAATTTAGCAATTTCTAATTTTTTTGACGTTTCGGTTCATTAAATGCCTGCCAAAGTGTTTATATAAAAATGCTTTTATCGCAGACATTTCTTGATGGTGTGCTTTTAGCAAGTCATCAGGCGAATCATAGACTCCAAAATCTTGATTAATTCCTTCACTCTGAATATATGTATTATTTCTATCAAAATCTATAATTGGATTTTTGAAGTCTTTTACGGCTACACCGTAACCACAAAATGCACCTTTACAATCACTATTTTTTTCCTGTAATTTTTGTAAATACTTTTTATCAAGAATAAACGCCTCTAACTCATACCATCTATCCTCAAAGTAAACTTCAACCCAACTATGAAATACATTTTGTGGTGCATTTTTATAGACAACCCCGTCATTGCTCCCTTTTGTAATTTTTTATCAATGGTGAATCCATGTACCCTGCAAGGAATATTGCATGCCCTTAGTATTGCCATAAACAATGTTCCTTTTGTATTACATTGTCCATAACCATCTGCCAAAACCTTTGATGCAGGAACATTATCATCAATATTATATCCAAACAATATTTCATCCCTAACAAAATCATAAATCGATTTTAAGCGTTCAAATTCATTTATATTTTTCCATCTTCTTTCCCGAATTAACTGCTGTATGTTTGCGTTGGAATAATCTAACATTTTTGTTTCTTTTAAATATTTGTCCATAATGCACCTTCACAAATTGAAGTTTCCACTTTCCTGTACTTATGATTTTTCATCAAAGCGGCTGCATCATTTCAAGAATAATGCCATCCGGGTCTCTAAAATAAAAAGCTAGACTTTCCCCAAATCCATCTGCTCTAAAGTCGAAATACTGCGGTTCAGACAAGCAATCCACATGATTTTCGATAATGGTTTTGTAGACCGAATCAATATCATCCGTGTAGAAGCATACTTCTGAGATAGAGGTTGTAAACAAATCCGATTGTGCTTTATGGATTTCGCTGTCTACAAACTGAATCAATTCAATCGGTGGTGCTTCAAGAGCCTTCGAACCATTCAAATATGCAACCCTTGCTTTACAATTTTCCTTACGGAACATTTTATCTGTCTCTTCGCCTTCCATAAAGATTTCACCCTGAAATTTAAGCCCAAGAATATCTCTGTAGAAAGCAATCGAGCGATCCAAATCAGAAACGGTTAATCCAACGTGATAAATTCTTCCAACCATATATATTCCTCCTACAATTTCTTTATTTCATCAATTTGTAACTGAGAATGTCCCAGTCGTTTTCTGCTGATAAGTATAACAGAAAACGACTGTGTTCTCAATCAGAAACGGTCGAAGTCCTCTTGTGTTGCAAGCTCGGCATACTTATAGTCATCGTTCCGGCTCTCACTGTACATATCGTTGATGAGTCCTATTGACAGCATTTCAAGGTCTGCCATCGACAGTCCTAACTGTACGCATCGCAGCAGAAACAGGGGGGTTGTCATTTCACGCTCTGTTGGACGAAGTTTTTTTTAGCTTCTACATCCGTTTTTATATTCAGCCCCCAAAGCTCGATAAGCTGTGGCAGAACCTGATAAATTGAAAATGTATTGAAATTATCAAGCCACTCCTCTGGTGTATCCGGGATGGACGGGTCTGCATGCTTTGCCATAATAAAAGCAATATTCTCAAACATCTCAAGGGAAAACATATCAAGATTCGATGATTCTTCTTTTCCGTCACCGATGCTCTTTTCAAGTAATGCCAGGTCTTTATAAATATCCCTCTGGAATTTTAATCTGTAGATTCTTGGAATGGCTGCACTCGCCTTGAATGCAACCATCTGTCCGTCAATTTCTATATCTTTTCTGATACCCATGTCTTAGTCCTCCTTATGATACACTCTTGGTTGATTTTGCTGACTGCTGCTCTGCAGTGGAAGCTGCCGGAAGATACACGCTCTTATACCAGTTATTGTAAACAGTCTCAGTTGTGGAATCTCCCGTTTTTGCCTTGACATATCCGTCTGCCATAGGTCTTGCCTTGATGGTCAGTATTTCCGTCTGCACTTCCTTATCTTCCTCATTCGTCTTGGACTCAATGGTCGGACGTGATGCGGAACAGTTATAAAGCACATGGCGGATCTTACGGATATCACCATCAAACTCAAACAAGAGTGCAAAACTGCCTGTCTCGGAATTTGCATTCTCCACAAGCACCTTATTGGCATCCTGCTCCTCTTTTAAGATATCTGTGCGGAATGATTCAGGGATCATTGCAAGTTCAAGGTCACCATCGTATCCCTGGTTGTTATTGATCACGTAATATTCAATGCCGTCCGCATAAAATGACTCCGGCTCTCCGGTCGGATCCATGCTGATGGATACCGCACCGGGCATCGGCACGGGTGTCCCAAAGCTGACCGTACCTTCCTCTGCAACCGTAATCGGTGCGTAATGCACATTGCAGATATTAAATTTGACTTTATTCTTTTTGTTTGCCATCTTCTATACCTCCATCTGATAAAGCACCTCATACAGATTTTCAGATTCGATCCATACTTCGCTTTTTTCATAAAAAATATCATGCCCGTCAAGCACGGCTTCTGTCTGCTGTTCCAGTTCTATATTTTTTATATCCGTGTAGATTTCTATGTTCAGACGGTCTGTCTTAAAATAGACTTTCCCGTCTGCAGAGAAATTGTTGCTTCCCGGATACAGGAATACTGCAAAGGGCGGATCAGGGGATTCCCCTTCCGCAAAGTGATGATAGGCATATGGAAGTCCGATTTCTTCCATCACTGCCATGACTTCTTCATGCGTCACGAACGCAACCCCCTCTCTATCTTCTGCACCAGCTCCCTGTTTCCCTTTTCTTCAGCCGGGGCAATATGCTCCCTTCCGGCTACCCTGCCCCCGCCGCGTTTTGCATGGCCGTGTTCCAGGAGATGGGCTATCTGGTATCTGTCCTTAGAATGGACCGTCATGGTAAGGGAGTTGCTGCTCTCCGCTGTCTTTTTGATAGCCCAGCTCTTCTTATACCTTCCAGTCCGCTTCGGGGCATTTGCCTGTATATCCTTCTTCACGGTCTTGGATACATCCTTTACCGCATCCTTGACGGTATCCGTGGCAAGGTCTGCATATTCCTTCAGCCCATCCATGATTGCATCTGCCAGACCGTCAACGGTCGTTCTTCTCTCTGCCATCTCCTCACCTCTTTGCCAGGGCAGCCCTGATCTTCAATGTCTTATTCTTATACTGCACGTTGTCAACAAATGTAATATTATAAATATTCCCACGGAACAGGATGCGGAAATGCTCCGTGTCAATAGCGGACACCTCACTGCAGTAACGGATGACAAAATCAAGTTCCGTTTCCGCATTGACCTGTTTTGCTTCCCAGTACTCCTTCCCGGAAAGATTATTCACGTAGGAATAACATTTATAGTAGTCGCTCCATACAAGGATATGGTTTCCTGTCCCATCCTTCTTCGTGCTGCTTTTCTGTATCGTGATCCGTTCACGCATGAGTTCTATCATCAGAATATCTCCCTCCTGATTCCAAAAAACAGATACTTCAATGTTTCCGTCATGGTCTTATGATCCGCTTCTTCCCGATGCTCATACAGGTAGGCAATAACATACAGTTCTGCAGTACGGACAACAGATCCATACTCTTTGAGTTCTTCCGGGGTTTGTCTTGTTACGTCTAAGATCAGGCGGTCGGATGTTTCCATCAGACGGAGGATGAGTTCATCCTCGTCTGACGAATCGACCCTGAGATACCCTTTGGCTTCCTCAAGCGTTACGAACATCCTGCCACCCCTACTTTCCGGCAGCCTTGATATCAAGTGTCTTGACTGCCTCGGAAAGGATCAGCTTGCCGTCCACACGCTCGGAAGCAAGGAATCCGACCTGTCCGGTTGTAGCATAAAGCTCATTCAGTCTCTTGAAACTTCTGCCCTGGCGATCTGCGATCCAGTAGTAACTGTAATCACCGAATGCCATGACACGGTTTCCGGCTGCAAGTTCCGGCACATAGATGGATGTGCGGTAAGGACGGTTTAAGATCTTATCAGGCTCTCCTTCCCTTACGGACGGCTGCCAGATATAATTTCCGTTTCCGTCCTTCAGCTTTCTGATTGCCTTTACGGTCGAATCATTCAAAAGCCATACCGCCTTGTTACGGTAAGGGGCACGGAGGGAATAATAAAGATCCATGACATCATCAAACGTGATGGATGTTCCGGTAGATGTCACACCTGTCTCAGCACCGCCTGTGGCATTGAAGATTCCGGTAGGCTTGCCTTTGCCGTCACCGATAAAGAATGCCTCCTCTTCCTTCGTACCGATCCTTCTTCCGAACTCCCTTGAGATGTACTGCTCGATATTGAACACACTGTCATTTAAGAGTTCATCGGACACCTTGATCATGGTTGCCAGCTTAAAGGCACTGATGGTTGTCTGTCCGAAGCTGTCATCAGATTCTGGGAACTGACCGCCCTCATCGATCCATGCCGCCTCACCCTTGGATGTGACGATTGGGATCTTACGGTCACCGCTCGATGTCTTGATGACGGTTGCAAGGTTACGGAAGAATACCTCCTCTTCCAGTGCTTCCACCAGTTTCTTCTCGTACTCATCCGGTACAAGATAACCGCCCTCAGAATCCGTGCCGATGGTAAGGGCATTCTGTACTTCATAGGACAGCACCTTGTTTCTCATGCCGTTCCAGAACGCTTTTCTGTACTCATCAGTTGCCCTTCCGGTCTTTACGTCACCGCCAGTATTTGCATCCGGCTTGTTGGTGATCGGTGTGCTTGTTGCCTTGGAAAGTTCTGCATCGATGGCAGCCTGTCTTTCCAGTCTCTCGATCTCCTTTCCGAGATTTACGACATCGTTTTCCATCTTGTCATAGGTGGCCGCATCCTCAGCTGACACAAAGCCTTCCTGTGTTCTCTTGGCATCGAGGAATGCCTTTGCTGCTTCCCATGCCTTTGCTCTTTTTTCTCTTAATTCTAAAATCTTACTCATCTTGAAATCCTCCTTAATGTGTTAAAAGACTCAGTCTTTTTTCTAACTGGCTGACTGGTATCATGGCATCCACACGGGATACCCTGGAAAGGAACGATTCATTCATCGCCTTGGTGGAATACATCATGGAATCCTGCTGGAACGGGAACTTCTTTTTCTTGTCCTTATCCTCGTCTTCCTTTTCTTTTCCTTCCTCTCCATCACTGCCTTCCTCCGGTTCTTTTTCCAGCTTTTCAGGCTTTTTCTTCTCTTCATCCGTCTCACTGGAAGAAAAGAGTATCTTATCCGCAAATCCAAGCTCCACTGCCTTCTTCGCATTGAACCAGGTCTCATCGTCCATCATGTGGGAGAGCCTTGCACGGGTAAGCCCCGTCTTGAATTCATAGGCATTTAAGATTGATTCCTTGACCTCGTTTAACATGGCGATTGCTTTCTGCATATCCCTTGTCTCGCCCATTGCCATGGTCGCAGGATTGTGGATCATCATCATTGCAACAGGGGATACACAGACCGTGTCTCCTGCCATTGCGATCACGGATGCTGCCGAAGCTGCAATGCCGTCAATCTTGACAGTCACGCTTCCCTTATAGTCACGGAGCATGTTATAGATCTGTGCTGCCGCGAACACATCACCACCTGGAGAATTGATCCACACCGTGATATTTCCGTTTCCGGCATTCAGTTCATCCTTGAACAGCTGCGGTGTCACTTCATCCCCGTACCATGTTTCATCTGAGATCATGCCATTTAAAAAGAGCGTCCTTTCCATGTCAGGTACGCTCTCATCTTCATTCTTTATCCAGTTCCAAAACTTCCGCTTCATCGTTTACCTCTCTTTCCGCTGTTTTCCTGTGCCGGAGCACTCTGCTGGCCCGTATCCGTCTTTACAAAAGCTCCCGCATCCGCAAGTTTGGTCATTGCACCGTTTATCAGATACAGGTTTCCCCCTTCCTCATCCGGGATCGGATTCATGTTTTCCATCTCACGGATGTCATTGGCAGAAAACCATCCGTTCTGCCTTCCGACTGCATAGCCGTTCATCCTCGACTGGTAATCCCCACGGAGCAGACCGTCCACATTCAGCTTGATAAAATACTTTCCTTTTTCACCAGGCAGAAGGAGCGATCTCTGTAAGGACTGCTCCCATCTGATCACCCACGGATCAAGTGTGTATTTAACGAACTCCAAGGACTGCTGCTCGATATTGGAAAAGCTCGACTTATCAAGGTCACCGACCATATGTGGCGGTATCCTGTACAGTCTTGCGATCTCATTGATCTGGAATTTCCTTGTTTCAAGGAACTGTGCCTCTTCCGGTGGTATCCCAATCTGCTGATACTTCATGCCTTCCTCAAGCACTGCTATCTTGTGTGCGTTACTCACGCCACGATACACGGAGTTCCAGGACTCCCTCACCTTTGACGGATCTTTCAGGACTCCAGGATGTTCCAAGACTCCGCCCGGATTTGCCCCGTTTGCAAAGAAACTCGCCCCGTATTCCTCACAGGCAAGCGTCATGCCGACAGCGTTCTTTGCCATCGCAATCGGGGAATATCCGATCAGTCCGTCAAATCCGAGTCCGGGGATATGAAGCACATCCTCGGCTTTCAGTTTGATATTTCCATATTCCTTGAACGTAGGGTTCTCATCACTGTTTCTGGAATACACATAATAGATGTTTCCTTTGTCATCCCTCTGCACCTCCATCTTGTCCGGAAGGAGCGGATACAGTCCAAGCACCCTTCCAGCTCCGTCCCTTATGATCTGGGCATAAGCATTTCCCCATATTAAAAGATGACTCATCAGTGTTTCCCTGAACACAAATGAAGTCATCTCCGGGTTCGGCTCATCATGGAGCAGATAATATAGCGGATGGTCATGCACCAGCTTCTTGCCTCCGTCATCCTGATATTCATATACATGAAGAGGTAAGGATGCGACTGCCTCCGCAAGGATTCTGACACAGGCATATACTGCCGTGGTCTGCATTGCAGTTCTTTCATTGACAGGCTTTCCGCTCGTTGTCCTTCCAAACAAAAACGAATATCCTGCATCTGCTGCCTTATCCACAGGCTTATCCCTTGCCTGTCCGAATCCGAATAAACTCTTAATTCCCATGTGACACCTCCTAAAAAATGGGTACAAAAAAAGCACCTCCGAAGAAGTGCTGTTCCTGGTCATCTCTGATAATTGTTTAGTCGTGGGAATTCTTTCCCATTCCTGTAGTAATAATATTTTCTCAGTGCATTCTGCATTGGATTTTTCTTTGGGTTCTCAAGCGGTTTCAGTTTCATCAGCGAATCATACATAAGGTCATCATCCGCTACCACTGTTTCCAGATCCAGTCCGAGGATTTCCTCTGCTTTCAGTGCAAGGGACTTCCTTGTCTGTGCCCCGTGCTCACCGCTAAGTTTGGGGTCTTTTTCCATACTGTTCATAAAAAATTCTTCCTGCATACGAAATGCCTCCCTGTGCTTTTCCTATATCTTAACACAGAAACATGCAGCCGGATTATGATTTTACAGAATCATACACGGCTGCATCAGAATACAAGAATACCCCTGTCATCATACACGCTTCCGTCACTGCCTTCATTTCTGATTGCACGGTCAAGTGCCATAACGGTTGCAACGGCCCCGTCAATCTTCTCTGTGGATTTTTCCTTATCCATTTTTATGTTTCCCGCTGGGTCCTGACGGACAAACACATTATCCATCATCCAACGCAGCACCTTATGTCCGCCATGTGCGATCCGCTCCTCCAATGTCAGTTTCATCAGTTCTTTTGTCGGTGGACTCATATCTTTATAACCCTGTCCGAACGGGACAACGGTAAATCCCATGCCCTCAAGATTCTGCACCATCTGCACAGCTCCCCATCGGTCAAATGCAATCTCCTTGATATGAAACTTCGTGCCAAGTTCATCAATGAACTGCTCGATAAATCCATAATGGATGACATTTCCTTCCGTGGTCTTTAAGCACCCTTCGGCTGCCCAGACATCATAAGGAACATGATCCCTTCGGACACGTAGTCTCATGTTATCCTCCGGTATCCAAAAGTACGGAAGGATCACATATTTCTCCGTATCATTCCTTGGCGGGAACACAAGCACGAATGCCGTGATATCCGTGGAACTGGAAAGGTCGAGTCCGCCATAGCATTCCCTTCCGAGAAGCTCCTCATCGTTCACGGCAAAGGAACAGGCATCCCACTTATCCATCTGCATCCACCTGGTGCTCTGTTTCACCCACTGGTTCAGACGGAGCTGCCGGAATACGTTCTCCTCTGCTGCATTCTCTTTTGCACTGATATATGCATTCTGCACTTTCTCAATGTCTATCGTGTATCCGAGTGACGGATTTGCCTTATACCACACATCCTCACTCGACCAATCGTCATCATCGGATGCCCCGTAAATCACAGGATAAAATGTCGGGTCAATTTTTCTCCCCTCAATGATATCCAGAGCCTTCTGATGCTGTTCAAAACACACAGAATTTCTGTCTGTTCCGGCTGTCGTGATCAGGAAGAACAACGGCTGTGTCCTGGCATCACCGGAGCCCTTGGTCATGACATCGAACAGTTCCCTGTTCGGCTGTGCGTGCAGCTCATCAAAGATGACCGCATGGACGTTCAGTCCATGCTTTGTGTATGCCTCTGCCGACAGCACTTGGTAGAAGCTGTTGGTTGGTTTATATACAAGTCTTTTTACGGACATGACGGGCTTGATCCTTTTCTTCAGTGCCGGACACTGGTCCACCATATCCACTGCAACATCAAATACGATGGAAGCCTGCTGCCTGTCGGAAGCACAGCCGTAAACCTCTGCTCCCCACTCACCGTCACCGCATGTCATATACAGTGCAATTGCAGCCGCCAGCTCCGATTTTCCGTTTTTCTTTGGTATCTCACAGTAACAGGTGTTGTACTGCCTGTACCCATTTTCCTTTACCGTCCCGTAAAGGGTACGGATGATCTCATCCTGCCAAGAGAGAAGCTCAAACGGAACTCCCCTCCACCTTCCTTTGGTGTGTTTCAGGCAGTTTATAAAATTGACCGCATGGTCTGCTTTTGCTTCATCAAACATTATCCTGCACCACCTTTCACAAGCAGAAGCTCCATTTCATCGTTCTGCTTATCCTCACCGCTGTCCGTGGAGATACGGCTTCTTGCGGACGGTGTCAGTCCGAACTGCTCACAGAACTTATTCATGATCTTCAGATAGGTCTGGGCAATGGACACCTGCGGTACCTGCTGCCAGTATCCGCTTGGAGTCTTTACGATAGTTCCATGCTGTGTAATGAACTCCTCTGCCTCCTTCCATCTCGCATATGCCTGACAGTATCCTGCGAATGCTGCCATGTCTATTTCAGTCAGGATACCGAGATGCTCCAGCTGCTTCGCCATCCTCTTCCATTCCTTTTTTGCCTCATCCTCAAGCCATGCCGGACAGCGCGGAGCCTTTTTCTCTGGCTTTGGTTCGCCCGTGTTGAGACTTCTCTTGCCCGGATTGCCCTCAAGCACCTTTACTGCCGTAGGCTTTGGTTTTCTTCCTCTCTGTGCCACTGTCCTCACCTCCTAGTAAAAAATGACATAATAAAAAGACCTCCGTAGAGGTCCTATGCTTTGTGTATTTATTCTTAAAGTATCATTCTGATTGCTGGAATTCTTGCTTTCTTTCCTGTTTTCCAATCCGAGTATGTTGCATTCACCTCGGTAAGCCCTGCCATCCTGATGCCTTCCTTTTCAAATGCTGCGAGGGTTTCGATCAGGCTTGAAAATGTACTGCTTATCGTAAATTTGCTGATGCCGTTTTCCTTTAAAGCCTTTACAATTTCCGGAATGTCGTAATCCCAGATGACTCCGTTGAAATCAATATTATCGTTTCCTGTTTCCTGGCAGTCTCTGTATGCTGCAAATAATGTACTGTTGATTCCGTAATCCTTAAGGCTTCCTCCCTCGTTCATGGCTTTTTCAAAAATCTCAATTTTCTTCATGGTCTTGTACCTCCGTTTTTTCTTTGTTTTCCCTTTCGGTAGGTACATATTCGCTCTAAACGCTGATTATATCCAGTCATTTCAGTGCCATAATGTACACAAAGATACTGTCGGTACATTGTGTAAATGTACACAGGCAGAGAACGGATTCCCTGCCCTTTCTGCTATTTTACTTTTGTAAGTGCCCATGCCATTGCATGTCCTGCATCCTCAAACCCTTCTTTTCTTCCGATCCTTGAAATCCTGCATTCGCATCTTCCAAGACCTGTCTCTTCTGGTGTTTCGACCAGTTCATAAACTTCTGCAATGCTGCCCTTAAAGCAGTGTTCCCAGACTGCAACCGTGTAGTCACCGTAGTCAAGGACTGCTGAATTCATGCATCCGTAAAGCTCCATTCCTAATTTTTCTGCTGTTGTGATCTTTGTTTCCATCGTATTTTCCTCCGTTTTCTCTGTTTTCCCTTTCGGTAGGTACATATTCGCTCTGAACCGTACATATATCCAGTCATTTAAGCATCATAATGTACACAAAGATCTGTGGAAGAAATTGTAGATTTTACCGCTGCGACCTGTGGATGGCATCAAGGATCTGTTCCTGTTCCTCTGCCCCGACACCAATGCTCTCAAGCGCCTCACGTGTCCCACAGTCCGGGCAGATGAGCGTTCTGCCATCTGCCCTTGAAAGGGCGGGTGTCCTTCCGTAGGAAGCCCCGCAGCGGGGGCATATCCGTATGTGCTGTGTTTCACTCTTCATGTCCTGCCACCTCCACTGCTTTTATCTGTGCCTCGGAAAGGTAATGCTCGTCAAACCCAAAGCTGATGTACCCCTGAAGGCATGTGCTGACATACGAAAGGGAAGGTACTCCTATCTTCCGTTCTTCATGCATGATGTACACAAAGCACTTCCTTCTGCGTATCTTCCCCGTGCGGATGCCCCTGATATCGAGTTCCATTTCTTTTTTGTAATAAAACACCGGATATCCTTCGTAGCGGTCAAGTGCCGCCTCATCCGACTCCGTGACTTCCCATACCGCCACGGGAACCTCACCGCCTTCCTTTGGCTCAATGGTAAGATAGGCTCCCGTACGGCTTCCTTTAAAGAGAAGCTCATAATCATGTATGACTGCAGTTCCGATCACCCTTGCGTGAGGGCATCGTACCCGCATCTGTCTGATGTTCAGGTTGCTGCCATAAGCAATGTAATATCTTTTCATAATGTTTCCATCCTTTCTGAAGGGAACACCCTTCTACCACCTTAAGACCGCCCATGGCGGTCAGTGCTCCAAGGTGGCAGGAGGCTGTTCTCTTCAAGCAGCCCTTCCGCTTCTGAAAGCAGTGTCTCCTGCAAGTCTCTTTGTAAGGATGTCCCTTGCGGTCTTGAATTCATCCCCGATGAATCCGAGCCTCAAAAGCCATGTCCTCATTGCGTATTTCGGATTTTCCGTCTGCTGCGGTTTTGGGCTTGCCGTCCTTACTTCCTTTGCCATCTGGCTTAAGGCAAGGCAGAGCTGGATGTAGCTCTTCAGCTGTCCCGCATGCAGTCCGTTCAGCTTTCCGTCAGCCGGGGCATCAAATTGAAAAAGTCTGAACTCGACTGTCCCTTTTGTAAAAGTAGCATGGTAGTTTAACATATGATATCTGCTGTCATTGTAATGATGGTCTCTTCCGTAGCTTGCCCCGTTTGCCGTGTACCAGATGTCTGCAAGGGCTGCCATCGTTTTCGGTTTCTTTTTATTGAGTTCCTTAAGGAATCTTGGGTCTACCGTTTTGCAGTAGCGGTTCATCCGCCAGCTGTCGAGGTTTAAGGCATCCGCTAAAAGGTTCTCGTGTCCCGCCATGATGTTTGCAAGGTTTCGTAAAGTCTGCGGTGTGTGTCCCTTTGCTCCGATGTGGATGTGGACTCCACATCCCCTTGTTGCATCACTCTTGGCTCCCGCATGTCTGAGCTTTCTTATCAGTTCCTGGAGAAGTTCGATATCTTCGTAGTGAAGGATCGGTGTGACCAGCTCGCATTTTTTATCATCCGGTCCCGCAATGCTGACATCCTTCTGGAATTTCCATTCCCTTCCGCTTGCATCCCATGCGGACCATGTAT